>Ga0209342_10001695_pt1 | contig 24419 bp, 33 predicted proteins | sample RifCSP16_2_FD_184023 | JGI IMG/M metagenome (GOLD analysis project Ga0209342, IMG submission 184023) | Soil microbial communities from Rifle, Colorado - Rifle CSP2_sed 16_2 (SPAdes) (version 2) | ecosystem: Environmental > Terrestrial > Deep subsurface > Rock core/Sediment | place: Rifle... | reverse complement strand
AACCAACTCCCCGTGTACACCCACGGTTTCTTCCCCTGAACGCCCTCGACTCTCTCTAGCCAAGCCTTTGACTGCCCCTGTACCTGAGATAAGGATTGCCCTCCCAGCAGTTCTACATCAATCACCGAAAAGTCGATATCCCCACATTTTCCTAGGAAGTTGTCCGCTTCCCGTATGGGCGCTTTGTTTGACGGCCACAGGACATGATAGGCCCCGAAGATCAGCCCGTTATCTCTAGCTTGTTTCTGGGAGTTCTTGTAGAAGTCCAGCCCCTTTCCTACGGAGGAGCCGTCTTCCATGAACCCGATAGTACAACGAGCAATGATCCCACAAAATCCTGCGGCCTTGATCTTGGAGGCGTCTATCACCTCTTGGTAACGAGAAATGTCTACAAGGGAGGCTCTCATAGCCCAAACCACCAGTCAAACAGTAGGTTCAAGGTCTTCTCCGCTGAGAGAACCCAGCCCACCACTCCTATGATCAGCAGGTCAAACGAGACTACTAGAACTACTGCATCCGAGAAGTTCATGCGTTGTTGCTCCTGCACAACTCATACCAGTTACCACTACCTTTACTGTCCCCGAGAAGGACAATCGTATCTTGCTCCGAATCCAGTGACATATCTCCAGCGAGACGAATGTTCCCAGTCCCATCCTTTACTACAACAGTTTGGGCATCGTCGAAAGCCTGTAGGATCAACAGTCGGCCACCGATGCTGGCTCCTGCTGCTTCGTTTATGGTATCCAGATCGTCAGTTGCTGCTCCACCCTCATTTTGTACCCTTGTATAGGTGTGGCTTACGGAGATGATCCCCCCGGATATAGTTATTGCTGCGGGAACGGCGAAGTTAAGATTGGTTCGGATAAACACCTCATCCCCGAGATTGTCAAACGCGAGAACTGCATTCCCGGTGGCCTGGTTTATGAAGTTTAGGCGATCAAGCGTTGTGCTTTGTTGGAAGACCCATCGCCCCGCCAGATCAATTTCCCGTTGAAAAAGCACCCGCCGAGGAAATGTAACACTCTCACCAGCTATCCAAGCATGTCGTACATCGTTTTCTAGTCGATCCAGAAGGCCGGCAAGTTCATGCCGTTCTTGCAGATTCAGCTCACCCCGAGAGGTAAGCAGGTCAGCGAGTCTTCCCACGGCTTCTCCTCCAGCGAAGGAATGTCATGCCCTGCCAATCTTCCTCAAGAGCACAGCGTTGGCATCTTCCTCGGTTTTCGTTTCATTCCCCCAAATGATCTCAACAGGAAAAGCCGACCCCTGGAAATAGTCATTGATCTGGTTGATCCTGAATTGATCCTCCGCTCCCATCTCTCCTGAGTGCCAATACTCCCCGAAGTATTCCAGGGGGGTTGCTAGGGGGACAGTGGATAGAATAAGCCAGTCAATCTTATATGATCCTCTGACCCCCCGAACTCCGAATATCTCATACTGAAAGATGAACCTGTGCCTCAGCCTCTCCAAAGCCCTCGATATCCAGTATTCGGGGAGGCTGTCAGGAAGTATTCCCTGAATGGGTTGGATGACATCCTCTTCACCAACTCTGGGGGTGATGATGTTCAGCTTCGGAAGCGTCGGGGTGACTACTCTCTGAACGGGGAACATCAGATTTCGGTGGCTACGACCTGCGCCACATGAGTCTCGACTTGCTCATCGGGGACATTGGCGTAGGGTTGCAATGTGCTGGGTTCTAAGAGGACGGTCTTGCTATCAAATGGAGAATAGACGCAGCGCATCGTAAGTGGGGTAGCCGAGTTCGCCCAACTATCCAGTTGCGTCATGACAGCCTGTACAGTCGTGAATTCAGTAACCTCGTCCCCCTCCAAGTCGATGTCTTCATCCTTGGCCCGGTAGTTCACGCTGTACTGGAACTTCGTCCCGATCCTTCCAATAGCCTCGATGATGGAAGCCTTCATTCGGGGACTCTCAGAGGCATCATCCGTATAGAAGCGGAACCGTAGCCTGATCCGTCTTCCTGTAACGGCACCCGTCACAGCGTTGGATGCGAAGTCAATCTCTTCTATTGGCACAGTATTGAACGTACCGCTGATTTCGGTCCACGCAGAAGACTCGTCGTCGCCGTCTGTTTGATAATCGCAACTGATGACCCTTGTAGACCCAGAGTAGTTCTCTCCGAAGACTTTCACGCTTTTGAAGAGCTTGGGGACATCTTGTAAGTCCAGGTAGGTCCAAGACGTAATGAGATGTCCTTCATGCGTGAAGCGATAACTTGAATCTCTCGTGGGATCAAGTGTGTTTGATGGAAAGTACAGCCACAGCATATCCATTCCCTGAGAGAACCAGAGACGATCTGAGAGTCCTGGTACCACCTCGAAGGCCATATTCCGTATCCGCTTCCCCACCTCTGGAGCGCGATAAATCTCATGCCAATCGCTTGACCCGGTGGAGGTGAGGATGGATGAATAGTTACTGGATCCCCCGTCTACTGATGCGAAAAACCTTCCGGGATACCCAACCAACGCGGAGATAGGCCCCTGCCTATTGCTGGGTAAACCGAAGTCCTGAGATGGCCCAACGTCATCCAGATTGTTCCGATAGAAGCGTTCAAGTGAGTGCAGCAGATTGATATAGAGGTATACGCCGTGGACGAGATGCCCTCTGCCGTTCGTCTCAGACTTGACTTGCATCATCTCTCGTAAAGGTACGGCTTGGGCGATGTCGTTATCAATCGACCAAATTGAGCCTTCCTTCAATATCCACGGGATTTCTGGAGAACCATAGCGGTCAATCCCCGTTATGTGTTCATCATCATTGCCGCATTTGATGTTACTTCCCAGGGTCAGATTGGTCCCCCAGGTTTTCGTGTCTGCTCTTTTCGCGCCTGACTGATCCACATTGGCGACCCAAACCTGCATTCCGTTCACCGGATCATTGGCGAGTGTAAAGAATGTCCCTACATTGGTTCCGTCCGCGGCAAACTCATTCGTCCAAGTTCCCGAGTTGTTGTATCCGCGAAAGCGGCGGAAGGTCGTCGCGTCGCCCTGTGCGAAATAGACGAGATCCCGGTTGCTCACCAAAACATCAGTGACTGGTTTTGTCAGTCCGTGTCCTGTAATTTCAATCCACTGGTTTGTTCCGAGGATGACATACTCCGTTGTGGTATCGTGAGTAACGACCCAATCGGGGCTGACGATCAATGCAGTAGTGGTTGTATCTGTGATAACTCTCCAAGGAGGGTCTTCAAACTGTCCTGTACCTGCTTGTAGAAGTACGACATATCCGTTGTAAGCATCCGCGGTCCAACTCTTTGTCGCATCAATCAACCGATCAAGAGTGCCAGTATTTGCATCTGCAACACCTCGATCACCGTTTAGGTAGAGTTTGGGGGCGGAGGTCCCATCAGCATCCGCTGTTATCCCATACCAGCCTTCCTTATACTGGAAGTAGATCGTAGCACGGTCATCATCTGCGTCGATAATCCTATAGTAGAGATCCACAGTGTCAGCCGACCATGCACTGTCGTCGGAAGACTTCTTTGTCGTTCCTGATGCGTTGTTGACTCCTACCTGCCAGCAGTTGGTTGCGTTATCCGAAAGAGAACCAGCCCATACCTTCACGTGGTATGTGGTCGATCCAGTAAGTGCAGAAGCAGCATGTCCAAATCCAAGTAACTGCGAACTAGCATCACTTCCGAATCCAGCAACCGTCACCGATGTGGAAACCCGTACTGTTCCGGGATCTCCAGCCGAATCATTAAAGATGCCGCCATTAATTGAGCCGTTGGGAGTTCCAATTCTGCGAACCCAGATGTACGTCTTCGCCGCCGTGTAACTTGCTGAGGGAACAAAACTCTTGGCGAAGTAGGCACGACTTCCAGTTAAAGAGATCCAACTTACACTTCCAGGCATACTCTGGTTGAGGCTTCGGTATCCAGTGGTGTATTGTTCTTGGGGTCCTAAAACAACTTGGTTAGCCATCCAGGTATTCAGACGGTAGGAGTCGAAGAACCTTGATCTATCCCTCTCAAAGTCTTCCTGCCCCCTTCCTCCAGACCAGTCATCTTGAGAGATAGGTGTGAAGGGTTCGGAGAAGTCAGAATACTTTGTGCTTCCCTGTGAGGTCTTTAGAGAAGTTCTTTGGAGGGGGGACCTGATGATCGCCCGAGGATTGTAGATGGCCCGACCATCAACCGAAACAAGACCTACTTTGTTGGCTGAACCATCCTCGAAACTTACAACGTGAGTAGGCGAATCACTTGTAGGAGTCGCATCAATCGTCATGGGGCTGGGGGGGTGTAGAACTCATCTTCAGCTACTCGCTGGCCCATAACCAGAAATCTGCGGTGAGCCTGTGGAGCGCGGATGGGGTACTTGATCCTGATCTTGTCAAGACGTGATAATCCACCTGCTTCAGGAGCCAGATAGAAGTTGAGTTGCTCGTTCAAGGTCGGGTCTCCTAGTCCAATCTTCTGCTTCCTCCAGTGAAGAGCAAGGACGATTGCCTCCATAACGACTCTGGAGATGTGGACGTGTTCACTGATCTTGTCGTCGTGGTCATCCAAAGAGGGGTGAACGTCCATGTAGACGATCTTGATGTCCCTAGGAGCGGGGTACTGGACTGGAAGCATCAGGAGGTCAGCGGTTCCAGTAGCACTTCTCTGGACGTACCAGTCGTGCATCTTCCTCCATCGGTTGTCGTTCGTGTCTCCAGTAATGGTCTGGAACCACACCTCTCTCAAGTCTGTGTTGGCCGCAATCGGGAGGGAGTATTCCGTTTGAGCGGAGGCGGTGTCAACCGTGGTCGTATCCGTAATGGGGATGGTTCCCATCTCAGTAAGAGCTTGGTTGACCTTTTGAATGAGGATATGAAGGGGATAGCGTTTCTTCCCTAGAGCGTAGCGGTCTCCTGAGGCTACGGCAACGGATAGTGCAGAGGAGATAACCGATACATTGTCTACGCTGCCGTCGAAAGATGAGTCCGCCGTGAGTTCAAACCTTGGAGTCGTCCCGCTTCCCGCAACGATGTTCTCTGTGAACGTGGCATTGGTTGATCTGGAAGTCCCAGAAGTTCCCGCGACCTTGGCTACAATCGTCCCGGCCGTCCTCCCAGAGACCGTAAAGATGACGGTGTAAGTCTGCGCCTCAGTTACCGAGATGTCTTGTTCCAGGTCGCTTCCAGTACCAGCGGTCTTTGTTGCTAGACCCGCAGCAATCGCCCAGCCAGTCCCCTTCGTCCAGTCTGTATCCGCAGCGAAGCCTCCGTTGGTTATCAGTTCTGCGAAAGTTGACCGGAGCGAGAGTGTGTCGCTTGAGGCGGTGAAGTCCGACACGATGGCGAACTGTCCTTCAGGTGCAGCACCACCCTCTGCTGCGTCTCGGAGAATCCACAACGATGCCGAATTCCAGTAGTCGTCTGCTTGGGTTAAGTCGTTGGTGTCGATGAGGGTTGTAGCAGAGCCACCCGTCGCAACTCCCTCAACCACGATCCCGAGTTCGCGTGCTAGACGGTAGGTTGCGGTTGCTAGAGTTTCGCTCATTCCCTTCCATTCTCGCTCATGTAGGATGCTTTGGCCGCTGAACAGCTATTACATCCCGCGGTGTCCACCAACCGATTCCCGCACTCTCGACAATAGGTCCATTTCAGAGAGCGGAACTCCACTGGGTTGAGATGTTGGGCCGCGTCGCTTAGTTGGCGGATTTCTTCGATCTCCGCCTCTCGCTTGCCGATTTCCTCGATCAATTGCTCTTTGGATAGTTTGGAGTATTCCATGTCACACCGTTATGTGAAAGCCGGTCTTTCCTACCATCAGAGACCTTAGATGGCGGCAGCTCCGGCACGGAAGTTCAGTTCCAATCAGGGGTTGGCCCTTCCAAGAAGTCCATTTCTTCCCCTTCGCGTCTACCTGTTCTGCAGCCTCCCCCATGCACAGTCTACATCCAAGATGGGTAAGCGACTCGTAGAAATCCACACCAAATCGATTCCCGCTTTGGAGAATCTTCCCCAAGTCATCCTTCCGCTTGTCCAGTTCGTGCAGCGTGTCTACCAGTTGAGCCTGATCCATGCCTGAATAGTCCATCATTGTCCTCCTAGTCAAGTATAGCCATATCGGAACCAACAGTCGCCGCAACTACGGCGTCCCCCGTCACCGGCGTAACCTCAACGAATATACCTCCGGCCATGTGCGGAGTATTCCATCCCACTGAGCGTAGTCCCCCGGTTAGATCGGCGTTTTCCTGATAAACCTCCACAGTCAGATAATCACCGACAGCAAAGCGGTCGCAAAATGACATGGAGTGCGTCCAGTGATAAGCTGACGGATAGAGGTCGTTCGATAGTGAAGAAACAATGACGGTTCCCGTCTTCTTGATCCGAATGCCTCGGACCCCCGAAGTATTCTCGAAAGTCCAGGTGGCATGGAATGCAAACGCGAAACTGGCGGCCTCGTCAATGGTGATCCGCTCATTGTTGACCGTCGTGCTGTGCATGTTGCTCGTATCTGAAAGCTCGGAATTCAACGCTACCTGTGTCCAAGTGGCCCCGGCGATGATCTGCTCTGCATCGTGATACGCCCGCACTGCGCGCATTAGAGGTCTGGCATCTGGACAATATGTAATAGAGGCGTCAGCCCATCTCCAGGCGATTGCACGACGAGATTGCCGCCGGAGTTCTGTCCGACATACATCTCCAAGTAGTCTCCGGCCAGCATAGGGAGAAAGCTCATAACCTGCATCTGTGTCACTAGCGATGTAGTTGGTGCCATGCTGTCGCTCCCACAGCCCAAGTCAATAACCTGACCATTTCTGGCAGTTCGCACTTCCCGAAACCCAGTCGTGTTGGCGGCCCAACGCATCTGTGCGAAGACGGCGTACCAGCCGTCCGCTGAGAAATTGACCCTTGTTGGACTGCCCGCATCGTGCATTCCCTGATCGTCTGAGTTCTCCAGGTCAAAGCTGATAGCTGTTCGGTCATTATTAGGTATGGTTTGTGCAGCGGTGGTTGATAACGAGCATCTGGCTAGTCCGTCGGGCAACTTAATCGCGTGGACGTAGGGCGTCAATCCAGCCTCGGCCTCAACATTCGTGGCAGCGCCCGCGGCTCCGATCCGAACCCAGCACTCTACATAGTCGTTCACGGCGAATTCCTGAAGACAGGCCACGGTCATCGGCCAAGCCGTGGCTAATCCCGGCCATACCGTCTTGGCACCCAAGGCGTCTGTCTCATTCCTGACGAAGACGAACTCGCGATATGCAGTGGCATTGGCTGCCCAGCGTACTTTGGCCTGCAACAGATATATGCCCGCCTCCGGCATCGTGATCTGGTCGGTATTCGAGGAGGTACTGTGCATCGCGCCAGTGTCAAATACCTCGCTGTCAAACGTCAGCGTGGTATAACCCGCGCCGGTAGGGATGCTTATGGCTGCCGAGTTGAAGATTTGACATTCAGGTGGCATCAGTCTGCGCCCAGGAAGTTGTCGAAGTATTCGTACTGCGGACCCGAATACTCAACATCGTCCAGTGCATCTACGCCGAAGACTATCTCCGTTTTCTGGCCGTTCCAATTGCAAGATTCCGCCGTAGCGTGACCTTGTACAGTTGGGTAATACGTGGTCCCTCCGAAGTGAATGTACTCATAGCCACCGCCGCTGGACTTGACGATGGCTTGATACCATGTTTCCTCCGTCAAGGTGATCGGACCTGCTACATAGGTGAGATCGCCACTAAAGTCCTTCACGTAGAGGAATGCTTTCGGGACATTATTGATATAGCGCACGACCACTTCAAGAGGGAATTGATGGACATAGTAGCCTTGTAGTGACTTACGCCACCGGCATTGGAATACCGCGGGTCCGAGCCTTCCCTCGAAATCAGCCTCCATGCGCCAGCGTATTGAAGCGCCCATCGCGTTGGAGTAGCCAACAAATCTACGCAATACTGAACTTCCCCAGGCATCCTCGCCCAAATCGTTATCGGCCTTGACGGAGTAATTGCCCGCATAGACTACCGTATCTTCGATCACGACTCCGATATTGGTACCGTCTGGAGATGTGTACTCATTCAGATTGCCGTCCTCAAAGTAGTCAGCCCAGAACGTTGCGGCATAGGCTACGAAGGGCAAGCTGGCTGCAAATAGTGCGAACAAGACGAACCCGGTTATTAGCAGTTTCTTCTGCATTATTCGGTCCTTTCATTCCAGCGCCAGATAGAGCAGATCGTCTCCGGCGTTGTCACAAATGATGTAGAACCGATCAAGGTTGCGTACTGTAAGCCAGGGGCTCTGGGCACTTGGCTTCAACTCGAACCCAGTGGTAGCGTCCTGTGTCCCGTTCGGCGCGGTAACGCCACTACCTCCTATGTACACATCTCCCACGTTTGAGTTGGCGGCAACGAACATGACGGTTTGGCAGCTTACGTCGGGGAGCTGCTTCGCCGTAGCCGAGCCAGAGATTTCCCCGGATTTCACGCGGTCGTATAAGCGGTAGTCAGCCATCACTTCCTCCTCTTCTTCCTACGGTTCAATTCTATACTCTTTTTCTGTTCTCTGGCTCTCTCAAGCCTGCGTTTGTTCTGCATTCGGTAGACTGAACTGCGATCCAAGGCTATTTGACCTCTTTCCTCCTCCAGTTTCAAGAGTTCCGCATTCGCCTCGTTTCGTTTTCGGTTAGCGTCCTCGGTGTCTTCCCTGGCGTCTGCTAAGAGACTACGTATTGAGTCGATGCGCTCCTTCACCAATTGTTCGCGTTGAACTATTTCCTGTCTTAGTCGTTTAGCTTCTTGGTCAATAGCCCTTTGTCGGATCTCCTCTGGGAAAGCCCGATCCACCACCACAACAGGAGGCCCAACAGGGAATATCTGTGGTCTAGCTCCGACTCTGAGAACCTCAACCTCAAGTAGCGCAGTACCAAAGACCTCCTCACTTAGGAGGCTGGAGGGTTCAATGGTCTGTGCGCCAGTTGTGGATACATCTGCTGTTCCGAATAGTTCCTCGGTGCTGATAGCCGTGGGGAGCAGATACAGACCCAGCAGGGCTGTTCCGAACAGTTCGGTCGTTGTAATCCCATCAGGAAGTGCATACAGTCCAAGGGTCGCGGTCCCGAAACTCTCTGTGCTGGCTATCCCAGTCGGAGAGATGTCAACCGCCCCAGGAACGAGTGTTGTCGTGCCAAAGGACTCAGAGGAGCCGATGGCATCCGGCAAGAGGAGAAGTCCAGCGGATACCGTCGCGTTGCCAAATGCCTCGGAAGAGGCGATGCCGGAAGCCGAAATCGTCAGGTTGAGTTGCGCGGTTCCAAAGGCCTCTGCGCTGGCAATACCACTTACTAAGAGGACAAGATTGAGCTGAGCCGTTCCGAATGATTCACCTGAGGTGATACTTGATGGCAGCAGGTATAGGGAGAGCGTGGAGGTGCCAAATGCCTCAGCCGAAGCAATCCCGGTTGGACTGAGGGTAACTGCTCCAGGCGTGAGAGTTGTTGTTCCGAAGGCTTCTGAAGTCGCGATGCCATCGGGGAACAGGACCAGTGCCCCGACTGTTACTGTGGCTGTACCGAAGGATTCAGCAGATGCGATGCCACTGGGAAGTATGTAGAGAACCAGTGCCGCAGTCCCAAAGGACTCGGCAGAGGCGATCCCGCTTGGGAACAGGACCAGATTAAGCTGTGCGGTTCCGAACGATTCTGATGATGCAATTCCCGATGGAACCAAATACAGCGCGAGAGCCGCAGTTCCGAACGTTTCTGCTGATGCTACCCCTGTGGGACCGACAGTCACTGCACCCGGAGTGACTGTCGTTGTGCCAAATGATTCTCCAGAAGCTATCCCACTGGGAACTACATAGAGGACAAACAGTGCTGTGCCAAACGCCTCAGCAGAGGCGATAGCACTGGGTAGTAGATATAGCGTGAGAGTAGCTGTGCCAAAGCTCTCAGATGTTGCGATGCCCGATGGTGCAACATCTACAGCACCCACGCTCAGAACCGCGGTGCCGAAAGATTCCGAGGATGCAATCCCAGTGGGCAGAAGGTAGAGTATGAAGAGGGAAGTTCCGAAAGCCTCGGTGCTGCTTATCGCAGAGGGAAGTACCTGAAGATTGAGTTGTGCTGTGCCAAAGGCCTCAGTTGAAGCGATACCGGTGCATGTGATCGTCTGCGGGCCAGACGAGGTGTATTCGATGTGGAGCTTGGCGGCCAAGCTAGTACTAGCATCATAGAAATTTGGAGCTAAGTCACGAGCCGAATCCAGGGTATGCTGTTCAAAGATGAGCACCATCGCATTGTTTTGTGCCCATCCACCTTGGTCTACAATCTCCTGAATAATGGTCTTGATGTCGGCACCAGACGTCGGGCTTCCATTAGGTGCCCCCCATTGCCATTCCTCATCTGCTCCTGATCCTAAATCCGTATCTTCCCAGTTGACCGTGGCAGTTGTACGCGATCTTGCGTCTATATTATTAGATCCCGTAGTGAATTCCGCTGCGTCTGCCACGAGTTGTCCACGCAGCTGGTGCTGCGGCTCGTCCGTGGTAGTACCAACTATGAAAATGCTCATCCAGGCGGAATTGATTGTGGCCGCAACGGGAACCCCAACAGTGGTCCATCGGAAACCCGCGTGCTCTTGCGTGTTGTCCACGGTGATGCTGGTGGCGAGAATTGATACTACGTCGGCTGTAGTTTGGCTTGCATCATCTGCGCTCGCCCCCACCACCTCGTCAATCGTCACGTCGATCTCAATGGGATAGTCCGCGGCCTGAAGCCAAGCAATGGGGATTCGGTGCTCTACAAACAGGTTAGGCCCGGTCCTGCGCAGCCTGAAGGTCCCCAGTAACTCATCCGGGTCCTGATCCTCGACTGGCGAAGCGTTGGATCGTGGCAGGTTGAAGCTCCACAGGACTTCGCCCGTCCCCTGCAACCGGAACTCCACATAGGCCTGCGTATCCCTTGTGCTGTTCGGCTGGCGGGTCCACAGAACGCCGTTGACGAAGATGTCGATGCCGGTTGAAACCTGGAAGATGAACTGCAACCGAGCGACCGGATTGCCGCCCGCGATGATCTGCGCGGTGGGGGTCGGCCATCTGGAGGCCTGATCCACGACCAAGCGTTTGTCCAAACGGGCAGTCTGCGCCTGCCAGCGAATATCAAATCCCGGCCCGAAAGCTCCCTGCCAGAACAGGACATCCTCGTCCTGAACCACCGCGCCCACAGATTGCGGATTGGCGATAGCCTGAATCTGATCTAGGTCATTTGTGTATTGGAGTTGCTGGGGCTGGAAGGCGATTGACTCCCCGCTTCCGGGGTGGACGTACTTGACGATCTGCCCGGAGGAGAAGTTGGAGAGGGCGAAGGCACTGAAGCCCGCCTGGGTCATCTGGAAATCCCAAGGAGCGATTCCAGGTTGCCAAGCGGTGTTGATTTCCTGATCTTCGGAAGGCCCAAAGTGCATCGGGCCGATTCCGAGATCCAGAATGAACTTATTGGGGATCGAGGGGATTGCGTGCTTGATCGAGTTTCGCCGACGCTCTACAACTACCGCGTCGGGAAAACTCGCGATTACGCGATCACGGGCTTCCTTGGCAGGATGGGCCATTCACTACAGTGTGAAGATTTTGTCGGTGCCCGAGTCCCAGGTGATCGTGATGTCGCCACCGTTCGGGGTGACAGCCAGACCGGTAGCGGTGTCGATCCTGGCGATCAATCTATCTGAGTCCGAAGCGGAAGCATCGTCCTCCCAGATGATGAGGTTCTCGCTCACGCTTCCCGAGACAGCCGACAACGTGACATCCGAAGCATCCGCCGTCCCATCGGTGGAGGTCTTTCCAACGAACGCACCCGATTCCGCTGTTCTTCCCGCGACGGTGATGTCATTGTAGAAGTCGTGGGCCGATGAGTAGACATAGCCAGACGTGTCCAGCAATGTTACCTTAATGGTATCGGCGGCCCAATCCAAGTTCCCATCCAGAAACGCTTCTCGTCCAGCATCATAGAGTAGGTTTGCCATCGTGTCTCCTCACTGTGGGAATTCCCACAAACGCATCGGTGAATCTTCGGGATACTCCAGCGTTCTTCATGATCGTTGCATCTGCAGCGATCTGCTCAATGTTGTCCAATCTGTCGCATAACCTCGCGACGCTCCAGATTGCCTTAGACAGTTCCTCCGCTTGCCTCCAAGGGATTGCGGCCATCAGGACTCCGTTCTTCAGCAGAAGAACATCTGTCCCATCGGGGACTACCCGCATGGACTGGATGTTCCGAAACAGAATCTCACCCAATGACCTGTCCCCACCCTGCTCTTTTGCCTGCTTCGATCACCTCCTCCTTGTCTGCAATCATAGCAGTAACTGCCCTCTTCTGTTCGCGGAGCGCGTCAATCTGTTGGGAGATCTCTCTATACTGCTTCCACAACTCTTCCAGTTCTTCCTCAACCGTCATAGGTCTTTCTTCCTGCGTTCTCTGGAAGAGAAATCCCTCCCATCGCACTCCGTTCCCTCCTGACATATCCTGGCCTGGCTTCGTATATCGGCTTCCCCTTATCCGAAGGGAGCCACCAGTAGAAGATCGCTCGATCTACGTTCCTCGCCCCATCTAGGATAGCACCATTAAACCGCGACCCTAGAAACTCACCACCATTGAAATCCACGTAGGTCATATCGGCTTGGAAGAAGATTGCGTTCTTTGCTGAAACTCTCCGCAGCATCGTTGTCCACATCTTTGCATAAGAGAAGTTCGCCGCTCTCAGATATGCTCCAGTGAAGTCCGCCGCGACCAGATTGGCCCCTTCCAGGTCCGCTCGTAATAGTTTGGCTCCAGAGAAATCTGTATGAACAGCGGTAATACCTCTAAGGTCCGCGTCCGTCAGATCGGCCATCCTCAGGTTGGCGTTCGTCAGGTTCGCCCCTGATAGATTCCTCCCCCGCAGGTCCGCTCTCTCCAGTTGGACTCCCACCAGCCCCGACTCCAGGGCCAGATCCAGCATCCTCATGGTCTCTCCTATCCAGGACGCCAACCCAGTCCATCGCCTGTCTTTCGTAGACGGATTCCCTGAGTTGAGCCAGTTGTTTCTCAGTGGTCTCTCCAGGGCCTAACGTCCTTATACGGAGGGCTTCCGCTTCATCGGAGGCCATAGGGATGTCGTGTTGCTTCACGATCTCCTCGGTGGATTGGGATGCGACGTACTCCCCATACATTGCCAAGATGTTTCGTAGAGCAAGGATGGCTCCTGCCCCCCTGTGGAAACGTATTTCCATGTCCTTCAACTCGGCCTGTAATGCCCTCTTCCTTCCATGAAGGGCTACTTGCTCGCTCTCGAATCCTTCCAAGATGCCCCTAATCTCTTCAGTCTTCATTGGACGTTCCTCGTCCATCCTTTTTCCAGGGGAGTTCGGGGACTGACCAGACGTTCTTTCTGGAGGATGCGGCGTATTCGTCTCTCTCAACCACGATCACGTCTCTACTTCCTCCAGGGGCATATCCGTACTTGTCGGAGATTTCTTTGGCTTTCTTGGGATCGCGGGTGGAAAAAGCATCGTTGGGGCCAAAGCGCATATCCTGCCCTTGCCCGATGATGCCTTGAAAGTTCCTCTTGGAGGCTTTCAGGACTTCCCAAACCTTGCCGTGGGAGGTGGAGGTCTTCTTGGGTTGCGTATAGGAGTTGTCGTCGCTCATCCAGTTCCCATAATAGCACGACTTAGCAATCGTTCGGCTATCGCGTGGGCCTTCTCGTTCGACTCTACACAGTTCCCCGCCTCATGGTTACTCGTTATCGTATTAGGAAGTCCATAGAACGGATTGGGGTATCCGTCCAGCTCTCTCTCCCACACATCTGCGAAGTAGGTCACATCCTTTCTCTCAGAGAGGAAGTCTAGCATATCCCTTTCCACCACGATCTCCCCTCTCGCGGTGTTCACGATGATCGCATCCTCCCTACAGAGGTCCAAGAGGTTCTTGTCGATCATCCCCGTAGTTTCTTTGGTCAGAGAACAGCAGACTACAAGGATGTCGCAAGCCCTGAACATCACCACCAGAGGGCTAGAATACCCTTTCACGTAGGGGTCGTAGAAGAGAACGTGCGCCCCAAACACAGAGCACCAATTCCTCAGATTCCTCCCGATCCTTCCCAAGCCAACCAGCCCTACAGTCTTTCCGTATAGCTCTCTTCTCGGCTTCTGTCTCTCCTCGGCGTTGACCGCCCCTTTTCTAAGACAGGAGAGGATCGCGAAGAAGGTATATTCGGCAGCCGCGCGGATTGTCTCCAGGCCCGCGGGATCATCAAACAACGAAAACACCTGCACGCCCATCCGTTCAAAAAACGGCAAATCAATATGGTTTGTCCCTCTGGAGGGCGTAGCTATCGCCGCCGGTCTTCCGGCATCCTCCCACTCTGCTTCTCCGAACGGTTTAAGCGGGTCAATGACCATCGTCTAACCTCCGAGCAGCGAGCGGTTTATATCAGATAGTTTAGTCACGCCACATAAACGCATCGCACGTATCAGTTCGGTATCCAGCAAGCGCAAGATATGTGCAACGCCTTGCGTGCCGGAGTGGGCCAATGCGCAAAGGTAGGAGCTACCCACGAACGTCATATCTGCGCCGAGAGCCAGCACCTTCAAAACATCAATCCCGCTCTGTATCCCACCGTCTACGTACAGGGGGATGCTAGTAGCGGCCCGAATTGCTGGAAACATTGTGACGGGAGATACCGAACCGAACAATTGCCTTCCGCCGTGATTTGATACGAGAACTGCACTTGCTCCTGTTTCCTCAGCCATTCGTGCATCATCAGGATGAAGAATGCCCTTCAGTACCAAGGGGACTTCTTGGTATCTCTTGCGTAGCGCCTCAATCGTTTTCCAAGATACCGCTGGGGATATTCGAGGACCAATGCCCGAAGCAAGGGGCGGTATGGGTGCATCTCTGAGATTCGGCGCCACGGCCCAGGCAGGAATTGCGTATTTCCCCCATCCTGGTCGTATGGAAGCCACTGGCGTATCGAGAGTAATACAAAGGGCAGAAAACCCAGCCGTTAGAGCACGATCAATCAGGTGCAAGGTAAACGGGAAGTCGTGCTGTACATACAACTGAAACCATAGAGGGCCCGTTGCGGCCTCAGCGATGCGTTCAAGTTGTTGCGTTGCCATTGTCCCAAACATCCCGACGTGTCCATTGAGGCCTGCGGATGTAGCTCTTTCTCCAAGTGGATGCAGCCAAAGCTGCGCCCCAGCAGGAGACAATCCGATTGGAGACGCAAGGCTTTGCCCAAAGACGGAGTATCGAATATCCACTTCAGAAACGTCCACCGCTACTCTGGGAATCAACGAAAGGCCGTCTAGAGCTGGCCGGTTTCTGTTTTCGGTGAAGATAAAGTCTCGTGCAAACCGGGACAGCTTGCGTTCGGCCCATTGACGATAGCCAATGGCATCTGCTGGTCTTGTGTCCCAACGGTATGCTCGCATAAATATCCCCCATACCTCGGTGCAAAACCTCCAGAACACGCGGATTAGCACGTGTTTCATCTCAGCCTCTCGATCTCTCTCCCTAGTCTCACGAGTTCTCCGAGTTCCTCGAAGGTGATGGCAAAGGAAGCGTCCCTCGTTACCATTTCTCTGTCCAGAGTACAGTGCTTCTCGATGTACTCCGCCCCCCTAGAAATAGCTATGAGTGCATCCCCGATCCCGTGTGTGTGACTTGAATAGCCGTAGTATTTCTCGTCCTCTCCGAATGTCCTTGGAAGATGCAGGTATTTGGGGTAGGTAGGATACTGCGAGACGGTGTAAATCCAGCGGACGTTCTTGTACTTCTTTCCCCCTGGAGGGGCGGAGACGAGGGTCTCTTTGCCATCTGCGATGATGTGCTCGAAGAGCGGTTCCCCAGATAGAGCAATCTGGTTGCTGATCTTGTAGCGGTTCATTCTCAGGATCTGGGCGACTGTTAATCCTTCCAGCGACCAGATGGAGGCCAGGAACTCAATCCCGAAATGCTCACAGGACTCCTTCAGGAAACCAGCGAAGGAGTCAACATGTCTTAGTTGATCGTCTGCGGGCCATCCTAACTGGAACTTGCAGATGTCCGCCCCAGCCTCTGCGGACCTTCGGATCATCTCGTAGGCTAGATGCTGGTTGCCTTTATGCAGCGACCCGATCTCGGCGCAGATAATCATAAGCCGAACCATCGGCGCAGACCATCTAACCTAATGATAAGCATAGCAACGGCATTAAAGGCCAACGCATATTCCCTAATGGACAGCATGTACCAAAGCCAACCAATAGAACCCACAATTGACACGAGCCAACCCCATTTGTTCTTGCGAGTTAGGAGAAGAGTTCCGACAATGATGCACGCGGTTAGAAACCACTTAAAGATTTCTAGAAGCAAGGAACACCTCCGCGATTTTGAGATCCATCTCGTCGTCTATGTTCAAGTTGCGTTCTGGGGGCATCTCGTAACCTCGAATGTCCCCCCCAGAGAAGTGGACCCCTCTTAAGAGTGCTTCCGTCCTCACAACATAGACACTTCCGTTCCGAATGTAAACGGATGGGGTTAGATCCTGCCTTAGCCCACTCTTGGGTTCAGGCCAAACATCTACCAGCCTCTTATCAGGAAGCATCATCTTGATCCTGGAGGGATGGTGGTCTTCTAGTCTAGTGACCCCACAAACCACGTCCGCCCCAGTGTCCAAGAGCATAGCGATCATCCCATCAATATCGCCTGCGGTCTTTAAGGGGTTAGTGCAACGGATGTCGGCAATAAGGTCATACTTCTCCCCCCTCCCCTCCAATCCTTTCACGACGTACTGGAGCCTCTCGATGAGAGGATTCGTCCCATCGGAGTAGGGTTCCATGAACTCCAGTTCAGCCCCGTACTGCTCAGCGACCTTCCTGATCTCCAGGTCATCCGTAGAAACGACGTACCTTGTCAATAGAGAGCACTTCCTGGCCTCCTCAATGGTCCACCTGATGAGTTCTTTCCCAGCAACCATGCGGAGGTTCTTCCGCGGGACACCAACGGAGCCCCCGCGGGCCATCGTGATACCGAGGACGCTACGTCCGGCAGACGGCGAGTATTGGAGTGACTCTGGTGTCTCGGTCTTGAATTCTGGCGAGGGTGTAGTCGTAGATTGTGACATTGGGGAAAAACTCCTCTAGGGCCGATACAATATCCTCGGCAATCAACTCTCGTTCGTGCTGTGACTTCGCTCTCCGAAGATCGGCGTTTGCATTTCTCGCACTCATAATGAACTCGCCGCCTGGATCGACTAACAAATCCCTAATGTTCTGAACCGCGCCAAGCCAGTCTGGGATGTGCTCTAGGACCTCAATTGCCAGGATTGCGCTGAACTTCGTAGGAGAAGCGAAGTCGAGAATGTCTGCATGTATCCAGTCCACATTCTCCAACGGATACATCGCTTTCGCAAACTCAACCGCATCTCGATTGATCTCAATTCCAGTGAGGTGCCCAACCCTATCGGCATAGAGCATTGATCCTGCGGCGGTTCCGAAGCCGACTTCCAAAACCTGGGGTTGGCCCCTTAAATGGTCCCGCAATGAGAGGTAAACGTCCCACTGGGGACTCATGAAATACCGGAGCCGGTGCCAAAGAATGTCTTCACTCATCCCATTCAATATCCGCCCTGAACGTCCCGTAGAAGACCGCGATGCAGCGGTCCCTCTCTACGGGATCAAGGTCGCTCTTTGCTCTCATCCGCTGCATGATCTGGATGCTTCTCTCGCCGGTTCTCATATCGGAGCATTCATAGGTGATTGTCTCGCCATTCTGAACCACAGTGACTCTCATTGGCCTTTCTCCATATCCAACTGCTTGAACGAAATCCTGCGCATGTCCTCCAGGTGGTGCTGAACTGCCGAAAATGCACCAGCACTTCCATGTCCAGCCGTAGGTCGAATACCGGCATCCCACAAACTGTCGATGAGCACTTGTGCCTCAGTAGGATTCAGATAGGTTGTTGGCAATGGGTCTTTCATTTCATCTACTGGCTCATAGTTCAATCTGGCGATCTCAAGACCATTCTCCGTCCTGCGACCTATCGCTAGAGCATACATCTCGGTCAGCAAGCCGTACCTTTGCACACGTACAATCCGTTGCTCGTTCATTCAATCCCTTTCCGATTCGGCGTTACCTAGCCGATTGCCAACTTCCCGAATTCTCTTGGAGAGATATCCCTCCCAAGAGCGACTCATCCAGCTTCGTCCAGCCTGGAATCGGGTCGTAACTCGGAGGGCCTCCCCAAGGAGACATCCACCATTGATAGATGGCCCTGTCGGTGTTCCTCATATCAAGGGTTCTCGTCCCGTCCCATCTGGCCCCCATGAGCAGAGTCCCAACAACATCCATCCCCGCGCAATCGGCGTCAATCAGGAGGGCGTTCTTCCAGATCGCATGTCTCACGATGGTATTCCACATCCTCGCCCTAAGGAAGAGTGCCGCTTTTGCATAGGTCATGGACATATCCGCTCCGCTCAAATCAGCGTCGGTGAAGTTAGCCAACTTGAGGTTTGCGCTGGAGAAGTCCACCTTCCTCAGATCGCAACCAGTGAAGTTCGTTCCCACACAGATCGCGCTTCTAAGATTCGATCCCACCATGCAGGCACCAGACAAGTCGTTTCCCGAGAGGTCGGTCCCTTCCCGGTCCTGATTAATCATCATGAAGTGCTTGATGAAGTTAAGCTTCTCTTTCTTGCTCGGCATTCTCTCTATCCACAGCGTCGGAATGAGCCTGTGCGATTCCCCTGTAGACCTTCTTGCGTTCCCCTTTCACGGTCTCCTCATCCAGAAACCCCATGCTCAGGTGGCGGTTCTTGATGTGTGCCTCCACATCCGCTCTCGAACCGAGGGTCGGCATCTTGGCCTCTCGACCTTCTTTTCCCACCACAAGGGTTCCCCAATCCCCATGCTCATCCTGGACCTTTAGCCAGTCATCGCACTCCTTGATCCTCCCCAGAAGTTCGATGTAGTCCCTCAGTTCCTTGGGGACCGTCTCGATCTGGTGAAGATCAAGCTCGCTCGCGGCACGCTGTCTAGCCATCTCGTGATAATCGAGGCGGTACATCAAGGGTTTCTGCTTGGGAAGATAACCCGCGGGGGAGGATCGGTTGGTTGACGGCGAATCAAGTTCCGGGGTGTTTGCCCATTCGACGTTCTCATGAATCTGTCCGTCATGGACGGCTTTTTGGAGTTCGGCCCTATCAATCTGGATCAGTTCGCCGGTGTCCTGAATTCTGCCGCGTAGTCCTTCCAACTCAACCGCTCTTGCTCGGTGGATCTTTCGGTTTCCCATTCGGCCTTCCTCATTTCCTCTTTCCACTCTTGATCCTGATGGGGTCTCAGGATGTCATATAGATACTTGGTCATCCAGAATGTACAACCGTGAGCCGCCTCGACCTCAGCATCCAACCATAGCTTGTATCCTAACATTTGGGCGTAGTACAAGAAACGAACATCCTGCCCGTATATCTTAGTCGGGTGCAGTAAAGGGATGGTGCCTGCCATGAAGGGGTGGATGATCCCAGGAATATGAAGGACGTCCTCGATGACCTTCCGCTTTATCAGAAGACAGCCCATTCCGGTACAAGCAACCTCATGCAGTCCTTCGGTCGGGATCTCCTGCATCGGCAGCCATCGGTTCCCATTCTTCACCTGAATAACGGACATCATGGGGTCTGTCTTGCGACGGAAGTAGTGTCCCGTCACGATGTCCTTGTCATGGCTTCTGAGGCGGGTCAGTGCATCATCGGGATGGAGCATGTCCATGTCAACTTGGAAGATTGCATCGAACTGCTTCTGTTCAAGGAACTGGTCGCAGAGGGTTATGCGGGCCATCCAGCCTGGACTCCCCATAAGGTATCCAAGCTGATCGCCGTCTTCTACTATGAGGCCCCTAAAGATGGAGTCCAGTGAGCGGACGTACTGCTGTTCCGAGGAAACACCCGCAACGAAGACCCGCACAACCCCTCCTACAGGTTGGTCCTGCTGGGGACCCCCCGTAGGAGGGGGAGTCCCCAGACAGGCTATTCGATTGTAACTACGCGGTCTTGCGGCCCAGCGTCTTGGTCGTAAAGGGTATGTACTTCACTTGGGCCAGTGCCGAAGACCAGCATACGCCGATCATCGGATGCGTGCCAGTCCATGCCAGAAACAGATAGCCGTTCTGCATCGCGGCTGCTGATCCTGGCGCGGTAGTCACCGCTGTACCCAAATCCAAGAAACGACCCTTGACCAAGGAGGCTGCCAGACCATCGTACGGAGATGCTTCCCTCGTTGCGGTCATGGTTATGCCTCCGACCTTACAGACACTTCGGCCCGGAGAATACGGTTATCCGACAGGATGCCGTACCCACCATAGAACTTCCACCCGATTGAGTCGAACTGATCCAACGAACCGTGCCGTCGAGGACCAACAAGCATACCGAACTCGCCCACATCCGGTGAGTACGCCTTCGCCAAGGACTCCGGCCCACCAAAGACGATGGTGTACGCGCTATCCGCGTTCCGCACCACGTCTGCGGTGGTGTGATCGAAGCGGAAGCCACCGTTCGGACCCTCACCCACAAACGTCACGATAGAGGTGGTATTGGAGACCCACTTCACTCGCTCGTTCTTCGGGTAGAAGGTATTCGCGGTCTCTTCCGTTCCCACAGTCCACCAGGCACCCAGCCCAGAATCGAGGTGAGTGGAGGCGGAGAGGGTAACGGTCTTTGCCAGAGCATTGGAGTTGGCTTTCAGCGAGCTTGCGACGACATCGGTTCCCTGATCGGCCCCCGCCCCGTAGAACACCTTGGCCCACGGCGAAACAACCAGTCGGAATGCAGACAGAGCGCCCATTTCGTGATTGAACAGGATCTGGGCATTCTGGTACTGCATGATCGACTGGGTGTTTCCAGTACGGATGATGTCCGAGTACACCGCGGGGTGGGTGATCGCAACGTAGGTCCTGGCTCCAATGTTCATTACTGCATTGAAGTCTGGAACCTTGTTGCTCAGAAATCTGATCCACGCCTTCTCGAATACTGCATCATCCGCGTTGTGGCTTGTGGTGCCCGCGTCTAGTGAAGCTCTCGCAACTGCGGCTTCCAAGTGAACACCCTGGCAGGCCGCAGCTTGGGCCAAGAGATCAATTGACTCCATCGCATTCTTGCCAATCTTACGAATCCTTGCGGCTCCGTAGTTGGTGAACGCCTGGATCAAAAGTAACTCTGAGGCTTGGAGGACTTCACCACGCGAGGTGGGGGTCAGCGAGGCGGTTGCATCCCGAAGGGCCTGCGGAACAACATCCGCGGTTTCCGAGATCGCAGTCGTGCCGGGTTCCATATCGGACAGGAACTCGACCTGGATCGAGGAACCGCGGATCATCTCCGAGTTGTCGGGAAACGGTTGCGCGATCTGATCGTACACGCGCTCCGTCATCGCTGCGTCGAGATACTCCTCGACGTACTGGGTTCGGATCGAGTTCGACAGCGCGCGAGCGGTACCGCCGCTAGCTGAGGCTGTCTGAATTGCCATCGATCATCCTTTTGCGCATCTCCGCCCGCCTATCGAGGATCTCGCCGCGTTCCTGGACTCGCTTTTCGCAGAGCGTCTGGAGGGCTAGCAACGCATCGTTGCGACCGTCGAGGATGTGTCGCTCACTTCCGTGAAACACAACCTTATCGACTTCAAACAGCTCCTCGGACCACTCTGACTGGACGCTTTCTCGCTCGGATGGATTCAACTCGAACAGATCGAGGATTGCGTCGGCCTGTTCAGAGAAAAGCATGTCCTTCCAATCGAGGGGCATCAGCGGATGTCTGGTCTCTGCGGTGTCAAATCCGCGAGTTGCTTGCGGAGTTCTTTGCGCTTTGCTTGTAGTTTGGGATCGGTCAGGCTTCCCCGCTTTCCAGACTGAATGGCCTCAAGTTCTTCTGTAAGGGCATCCAGGTCTCCTGCGGGTGCCGCACTTCCGCCGCCTCCCACGGCAGCGGAGGCTGTAACGGAGGTCTGCCTCGTGGCCTTTTTCTGGCGCGAGTCCGCGAAGTGCTGGACAACATCAACCCATTGGTTTGGATTGATGCGTCCCTCGTACTGTGCGACCAAAAGTCTGTATTCGGGGTCCTCGAAACTGATCTCCGCATCTTTGAGGATCAGAGCGGACTTGGCCGTCATATAGGCCACATCTTCGCTTTCTGCTCCGCCACGAGCCGGGCGACCCTCTAGGAGTTCGTCTACGCGCATCTCTCGAACGGCGGCATCTACGTCACCGCCGGACTTCTGGATGTAAACCTTGAGGCGCTCAACGTCATCCGTGAGGCCCGCGATGCGCTTGTCCTTCACGCTCTGCGTATCCTTTTGCCACTCGGGACGAAGTGCCTCCACGAGGGCGGATCGCAAAGTCGGGTCGGATTTCAGCGCGGAAGCGAGACTGTCCGCGTCCAACTTGGCGGAAGGGGCGGTGGCAGAAACAGTCGAAGGGACAACAGGTTGGCTTGCCTGCGCCTCCGCTTGCTTCTGTTCGTTCTCCAGCGCTTCAGTGGACATTGTTCCTCCTCGTCATGCTATCACGATTTCTTGCTGCGGTGCAACTGCATCAATGCTTGCGAGTACCTCCTCCCATCCTCCTAAGCCCAGACCTTCCAGTTTGTCCTGAGCGACTCTGGGTAGAGGCTGGCCTTCAAAGTAGTCCAGAACGAGATTAGAGAGTGAGGGTCCCATCATCTGAGACCACTCAACCCAAGTGAAGCCCGACTGTTGTGATTCCACTTCTCTCAGGGCGGCTTCGCTTGGATACTTCGGAAGTTTCTCGGGATCGTCCTCAATGTAGGGAGCTACGTCGGGATTTCGGTACATGAAGTCCCGTCTCCAGTCCCAGTATTGCTTCAGGATTGGATGCCGCTTGAGGAAGTCCTTTCGGGCCTGTCCTTCCTGGAGGCGGAAGTAGTCCTCCTGGAGCGGCCAGACGACCTCGGAGTAACGGAAGGTCTGATCCCTGGTTTCGTAGAAGGTCTGATACCTGAAGGCGATATCGGGGTCGGTGAACTGGATTGGGGTCAGAGTTTCGCTGAAATGCACCTGCCCGGGAGGATCCCCGCCCATCACCTTGAGCCAACCCTGGAGGATTTCATTGGGGATACTATCGTAGCTTCGGGTGTCCCTGCTCAAGAAGGCAGACTGGAACAAGTCGCCAAGTTGTTCACGGACTTCCTGCTTGTGGAGTTGAGGGAGGTCGTTGTAGATGTCCCAGATGTTGTCAACCAGGAATTGCTGCATCCGCTCTTCGGGGGTCTTCCAAAGAGCTAATCTAGCCTCGTATTCTGGGTGTTCTTCGTAGAACCGATTGACTGCTTCTGTATCCCCTGATTCATGCGCTGCCCAAGCCGCTTCGTAGTCGTTCTTCAACTCCCGTAGTTGTTCCTCGCCCTCAGGATATGCCTTGGAGGGAATCCCAATTATGGAACCCATTGCCCCCCAGCCGAATTCAATTCCTGCTCTTCGGACTGCCTCTTGGAAAGCAGGTCCCTCCCTGGAGTTCATGGCCTGGATAGCATCTCCCACTGAAACGACACCACTCGCGACCATGTTAGAGAGCATCCGATCTACCCGGTAGTCGTCCCAGCGGTCGTAGGCCGGAAGACCCAAGGCTTTCCTTACGGCCCCTTCGACGTTCAGCCCTCCCGTTTCTGGGGCAATCCCTAGCATTGCTGTCACCGCACGGATAGAGCGGGTGATCGGGAGGAAGGGTTGAATCCTCTCGGGTGTCCCGCGGGCGATGTTGTAGGCCCACTGCAAAGGAGCATGTGGAGAGATGAGCATGGACATGAAATCGAAGGGGTCCATCCGCTCTTGAGAGTCGTCCATTCTCGAAAGATCAACCGCTTGATCCCAAATCGGACCAGCCTGCTGTTGGAGGGCGAAGTCGTAGTCCTGTTGGGTGATCTTGTTGTCGTTCAGCATCTCCTCAAGAGTACGTTCCGTTCTTTGTCTATCGCCTTCGATCTCCTCGGTGATCTGTTGGAACGGCCACGCAAATCGCTTGATCGGGAGAATTGCCCCTAGAGGGTCGATGAACAGGTCCTTCCCCATCCACGAGGGAAGGAAGGGCATTGGGATCCTCACAAGTCCTCGGAGTCTAGCAGGAAAGCCTGACTCGGGACGGTATGCAGTCTCCAAGAGCTTCTGCATCCTCAGATAGGTAGAAAGGACTCTGTGCCTATCGAGGGCCCCGAAGGCCCACTTGCCCATAGACTGAGTGAACCAGAACTCGTAGGGGGCCATCACTCCCAACCAAGTGTTGTAGTTCATTCTTCGGTTGTAGTTCAGGAGAGAGGCGTCTCGATGGTATTCCCCCATCCTGTAACCAGCTTGAAGGGAGGGTCCCATGTCATTCTGCACACGATCCAAGTAGGCCCTGAAGGCGTTCTGAGCTTCTTGGGGGATGTCCAATGTGAGTGGAGGACGAGAGGCGAAGAACGCCTTCAGG
>Ga0209342_10001692_pt1 | contig 24428 bp, 40 predicted proteins | sample RifCSP16_2_FD_184023 | JGI IMG/M metagenome (GOLD analysis project Ga0209342, IMG submission 184023) | Soil microbial communities from Rifle, Colorado - Rifle CSP2_sed 16_2 (SPAdes) (version 2) | ecosystem: Environmental > Terrestrial > Deep subsurface > Rock core/Sediment | place: Rifle... | reverse complement strand
CGTCGAGGCGTGGGGATCGAGCCGCGTCGTGGCGTGGGAATCGAGCCGCGTCGTGGCGCGGGGATCGAGCAGCGTCGTGGCGCGGGAATCGAGCAGCGTCGAGGCGTGGGAATCGAGCAGCGTCGAGGCGCGGGGATCGAGCAGCGTCGTGGCGTGGGAATCGAGCCGCGTCGTGGCGCGGGGATCGAGCAGCGTCGAGGCGTGGGAATCGAGCAGCGTCGAGGCGTGGGGATCGAGCAGCGTCGTGGCGCGGGGATCGAGCAGCGTCGTGGCGCGGGGATCGAGCAGCGTCGAGGCGTGGGAATCGAGCCGCGTCGTGGCGCGGGGATCGAGCCGCGTCGTGGCGCGGGGATCGAGCAGCGTCGTGGCGCGGGGATCGAGCAGCGTCACCGCCAATGACAAGGTCATTGTCGGTACGACTCACGTGTCGTCGACGCCCACGATCGATCTGAAAGGATGCGCGGTCTACGTGGACCAGCGCGGCACGGTGCCGATCATCAAGCTTGGACCGGACGCGCAGCCAGCGACGGGGGTGGCGTCATGAGACGCGTCATTGTCGAGTCACCGTTCCGCCCGCTGCTTGAGGCACCAACCGATTTTGTGCGGCGTGCCATGCGTGACTCGCTCGGGCGTGGCGAAGCGCCGTTCGCGAGCCATGTGCTCTATCCAGGAGCGCTCGACGATGGCAAACCAGATGAGCGCGCCCTCGGCATCGCGGCTGGACTGGAGTGGGGCGAGGTCGCGCTCGCGACGGTCGTCTACACCGACATGGGGATCAGCGTGGGGATGGCCCTTGGCATTGCCCGCGCGCTTGAGGAAGGGCGACCGGTCGAGCTTCGTGCGCTGGAGCGTCACGATGCCGTTCCTGCGTTCGAGAGAATTCTTCGACTGAACGGCGGAACCCAGGACGACACCGTCGAGGGATTGCGGAGCCAACTGTCGACGTACCGCGTTGCGCTCGACGCATCTGCGCGCGCACGGCGCGAGGAACATGACAAATACGGCCGCCGCGAATCGTCCTGGTGCGACCGATGGGACGCGGTAGCCGCCGCGCTTGGCCTCACGCCTGACGAACTCGAGGAGAAAGCGGCCACGCATCGAGCACAAGAAAACGGCGCTGCGGCGCTACCAGAAGGAGCATTCGGATGAGCGATGGGATGAACAAGTGGATCGGAATCGGCAACCTTTGCGCTGACGGCGAACTGCGCGTCACGCCAAGCGGCCAGAGCGTATTGAAGCTGCGGCTCGCGTGTAGTGAGAGCTACCTCGACAGAAACAACACGCGTCAGGAACGCACAGAGTTCCTGAACTGCACCGTGTGGGGCAAGCGTGCCGAAGGGCTCGCGAAGATCCTCAGCAAGGGGGATCGTCTCGCCGTCGAGGGGTCGATCCGTACCAACGTCGTCGAGAAGGACGGCCAGAAAAAATACTTCACCGAGATCAACGTCACCAACGTCGTGCTGTGCGGTGGCGGCAGACGTGACGGCGCTCCTCAGCAGGACCACACCGCGCGTGCACCGCAAGCCCAACAGGCTCCGGCGGACGACTTCGGATTCGGCAGCAACTCCGACGACAGCGACATTCCATTCTAGGTGATGCCATGACCGTCCCCATCCATCGCGTCCTGCGCAGCGACAAGATTCGCAACGGTCGGGCATCCCTCTGGGTGCCCGTCACCGGCAACAAGTACGGCCCGGCCATCTCGTCACGCGAGGTGAAGGACTGGATCGCCAAGAAGTTCGTCGACGTGCTCGAGACCACGCACGTCGGCAACGGCAAGTGGCGGTACCTCGTTGCCCTCACCGAGGAAGGCAAGGCCGCTGCGCTCGCCGGCTATCGCACCTTCGAGCCGGAAGTCGTCGAGAGTGTGAGGGCGACCGGGTTCGTTGTGGTCGACGGCGAGAAAGAGGAGTCGGTGCCTGACGTGGTCGCTGGCCTCGCGGTCATCAAAGAGCGACCGCACGGCACGGAACTACGCCGGCTGCCGGACCTCGCTCTTCTGGCGGTGAGGTGATGGTGCGCATCGCCGATATTCCGAGCGACGAGCCGTTGCTCGACGTTGCCGAGGACCTCGGCGATGCGCTCGACGATCTGAAGGCGACAGGAAAGGGAAGGCGTCGCGTCGCGCACATCGCTCGACGCGTCCAACAGATGGCCGCCGATATCGCACGGTGGGCCGAGAGGACGGTGAACTGATGAGGATTGGATCGCTCTTCTCCGGTATTGGCGGGCTCGAGCTTGGTCTCGAATGGGCCGGACTGGGCCCCGTCGTCTGGCAATGCGAAATCGATCCGTTCTGTCGTCGTGTGCTCGCTAAACATTGGCCCAACGCTGAGAGGTTCGAGGATGTCCGTGGACTCATGCCCCCCCCCGTTGATGTTTTGTGCGGGGGATTCCCCTGCCAAGACGTCAGCAGCGGAAACCACAACGCAGCTGGACTTGCTGGAGAGCGTTCCGGTCTCTGGCGCGAGTACCGCCGGATCGTCGAAGCGATCAAGCCGGCGATCGTCGTCGTCGAAAACGTCGCATCCGGTGCGCGTCGATGGCTGCCCCACGTGCGGAGAGATTTGCACGTGCTGGGGTACCGAACCCGTGCCTACGCGCTTTCTGCCGCCGACGTCGGGGCGCCGTTTCAACGGCGACGCGTCTTCGTGGTTGCCCACGCTGACCGCGAAGGGAAACCTTCTCAGTCCGTCGATGCAGAAATGGGCTGCGCACCGACGCTTGCGTCGGTGCGCAATGCTTCCGACGCTGACGGCGTCGAGCTACGGGAGCAACATGGGCGGAGCGGCCGGACGTGTCGGGCCGCTCCGCCCATCGCTCCGTTCGCTGGCTGGTGGCCCGCTCAACCCGAGATGGTGCGAGTGGTATCAGGGGTTTCCGGTGGGGTGGTGCGTGCTCTCGGAAACGCCGTAGTCCCGCAGTGCGCTGAGGTCATCGGCCGCATCATCTTGGAGGCCGCATGATCCGCATCAAGCTGGACCACATCGTTCGCAACGCCGTCGAGCAAGCCACTCGCGTCGGAGTGCCGCGCGCCTTCAAGTACACGAGCCTGCCGAAAGCGGTCGAGAAGCACATGGAGCAAATCGTCGATCAGGTGGTGAACGAGTTCTACATCGCCCTCGAGGAGCACGGCGTCGAGCTCGGCGACATCGAGGTTGGTGAGGGACCGACGTTATACGTAGGTCGCACCGACTCTGCGGATAGCGAGGTGCGGTGATGAAGCAAATCGATCGAGAGAACCTCAGGGCATGGGCAACCCACGGCTCGATGAGCAGCGCATTTGCACCAACGGTTTGCGCATGGGTGACCGACGCTATCGAGCACATCGAGAAGCTGGAGGCACAGGTCGCCTTGTTGGGCGCAGCGCTGAAGCGCGATGGTGTTCTCGTCGAGCTGGCCGACAACATCGTGCGCGATTGCGTCGACGTGCATGGCGAGCCGATTGGTCGAGAGGATGGCTGTCCGCTGTGCGACTCGGTTGTCGCGTATCAGGAGGCTCGCCGTGGCAGATGACAAGACGCAGGAGTACGCCGAGAAACTTCGGGCTGGATGCAAGCAATCGTTCATGGGCGGGTACTCAGGCGCCGAGTACGAGGCCTTTGTTCACGGCATGGACACCGTTTGCAATGTCGTGGCGGCCGACGTTTCCCTCGCCAACCTTCTCACGCCTCTGCCGATCCCAATGCGCCTGCCGTGTCCGATCTGCGGCGAGATTCACGTTGATGAGGGCGCGTTCGCAACGAAGCCGCATCACACGAACCAGCCGGAAGCCGATGCGGCTCTGAACCTGATCGCGAGTCTTCGCGGGCGCGTGCGCGACCTGGAGTTCGATCACAAGGACTACCAGCGGGGGCTCGACGACGAGAAGCGACGGTCTGCCGATCGCGTCGCGAAACTCGAAGGCGTCGTCGGCGAGGCGCGCATCGTCGCCGACTACCTCAGCGAAGAGGCGACATATCCGCTGTTCTATGTCGGCGCCCTCCGTGAGGTCGTCGCCGATCTGCACGCGTCGCTCCGCGCGCTGGACGGTGAGGACAGATGAAGAAGCGAAGGCGAGAGTCCGCGACGGTGGAGCTCCGCTCCGAAAGCTGGCGCGTGCAGTCCGGACCCGACGGGCGGTTCGACGAGGTCGTCGTGCATCTCGGCAAGCGACCACAGGACCTGATCCACCTGGAGGTCATGGATGCCCGCACGATGTTCGTCGACCTCGCTGGCGTCTGCTTCTACGTCTGGCGTGATCGGAATGGCCGCGTCCGTGTGCGTCACCTCGAGAACCGTGATGGCGCAAAGCTCTACAGCGCGAACGAGGAGGCCCCGCGATGAAGACTCGACCGATCCTTTTCAGCGGACCAATGGTGAAGGCACTGCTCGCCGGCACGAAGACCCAAACGCGTCGAGCGGTGAAGCCGCCGAGGTGCGCGACGCTCTGGAACCGCGTCTCGTATCCGGACCAGCACCACGCGGATAACTCGTTCAACGCACCCGGCGTGCGCAACGAGTATCTGCACTGGGCCTACGGCGGCGGAGACCTCGGCAGTTTTGCGGTGTTTTTGATGCTGGTGAGCCACGAGGTGGCGCTAGGGGTCGTCGCTGTGGGGGTACCCCCGACATGATGGGCATGGACCTCCCCGGTCTGGTCACGCGCGGCGACGAGTACGCGTGGGCCTCGTTCAGCGAGTGCGGCTCGTATCGCTACTTGCTCGGGCGTGTGTGGTCGAAGTCTCGACCGATGCTGCTGTTTGGGATGCTGAACCCGTCGATGGCCGGCGAACGTGACGACGACCCGACCGTCCGACGGGTCTGCGGATTCGCCCAGCGGGAGGACTTCGGGGGAGTGCTGGTGATCAACGCGGCAGCCGCCAGAACTCCACATCCGCGCGAGCTCGCCGCGCTCCGCGATCCCTTCGGTCCCCACAACGCCGAGGTCGTCAAATGGTTCGCGCAGCGCATCGACGTCGCTGTTGCTGCGTGGGGCTGCCCGCCGACGAAGATCGCCGGCCGCGTCGAGTGGATGCGTGGCCTGCGGAAGTGGTTCTGCCTCGGCACCACGAAAGACGGCTACCCAAAGCACCCGCTCTACCTCGCGAAGGACACAGAACTGGAGGCACTATGAGCATTCCACAAGTCACCATGCAGCGACTGCCGGCTGGCGTCGACATGCCGACGCACCACCCGAACGGGCAAGCCATCATCGGGTGCGTCGGTCTCCACATCGATGCGGGCCGCACACGAGTGTACGCCAGCCGTCCCACTCCGCCCGGCCGGCTCCTCTACGAATGGTCCGATGCCGTCGGGGACGACGTCTATATGCGCGAACTGACAGACGAAGAATTCGCTGAGGCTCAGCGCGCTTATGCGAGCGCAGACGCCGCATGGTGCAAGACGGGCGGCATCACGTTCACCAAGGGGCCGGTGCGCATCAGTGGGCGCTTCATCTGTCACGACGGCGCATGGGCCGAGGGCGACTACGAAGGCGGCTCGTGGTTTTGGCGAGCGTGGTGGGGTCCGACTACGCAGTAGGCGTCGTGTACATCGGTTGCGCGTTCTAGATGTACAACAAAAAATCCCCCACCAACGCGGGGAGGGCGCGCCGATGGGGGCAGAGAGCGACGGCCGGAGCCGCCGCAAAGTCTTGGGTTAGTGGGTGGTGATGAGGATTCCCAAGCGGAACAGCCACTCGACGAAGATGAGGGCCACCGCGAAGAGACAGACTCCGAAGATGGTCCCCGCGGCGAACATGGCCGCGCCGAAGAGATCCTCGACGTCGGTGGTTACGTCTGGGCGTTCCACGTGATGAGCGCCACGAGCATGAGGAACCCGACCGCGAGCGCGTCGAGGATCCAGCTCATAGTTTGCCGCCCCAGGTACAAAACCCGTGGCCGGGTGGGTCGGCGTAGATCGGCAGGCGGTCCACTGTGCATTCGTAGCCATCACCGCAGCACATTCCGTCGCTGCACATGTGCGAGTTGAGGCCACATGGATAAGCAGTACCCGGCCCGCTGGGAGGCTGCAGGATTCGGCAGGTGCTGCCGATGAACGAGGCGGCGAAGAGCGTCGCGCAGACGAATGCAATGGGCTTCCTCATTGCGCCCCCGCATCACCGCAGATCACGATGGGACCGATGTTCACCGACGCGTCGTAGACGTTGACGACCGGCTCGATCTTGAACGTGCATGCGACGAAGACCACATAGCCAATCGACGCCACGACCGCCGCCGTTGACCAAACCGCAGCCGCACTGTCACGCGAAAACAAACGGTTCATTTGTCACACCCTGGGTGAAGGTTGCAGTACGCGCGGAGGTCGACGTTTGGGAGTGCGCCGCCGTCGATGATGGGCGCTTGATCAGCGAGCCACGGGCGCATCACGCTGGGCTCCTTGCCGTCGTAGTGACCGAGGCTGAGGAAGTGCCCGACCTCGTGCGTCATCAGCGAGCCGAGCTCGCCATCGGTGTGCCCGGCCTCGTGGACGATGTAGATCGCCGAGTTCGCCTCGCTCCAAAGACCCACGGTCATCTCCCATCCCTTCAGGTCGAAGCGAATGTAGAAGTCCGAACGTCGACCGAGCCGAATGAAAGCAAGCCGCGCGCTCCACCACGTCGTCGGGAGGAAGCACTCGCGCTTGCCGGTGGCCACCTCCCACGCGTGAACACCGCGATCGATGGCGGCGACTTCGCGCTCGTCGAACTCGGTGTCGACGGCATAGCTCGTGATGCGTCGGCACACCTCGAGCGGCTTGGGAAGCGGTGTGATTGCCGGCAGCGGTGTGGCCGGTGTCGTGGCAACACTCACCTGACGATGCGCACACCCCGCCAAGGCCGCGATGGCGACCAGGGTGACAGCAGCGTGTTTCATTTTACCGGGTGTGTTGGTGGGAACGTACGACGGTCGGCATATTGTCCGGTCGACATGTCTTGTTCATGCTGATCTGCAGCGGCAGACCGAGCACCGGACAATGGGTCGGGACGGGCCGCCACGATCATCTCGCGCGGAGTTTCGTGAACGTAGTATGAGACCCATGTGGGTTCGATCTCCCGAAGCGTTCCTTCGGCGGTTTGGGCGTATTCGATGATCCACGATCCAGTTGCCGGCGTCGTGCCGAGCGCCTTACCGAATGGCGAGAATCCGTTTTGCCAGCAACCAGAGGCAAAGGCGTGAATCCCGCGCTGAACGCAGTACGCCGACGTATGCCAGTGTCCGCCCAAGATCAGATCTGGTTTTGATCCGAGTGAGATCGATTCGATCTTCCTCTGCAGCTTGTACGTGAGCGCGTACGCGCCTCCGCCGAGACCGTGCCAGAGTTCCACGAGGATGCCGCGCTCGTGCTCGTTGCGTGCGAGTCGCACCATGCCGCCACGGTCGCCGATGATCTGGAAGTCGTTGCGGCCGGCTGCGACAAACATCTCGGTCATCGCTCGGCCCACGTCCATGCCGGAGTGGTCGATGAAAGTATCGTCGTGATTTCCGAGTATTCCGACGTAGCTCAGGCCGGGGAGCACCGGAAGCTTGCGGACCATGTGATCGCACTGCTCGTCGAAGCCGTGCTGCGTCTGCTCCCAACGCGAATGTCGGTAAACGCCGTCGAGCCAATCGCCCACACAGAGCATCGTGCGCACGCCGCGCTTGTACGCGACGTGCACGAAGTCGATCAGTTCGTTGAGCATCTGCGTCTTCGAGCCGAAGTGAGGATCGCCGAGGCACGCGATGATCGACCGTTGCCCGGCCGGGAGAATGATGCGGTGCTCTTCGGTGGACGGGGCGACTGGCCGGCGGCCGACGAAGGCGCGGTCCAGGTCGAGCGCGTATCCCTTCGCCTGCGCCTCCGCAATCAACTCCCGCGCGCGGCGAGGCGTACAGAGAAGCTTGTCGCAGAGGCTCTCGAGGTCGACGCCTCGCTTGGCCACCCTGAGCAGCTCGGCGAGGTTGTCTCGCTTGGCCGTCACGTTGGGCAACTCTTTGGTTCTTTCGTGAGGCTCATCGAAGGTGATCGGAATATCGACGTCGGCGTCGACTGCACGCCTACTTGCGAGTTGCGTCAGTCGCCGCCGCACCGCTTCGCGGCTCATCGTCCGGCCGCAGGCTCTGGATGCGTCCGCAGCCACGTCGCTGTTGCTGAGCCCGCGAGCGCGTCCGTCTAGAATGATGCGGTCGAGCGCATCGTTCCACATTATTGGTCCCTTCACTTCGGCCTCCTCGGAGTGAACACTCGAACAATGCCAAGCTGTCGAAGTGCGCCGATCAGGTTCGCGCATATGACGGACTCCACGATCTCTTCTTCGGCGGCGCCCGATGCATCTGCGCCCATGGCCGCGCCGAGCCGTAGCCCGACACCGCTCACGTCGAAAGCTGCGTGCGCGAGCTCGTGGACCAAGCGCCACCACTGCCGCTCGAGCGACATGGTGCTGTCGATGGTGATCTGCGACTTGTCGGGCTCGTAGTACGCGTCGCACTGCACGTCGTCGTCGTTGAAGACGCGTGGCTTGCGGCACACGCGGATCTTCGTCGGTCCGAGGTGGACCTCACGTGGAAATCGTCGCATTGCGTCCTCCCGAACGGTAACGAGCGATATGTCAGGCGGCGACGTTGCAGAAGTCGTCGGGGTGCATGCGGCGCCGATCGCTTGGCTTCGCCGTCTTGGTGCGTCGCTCATCCTTGTGCGGCTTGCACATCAGGCAGCCGTTGCGTTGGTGCTTCGGTCGGCGGCGCTTGTGGTGCGCCATCATGCCGCCATGGCTTCCGCCGGCGTCGGCGGCAGGACGTCGAGCCCGGCGAACGCGCGCAGATCGTCGTAGCAACCAAAGAAGCGCGTGCGATCGCACTCGCCCTTCACTCCACGAACGATGCCGGGTTGTGCGAGGATCTTGGCGCCCGGCGGGGCCTTGCCCCACTTCATGTCGCCCGTCTTTGGATCGCGCCAGATGGTGTTGGCGGCGTACTGGTGAAACGTGGGCTGCGTCCACGGCGCGGGCACCGTCGGCTTCTCGACGCCGTAGTGCGCGACGACGAGCGGATAGCGTGCCCACTTCGGATCGCGGGCGAGGATGCCGAGCGACGACCAGAACGCGGGGCCGGTGTAGATGCACGGCGGCATTCCCAGGCCGGCCTCGACGCGCTCGAGCCACGCCTCCATCCACGCGAGCACGCGCGTGGGAGAGAGGCTGTCCATGACCTCGACGTCGAGCCACGGGCGCTTGCGGAGATCGAGCAGGACGGTGTCCTGCGTTGCGAGGAAGTGGTCGGCGTCGACGACGGGATCGTCGGACGGGTGCGCGAAACAGTAGGCCCCCGTGAGCTTGCCGGCCGCGTTGGCCGCGCCGACATGGGCCACGAACTGCGGGTCGACGTAGCGTGTGTGCTCTGTCGCCTTGTTGTAGACGAAGCGGATCTCTGCCGGCATCGACTCGAAGTCGATGTCGTCCGCGTGCGTGAGCGGTGAGTCATTCGCCACGCTGATGTCGATGCCCTCGCAGAAGATCATCGTGGTCCCTTCGTGATTGCGGTCATCTCGCGGTGGAGTTCCCACGCGAGCGCGCGATCGTGTGTGCACCAGCCTTCACCACCGCAAAGAGTGCAGTCACCGCGCTCGAACTTCTGCTGACCGGCGACGTTCTCAAACGCTGCGCCACGCCCGTTGCATCGTGGGCATTCGCGCTTCGTGACGTCGTCGTCGTTCTCGGGACGCGCCGCGCGCACAAGGGCGGGGTCGAGGTGTTCGGTCGGTGTGAGGTCGTCTTCGTCGCGCATTGCAATCCTCGCGATCGCATGGATTGGCGCGGTCTACGGTCGAAAACAACGCGTTGTTTCGCGAATTCCATCCGCGCGCATGGATCAGCGGCGCCGCACTATCGGGTTTGGGTCGTGGTCTTTGGCGTGGATCTGCGCCTCCGCCACGCTCGGCCCGCGCAGGACCTGCCGCATACGGAGTTCCAGCTCGCCGTGAATGTCGGACCCGAGCTCCTTGTGCCAAACGGCGCTTCCAAGGTGGCGAACCCAAAGGATCCACATCGTTGTTCTCTAGTTCGGCGTCGTCGGCTGACACGCCGCCCATGTGATGAGCGCTGATGCAGCCACGATGCCGAGGAACGCGAGGATGCTGGGCCAGGGCGACCGCATGCGCGACTCCTTGAGGATCTCTGGCTCGGTCACGGCGAAGCCTTCCCCTCGAGTTGCTCCTGCACCTCGCGGGCTTCGTTCTTCTCCGCAAGGATCTCCTCGATGCGCTTCGCCTTGAACTCTTCGCCGTTGGCGGCGAAGTGTGACGCTGCGGCGCGGAGGATCTCGGCGATGGTGGGGATGGCCCCGGCGAGAAGGCCGAGGAGCTTGAGCGCTTGGTCGGCATTCACGAACCACCCGCCTTGCATCCGGCGCCGAGTTGGGCGCCGAGTGATAGCGCGTCTTGTACGAGCCCAGGCATGGCCGGGCCGCCAGCGGCCCGCACCGCCTCGGCGATCTCTTTCAGCGCCGCTACGCCCTTGCCGGCGGCGCAGAGGACCTCGCGCTGTTGCGCGCTCTCCCATGTGTCGACGATGGCCTGCCCCGCGAGCAGCGACGCGCGCGCGCTATCCCCCGCATCGGCGCACGTCTTCGCCAGCCCAACGTCGACCTTCGACTTGGCGAACTCGGCGCAGACGTGGATGGCTTCCTTCGTCCCTTCCGCAAGGAGCGATAGCCCCGCACGCGCGTAGTCGCGCGCCGGGCTCTTGGCGTCTGGTCCCATTGGACCGCAGCCAGCAACGCAGAGCATCAAGCTTGCGGCGATGGCGAGGATGGTCGTGGTTGGATTGAGACGCACGGGGATTCCAGCCGGACCAGCCGGCGGGTCAGTGTCATGCGGCTCGTTCGGATCGCTCGGCGTCTTGACGCAGAACGTGGCTTCGAGCGGCTTGCGCAAAAGGATGGCGAGGATCGCTTGCTGCGCCTTCGCGGGGTCGGTGAACAGACCGCCGGCGAGCTTGAGCAGCGACGCCTTCCAGTACGGCATGGCGGCGAACTGCTCTGGCGTGCGCGGCTTGAGGGCGGCGGTGACGGCGGTCCCGACGAGCCACGTGACGATGACAGGGTGGGCATAGACCCATGCCCAGACCGCCAGAGCGGCCAGCTTTGCGTGTTCCAACATGTCGAATTCCCTCAGCGCTCTTCGTGGAGGCGCTTGATGTATTGGCGTGCGTAGTCGAGATCGAACAGAAACCAGATCGCCGCGCGGACCCGTGCGTTCCACACGCGCGCGAAGATCGGCGGACCGAGGGGCGAGCGGCGCCAATGCTCATCGACCGCCTCGATGACGGGCGGGAAAAGCTTCAGGACGTCGTCTACTTGGTGTTGCGAATGAGCCACAGCAACCCCGCGAGCAGGGCACCGATGACGGCGACGGATCCTGGGATGCCACCCATGAGCACCCAGCCGATGGTCTTGATCGTCTTCATGTCACTGGCGACCTTGCCGATCACACCGTCGGGCAGAAACGCGTCCTTCACGATGCCGATGTCCTTCTTGAGATCGTCGTGGTCTTCGGCGGCGCGGTCCTGTCGGTCCTTGAGGACCGCCACGCGCGCGGCCGTATCCGCGTCATCCCAATCGAGTTCACACTCGGCAGGCGTTGAACCGTTGCGTCCCATGTGTCCTCAGGTGAACGCGTCGGGGTCGACGATGATGTTGGAGGGCTCGGCGGCGGCGCCAGTGCCCGTGGAGATCCACCGAAACTGGTAGTTGCCGGCCATCGTGAGCGGGATGAGGCCTTTGTAGAGGCCCGCGGAAATCCTCGTGACCTGCGCGTCGGTGCCGTAGACGTACTCGACGGCCGACCCGGTGGGCGGCTGCACGCGCAGCTTGACGACGGTCGGATCGATGAGGTCGCGGGCGCCCGTCGCGTCGTTGAAGGTCTTGAACGTGCCGGTGATGCGCCCGACGTCGCCGATGTTGTAGGCCATGTCGAGGATCTCGATGGTGATGGCGGTGAGCGGCACCGCAACGAGTCGGATGGTCGTCTCTTCGGCGTGCTCAACGGTGATGTCCGTGAGCCGCTCGAGGCGGATCGTGATGTTGGCCGGTTGCTCCGGCGTGAGGACGGTGACGGTCCCGCTCGCCGCGACGCCGAGTGCGAGCGCCGCGACGGTGCCGACGCCAATGAAGCCCTCGGCCCCAACTCCCGCGGCGCCAACAACAAGCAGCGAGACGGAGCCAGTCCCGATGAACGCGAGCTCGCCGACAGCGCTCGCACCGAGAGGGAGAACGTCTGCCGTCGCGGTCCCGGTGACGTTGACCTGCGCCGTGCCGGACGCATCTGCTCCAACCGCAAGCGCGGAAACCGTGCCGGTGCCGGTGACCTCGCTCACCGTGGCGCCGGTGGCGGAGGCTGCGGCGACCATCACGCTGACGGTCGCGCTACCGGAGATCGTCTCGGTGCCGGATGCGCTCGCGCCCAACGGAAGGGCGCTCACGAGTGCGTCGCCTGAAATTGTTTCTTGCCCGGAACCGCTTGCGCCGAACGGAAGCAGCGCCGCTGTTGCCGTGCCGGTGACAGGGTTGACGACGTCGCCCGAGCTCGACGCGTTGACGATCGCGGAGACCGTCGCGTCGCCGCTGATCGTCTCAATGCCAGCCGCAGCCGCCTCGACGACGGCGATCGATGCTGTGCCGGTACCTGTGACCGTCTCCGCTCCGGAAGCGGCGACGGTCGCGACCTGAACACTGACCGTTGCGTCGCCAAGAAAACTCTCGACTCCGGACGCCGAGAGAGCGAGAGCGAGGAGTGCGGCAGTCGCGGTGCCCGTTACCGGATTCGCGACGCTCCCGGAGGCCGCCGCTGCCATCGCGAGCAGATCCGCGGTGACAGTGCCCGTGAACGTCTCGGTGCCGGTCGCGCTCGCGCCTATCGGGAGCAGAGTGGCGGTGGCGGTTCCGCTGACGTCGTTGCTGTCCGATGCCCCGATCTCGCCTTCACCGACGAAGCTGAGCGACGAGCCAACGACGAGGCCGGGCATTTATAGAATCTCTACGCAGGCACCTTCGACGACAATTTCGTCTGCGGCGTTGTTGACGCTCATCGTGAATCGAACCTGTAGCGTGCGGTCACCCGCGTCCGAGTCAACAGCGGCGGACCCCGCGAAGGTAGCGACCCCGATGCGGTTGGACGTGTTTGCGAACGCGAGATCGCCTTGGCCACCGGTCGTCGGTGCGGTCTTGGCGACTTCGACGGGCTGCAACGTAAGAAGTCCGCCGAGCGCCTGGTCGTTGTTGGCTTGCGCCGTCAGCATCATGTCGATGCGCCACGCGCCGCGGTCCGCGTCGGCCGCGGCTGCCACGGTGGCGTCGGCGAACATCGTCGTCCCGCCGTAGACCACGGTCAGTGTCAGGGTTGGCGTGCCGGAATTGAAGAGGTAGTTGCCGCATATTTTGACGCGGAGCATTCTCCCGGCAAGAAAAAGCCCGTTCGGAATGACGACACCCGACCCGGCCTTGTTCAGGATATCGAAGATTGTACTCGTCGCGTTCGTCGTCTCGGCCGTCGTCGTCTTGTAGATGCAGATCGGCCCTTGCGTGCGCATCACGCGCATGTCGATGCATTGCGTCGTCGCGATGGCCGTGTCGTTGGCCGGCACGTAGACGACCGCAATCACGACGTCGTTCGCTGTTCTCGCGGGCGGTTTCGGCGATGCCGCTGCCGTACCTGCGCGCACGGCCAGCGCGCCGGCACTCGTGACGACGATCAAGTCGAGGCGCGGATTGGTCGCGTCCGCCGTGCCGATCGTGACGTCGGCCGCCGCGACGGCGAACATGACGCCATTCGAGAGCACGCTGCCCTTCGCGACGGCGGGCGTCATATCGGCGCCCCCCGTCACGACGAGGCCGGACAGCACGCAATTCATCCCGTCGATCCCGGCGACGAGCACCTCCAGGTATTCCTGGAAGAGGATCGACTGGAGATCGTTGTCGCCCTCGCCTTTGTCCGGGATCGTGAACATCGATCACTCCGGATTCGTGACGGTGCCGCGCCCGGAGAAGCTGATCTCCCCGACGTCACCGACACCGATGCTCATGCTCTCGCGCTCTCTTACCGCGGCGAGGATCTCCGGGCTGATGACGCCCTTCACCTCGCCGACGCTGGACTTCGCTCCGGTCTTGACGTCGAGCTCCACGACGCGCACCCAGCGCTCGCGGGGCTCGCCGTTCTTGACGCCGTGCGCGACGAGTTCGGTGGCGAGGATCTCTTTCAGCGCCGCCTCGATCGGTGGCGAGTCGTAGATGTGCTCGATGAGCCAACCGAGACCTTGCGCGCGGACGATGTAGACTTTTTTCATGGTGGTCATCCCGGCCCGGAGGCCATCGAGGCGACGAAGGACGAGACGCTCACGTTGGCGGCCGCGACGATCGATGCGGTGTTGAGCACGAGGTTCACGGTGGCGGTGCCGGCCGAGAAGTCGAACTTGCGGACGTTGCCTGACGTGAGAAGGGAGCCCCACGTCGCCGTGCCGGTCGCGTCGGCGCTGGCGTCCGCCGTGATCGCGTTCGCGGTCTTGCTGCCGGAGCTCGCTGCGCCGAACGCCGTCGCGTTGAGTGCGAGATCGGCAAGAAGCACCTGAGCGCCGAGCGCGGTGTCCGCGTCGGTCGGCTGCGTCGAGTCGTAGATCCGGAGCTTGCCTCCGTTGACGACGTCGAGCGCCGCATCGAGAGCCGCGTTGCGTGATGCAACGCAGAGACGTGCATTGTTGGCCATGTGAGATTGCTCCTAGAGCAGGACGACGGACTTCACGCCGCCGATGAATTGAACTGGGATGGTGACGTGGTGTGGCTCGAGCGGGCCGAAGCGACCAATCGCCGGAGGCCTACGGCACTCGGGGCAGTGGTTGCCCGCGTCCGCCGTGAGCTTCTCGGTCGCGAGCCAGAGGCAGCCGCACGCGCACTTGACCTCGTGCGCCATGATGACGACGGGCGTCTCCACCGGCTTGGAGGCCAGCGCGATGCGCGTTCCGAGTGCGCGAACGGTCGAGGACATCGCCGTCACGAGGCGAGGCACGCGTCGAGCGCAGGCGCCGGAAGCTCGCGCGGTGCGAGGACGAACTGATTGCGCATGTGCGCAAGCTCGATCGACACCGCGGCAGGGAACTGGAGCGCGCGCAGCACGCCGAGGAGACGCGTGTAGTCCGCGTCCTCGAAGTTCGGAGGCCGGCCCACCTTGATCGCGAGCGTCCACTCCTTTTGGAGGCGCTCGAACGCGGCGATGCTCGCCTCGTCTTCGGACCACGCGGGGTGTCCCCAGCAGAACTCGCGAAGGAACGTGTCGGGCTCGTAGCCTCGACCATCGGGCAAGACGACCGGTGATGGTTGCGGGTGTCGCATCTTTTCTCTCCCTAGTTGCGATTCGTTACGGTGTCGGGTCTGGAATCTTCGTGGTCGTGGTGACGCTCGGGAAGATCGCCATCACGAGGCATGGTCATGGTCCCTACTGAAGAAGGATCGCGTTGGTTCCGTCCGAGCCGATGAACGCGGAGGTGTTGTTCGCGACCGCGACGCCGGTGCCCGTCAGCCACTTCACCGTGATTGTGAATCCAGTGACGTTGCGGATCAGGATCTGTCCGGGCGCTGCGGCGCGGCGCGTGACCGTCAGATCCCGCCCAGCGGTGATCGTTCCCGCGCTCAGCCTCACTATGTTGAGCGTGCTTTGCGCCGCGGTCAGCGTCTGGTCCGCGTCCGCAGGCCAAGGGTAATCGTTGTAGCCGCGGTCGATTCCGGCCGTGAACGTGCCGAGTCCGTACACGCCGGCGCCGTCAGGGACCCCGCCTTTGATATTGACGTGTCCGCCGTCCTCATTGTTCACCGTCGCCGTCGCGCTCGCCGCTTGGCCGGCGATCGTGAGGACGCGCGTCGCGTTGTCGCCGACACGTTGGGCCATCCCAAACGTCGGCGAAAGATTCTCGCCCCACATAAACGTCGGGGATCCACCGGCAACGGCGGTCGTCAGCGCGATATTGTTGTAGCCTCCGCGCTCTCGCATGTTGAGCGTGACGGCATCCAGGTAGGTCGCGTTGCCAACGCCGGAGGTGATCTGCACGTAGCCGGACGCGCTGTTATTCATGTTCGTGCTCGAGAGAGTTACCGTGGTGCCCGCGAGGACCACCGTGCCCCAGCTCGACTGTCCAAAAGTGAGTCCCGTGCCGTTCTGAGACACGATCGCGGCGTCCGCGGCGGCCAGCCGACCCGTCCAAAGGTCCTGCGCGCCCGCGTAGTATTTCGTGCGAATAAGCCCGGTCGCCGGGAAGGTGCCGCTGACGGAGTCGAGCTTGAAACTCGGATCGCTGGCCGTGAAGCGGAAGGCTTCGGCTGTCGCACCAGTGCGAATGACGAACGCGTCGGAGTCGCTGTAGACGAACGCGCTGCTGCCTCCGTTCGCCGTGAGCTGGATGAATCCGCCAGCGCCAGAGACGCGCAAACCAACCGTCGTTGTTGCTTTTATGTCGGTGGCGGTTGCAGCGGTTTGATTGCCGAGGATGAGCGAGCCCGCGCTCGTCGTGATGATGTCGCCGACGTTGCTCGCCCCCGTCGACGTGAGTTTGTTGCCGATCGGGAAGTTGACGACGCCCGCAAGTCCGGTGAGCTTCTCGACGACGTTCGCGCCGATCGGCCCGGTGACGTCGCCGGCGAGCGCGGACTGCGCCGTGTCCAGCGCCTTGAAGTTCTTCTGGATCGAGTCGACCCACTGCCTCGTCGCAGAGAACTGCCCCTGCTCGTAAATGGCCGGCTCGAGCAGCGAGAGCGTGGGGGACAGCACCTGCCAGCCAGTGACGTCGGTGTCGACGACGTCGCTCGGCTGGATCAGCCCGCGATAATACTGCGCCCCGACACCGTTCTTCGTGCCGCCGTTGACGATGAGCCGAACGAGCCACTTGCCCCAACGTGTCGCCGCTGCTTCGAGCGTGATGATCGACGGCGTGAAGCTCGTCGAGTAGATGATTCCCGTGGTCCCATCGAGCGTCCAGCCTGACGGCGTCGGCCAGTTCAGCGGATAGCCGTAGATTTCCCAGCGCGCGGATTCCCACGCAGCCACGCTCTCGCCGCTGAGTTGGATCGTGGACGCACCTGCGACGGTGAGGCCGCCGGATTGGTTGCCACCAGCGTTGACGCTGACGAGGGCTTTTGCGTAGGGGGTGGTCGGCATCTCAGTTGCTCAGGAGCGTTAGGCGCGTCACGCGCACGAACCAGTTGAGGTTGGTCCCGGCCACACCGGTCACCTGGGGCTTCACCGGATTGCTCCCGCCTGTCAAAATGAGCGTGCAATCCATGTTGGTGTCGCCGTGCTCTTTCACGACGCCGTTCGCACCGTCGCTCGAGTTGACGAACGTGGGCACTCCAGCGGTCCACTTCATCGTGACGATGCGCGAGATGAAGTACGCGAGGGGATTGGCAGCGTTCTCCTGCACGGCCGTCGCCTCGACGAAGAAGGTGTCGTTTGATTTGTCGGCCACCGTGAACGAGATACTGGATACGACGACGGGCGTTGCGTCCGTAGTTCGCGCGGGCGCGACGACCTCGGGAAAGGGCGTAACTGTGACGGCCATCAGTAGACCTCGTGCTTGGCGAGCGTGAAGTCGAGCCTGGCGGAGATGAAGAGATTGTTGGGCAACGCACCCGCGCCGCTCTCATCGACGACGAGCAGCACGTAGGAGTAGAGCGTGCGATCGACCACGTTGTTTTGGGTGCACGGGTAGTCGAGCGACGTGAGCGCGAAGTAGGCGGCGCCGCTGCCCGCGGTCGTGATGATGGTTCCCGCTGCGTTGAGGTCGGCCTGGGCTCCCGTCGACGCCGTGATGCGCATCACCCGAAATCCGAGCTGGACGGCGGGAAGGTGGGAGGACGCGACCGCGAAGGCCATGCGCACGTTCGTCAGCGTGGCTCCGTGCGGCGGCATGATGACGACACGGGCTGCCGATCCGTTTCCCTGACCCTGAACGTTCCACTCGCTGTCGACGCCACCGCCGGACACGAGGGCGCGCGGCATGAGCGGATCGCATCGCGAAGTCGCGTGGGCCGCACCAAGGACGGGGAAGTCTGGAGTCGCGCCGCCCGAATAGGTGATCTGCATGCCGGACCCACCGACTACGATCTTGGCGGACGGCGCCCAAGTGCCCCCTCCGTCGCCGTTCAAAGCCGCGAAGAGCTGCGCATCGAGGAGTTCGATCTCCGACTCGCTGAAGCCGTCGCCGACTGTCCAGTTCCCACCGGACTTGATGTAGAGGAAGTGGCTCAAACGGATACCCTCAGATCGTCATTGCGAGGATGCTCTTGCCGATGAGACGGTTGGGGACGACCCACACGCTCGTCGTGCCGGGCGATCCCTCTTCGAGAATTTGCCAGCGCGTCACCTCGCGCACTGCGCGCGAGAGGAGTTCGTTGATCTTGCGTCGCGTCTCGGCGTCCACGATGACCGCGCTCTTCACGATGACGCGAACCTCACGCTGGCTCGACGTTTGGAACGCGACCGCGTTGTGTGCGTGGCACCCGGACGTGTGTGCTTTCGTGAACGTTGCGGTGAGTGACCATGGGTCTGCTTCACCAGCGGACTTGTGCACCTCGCCAGCAAACGTGGGAACGGTCACTGACAACCCGGTCGGGGCCGTGATGGCGGTGATGGTGACCGCCTCGGCAATGCCGGGGATCTCCGGCTCGATCGTGAGCTTCTCGCCGACCTGCGGGTCCAGCGACGTCTGACCGCCGAAGTAGGTGAGGTAGTCGGTGCCGTCGATGATCGCCGCGATGCCGCCCGGGTGCGTCTTGAGCCCGTTGACGATCTCGTATCGAACGGTGACGGGGGCACCTGTCACGGCGACCGGATCGAGCAGCTTGATCCACTTGAGCGTCGCGTCTTTGCGGGGCCACGTCCCAACGGCACCAGGCGATGCCGGGTAGACCACTCGCTCGGCGTCCTTCGTTACGCGGTACGCGACGAAGTTCGCGCCGAGGAGCGTCTGTAGTGCCGCCGTGATGGCTCCCTCTTTCGACCCGAGCAGCAGCTTCTTCCGAGCGGACACCTCGCGCTGACGCTCGAGGATGGTGGCGTTGCCCGACGGTGACAGCCCGAAGTCTCGCTCGAGGCTCGGTAGCTTTTCTTTCGCCTTGAGCGGATCGAGTTGGTTGTTCGCGCGCTCGACCGTCAGCCGCGCGAGCGCGAGGCCCATGGCCATCGAGAAGGTCTTCGCCTCCTGATAGGTGCCCTTCGTCATGTCGAAGGCTTCCTTCATTCCGTCGCGCATCGACTCGTACATGCGTTGCGCGAGCGGGCGCTTGCCGGAGAATCGGAGGTGTCCGAAGCGTGCAAAAGCGCTGAACTTCATCAGTAGATCGTGACGACGAACCGCACGTCGGTGCCAGTGGCTCCGAGTTTGGTCTTCACTTGCACGCCGTTGGTGAAAGGCATCGCACGCACTCGGTCGATCTCCACGTCATCGACGATTGCCGCCGTTGCGCGCACCGCCGCCGCGGGAAACGTGTTCGCCGCCCAATTCAGCGACGTGTCGCCATCGCCGTTGTCCGTCGGCGTGATGTCGCTCGCGTCGACGTTGTCGCTCGTCGAGATCACGCGCTCGACGACGGGGGCACCCGCGTTGAAGCGCACCTCGATCAGGCACATCGGCGCGACCTTCGCGAGCGCGACCGCCTGCTTGCAGAGCTGGTTGTATTCCTCAGCGCTCGGATCCGTCGTCGGGTTGGGGACCTCGAGATCGTTTTCCTTCGCCGCACCGTTGAAGTCGTCGAGGCCCGGGCGGCGCGGGACGCTGAGGTTGTACGTGAGGTCGGAGCTCGCAGCCATGGTTTGGACCTCAGAGCGGGTAGACGAGGATCTTCGACAGTTCGAGGAGCCTGGATTGAACGTTTGCCGTGCCCACCGTGGTCACGAACGGGAGCGTGGGGCTGACGACCTGCACGTCTTCGGCGACGGCGAGCGCGAACATCGGCGTCAGGATCGAGTTGGTCAGGACGCTCGGCCACTCCGCCGGCGAGGCCGGACTGCGCTTCTCGCGGAAGCCTTCGTCGAAGAAGCTCGACTTCTGCTCGCCGGGTCCGAGCGCGTCGAAGTGCGTAGCGACAGGGGCAACGAGCCTGTCGAGCGAGTCGCTCCACGGAAAGAGGATCTCACCTGTGGCCGGCGCGTAGGCCAGATCCGAGGCGTTGTTCGAAGAATCGACGGTGATCGTCCACGGGTTCGAGCCGGTCACCGACGCGATGCGCTTCTTGATGAACTTCAGGTTGGCGGTGTCGTAGAACGCGATCGTCTGGCCCGCTTGCGGGGCAGGGGGTGATGCCGCGGTGCCGACGAGGAAGAGGAGGGCCGAGTTGCTGCTCGCGCTCTGCACCGATACGGGCTGACCTGCCGCGTAGGGTGGCCACGGGACGGCGTCGGCCCACCCCACGACGGTGGGGAGCCAGCGGATCCTGAGATTCAACTCGACGAGCTGCGCGAGCAGCGTGCCGAACGTAGCGGCGTCGTCCTTCGGCATTTTGCCGATCACGTACGCGCGCACGGCGGCGATCTGCGCGTTGTTGGGGACGCGGGTCAGGCCCGACTTCTGCGGCCGGATGGTGAAGACCGAGCACGACGTCCCGGGTCCAGCGATCGACGGATACGTAAACGGTGCCTGGATGCCGATGCCAGGCGTTTCGAGGATCGCCTTCTGATAGTCGGCGTCGTTGGCGGCGACAGCGGGGCGCGCCTTTGCGTTTCGGATGCGCTTGATGCGCTCGGCGTCGGTCTCTTCCTCGCGCCCCCCCGTGAGGCCGGAGCCGTCGCTGTTGGTGAAGACCTTGGCGGTGCCGAGGAGCCCCGCTGGCGGGTTCTCCCATTGCAACGTGGTTCCAGCGACGAGATTCGTCTGCGGGCCGGTGTCGATGCCGGTGATGGGGATGTTTTGGCCGTTGGTGTAGATCGCCGAGGCCGACACCTCGTAGCGAACACCCGTCGTCGGGATGAACGCTTGCGTCCCTGCCGGGACGTTGGCCCCGCCGACGCTCGTCTCAGCGATCAGGAAGCCGCTCGCGCCGGCTGCGGGAAGCTCCTCGGGCAGCCCGAGATCCTTCGCTTCGCGCTTGAGTTCGTCCGACGTCTTGCTCTCGAGGCTCGCGTTCTCGCCCTGACGCTGCGCCTCGGCGTAGATCGGGAGCACTTGGTCGGCGAAAACCTTGCCATCGATGGTCGGGAGCGTGCCATCGCCCGTCTGCGCGCCTGGCGAGCGGATTTTGACGTCACGCTCCCAACGCGCCACGAGTTCGTCGCGGGTCGGCACGACGATCTTGTCAGGAAGAATATCGATGGGCATGGGTCAGACGGTGCGGGGCTGAGAGCCGGGCAGTCGCAGGTTCACGTACGTGGTGCGGATGGCGAGGCGGCCGCGCACGGCACTGTCGACCTCGACGAGACGGATCTCCACGTCGCCGCGCTCGAGAGGGCGCTTGGCGGCTACACGCACGACGTCCTCGGCCATCGCTGGGATGGCAGCGCGGGCGATGGGTTTGCGAGTCCTGTCCCGGTCGAGTCCCACCTCGACGGCGCTGGCGAGCATGCCCTGCGCGATCGTGAGCGCGAAGGCCATTTCCTGATCGACCGGGTGAACCGTCTGCACCGCCCCATTCGCGTCGAATGGGAGCGTGCGCGTCGAAGGATCGTAGTAGGCGGCCTCGAGCTCGGGGGGGATGACGCGCTCGGGCTGGCTTGGGAAGCCGACGCCCGCGGGACCATGCCCGGCGGCGAACGATCCAAGCCCCATCAGGTACCGAGCGCTTTCGTGGTGGGGAGGGTGGTGAAGAAGGCGGTGATGGCGGTGACCAATGCGGTCAGTGTGGAATTGCGAGCCGTTGCGTAGTCGGTATGCGACGTGCTCGTCGGAGGTGTCGTCAACAGCACCGCTTCGGCGGCCATGTCGGCGGTCAGGAGCGCAAGGATGGCGAGGACCTCTTGCGAGTGAGCGAGGCCGCGCGCGGAATCGTCACCGACCTTCACGATCGCGTCGGTGATCTCGACCTTAGCGCCGCTGCCTACCTGGACGGTGACCTTCGCGCCCGCCGGGACGCTGAGCGCGTACGAGCCGCCCTCGCCGTCGAACACACCGTGTGCGCCGGGGACCGCGCAGTATTGAGCGCTTCCGCCCTTCGTGAGCTGCGGGACGTGTGTGTCGCGCGGATCGTCGAGCGGAATCGCGTGGAGCGCGTTCCCTTCGTAGAAGTAGAGGACCCGCGTGCCGTTCGTGGTGCGCCCGTCCGGATCGGCGTCGGGATCGCGAGCGCGCCCGCGAAAACCATAGACGGAGTAGCTCTCCGCGGGAACGCAGCCGGCCTTCTCATCGCCCGGGTCGTCCGCGCCCAAAAGTTCGATCTGAACCTCTGGCACGCCGTCGCCGTCGTAGGCGGTGGCCGTCACCTTGGAGAGTTCCAGGTCCATCAATCCTCCCCAAACACCAGATCGGCTGGTCGGAGCAGCTTCAGCACGGTCTGCGTCTCGGGCGAGCGTGTGTCGGTGCAGTGCTGGACCCAGAAGATTTCGTCGAGCCCGAACTCCTCATCCTTCACGACGACCGTGGTGTCCGGTGCCCACGTGACCACACCACCATCGAAGCCTTCGGTCGTGTGGCCGGCCATGGGATACGTGAGCTCGAAGCCCTCGCGACGCCCGCGCGCGAGGCGACAGCGCGCGACGTGCTCTGCGTGCTTGAACGATGTGGTCTCTTCGCTCGTGAGAACGAGCGGCCTGTCGTAGCCGAGGGCGATGAGCTCCTCGTCCTCGAACGAACTCTTGATGTGCGTTCGCGCCTTCTTCCGCCCGCTGTGTCGTCCGTAGACGATGACCTCGGTGAAGCGCTTGCTGTGGTCCTCTTCGTACGTCGCGCCCGGCAAGATGTTCGCGCCACGCTGACCGCGGAGCCGCTCGATGCGAGCCATGGGGCGCTGATCGCCATCAGGACGGCCGATGACGAGGTTGCCGTCGTTCGCGGCCCAGATGAAGCAGCCGATCGACTCGAGGTGTCTCCGTAGCAGGTCGAAGATGCGCTCCCCAGCCCGCGCGCGAACGACTTGGTACGCCGCGCCGCGCGTGCCCGCCGACTCCGTAAGTAGGTCTTTGACGGTCTTGCTCGACGACGACCGGGCACGCTGTCCGGTGATCTGCCTTCGGTTGTCGTCGTTCGTTGCGAGGATTTGCGGGCGTGCACCCGTGAACGGGTGGACCATGCCCGTCAGGTCCATGGCCTTTTCGAGGAGCGATAGATACGTCGCGCCGTTGAGGCCTTGGTCGCGCTGAATCATCCCGTCGTGGAAAAACGCCGTGATGTCTCGCCCGGTGAGGGTGATCTCGGAGCTGCCGCCCGACCCACCACCAGCTCGGAAGCCGTCGGTGAGTCCGGTGAACTGTGGCGTATTGCCGATCAGGAGTTGGAACGGTGTGCGCGGCGGATAGCGCTTGAGCAGGGCGGACACGCTCCGACCGTCGCCGAGCCGTACGGCAAACGTCGAGGGCGACTCGAGCACGCCGCGCTTGATCTCGTAGCTCGAGTGGATCTTGACTTCGTCGTCGCGCAGCCGAAGCCGGACGACCTCGTCGCCGGGCTCAGGACGCATCGGCGAAATACCGGATCTTCGTGGATGCCGGAATGGCGAAGGCGTCCTCGATGACGGAGTCGTTCAGTTGTAGGATCTCGACAGCCCGCGTCGCCTCCTTGTAGAGCGCGCGCGAGATGTCCGCCGCCGTCATCATGCGCGGCACGACGTACGTCTGGATGGTGAGACCCGTGACGTGCGCATCCTCGGCGAGGTCGAGCGCGGAGGCCCAGAGATTCTTGAGCGCTTCGAGCACCCGCCACGAGTTGGGGTTCTGTAGAACCTTGAGAGTGCGATCCGCTTCGCTGATGAGCGATTCGAGCTTCAGGATGCGCTGCTCCATCTGGAGCGATGCGAGCTCTGCCTGGTCGCGCGCGATGAGCACGGTGTCGACGGCCTCCTCGATGTCGGCGAACAGCCGATCGATGGGGTCGGTGGGGCTGTAGAAGTCCGACAGGCTGTCGCTCAACTCGGCCATCAGATCGCCGAGGCCATCGAGGTTGACGCGGATGGTGAACTCGAGATCGCTGGGCTGCTCGACAAATTCGAACTCCGCCACCTCGCCGCTTCGGACCTGCGCCGTCCAGGTCTGCGGCCAATTGCGGCAGTATGCTGTGATGGTGCCGAGCGTCGGGATGGTGAGGGGTGCGCGCGTGCCCTTCTCAAAAAGGCCACGCAGCGCGGACAGCCCTTCGGGATAGTTGCCGGGGTACTGCTTGATCGTCTCGTCAAACGGCGCGTGCATCCGAATCACGTAGAGGCGGCGGCCAAGAAGCTCGGGAGATCCGCCGTCTTGGTGCGGGTATTCGTGGATGTGATCGCGCAGCCCGCCCACGACCTCGACGCGGTCTA
>Ga0209342_10001691_pt1 | contig 24436 bp, 19 predicted proteins | sample RifCSP16_2_FD_184023 | JGI IMG/M metagenome (GOLD analysis project Ga0209342, IMG submission 184023) | Soil microbial communities from Rifle, Colorado - Rifle CSP2_sed 16_2 (SPAdes) (version 2) | ecosystem: Environmental > Terrestrial > Deep subsurface > Rock core/Sediment | place: Rifle... | reverse complement strand
GTGCGACGCACCTGTCCAGGTGCGTCGCACGTTGAGTCACGCGGACAACAAATGGCATATGGTCTTCGAAAGGCTGCCTAACGTCTGGCGTCAGGCGCGGGGCGGGTCATTCCGACTCGCTGGAATTGGCGAGGCGGAAGCCCCGTCGCCTGCACGCGGGGTTGGGCGGCGGTATGGCTATGAACCGCTCAATCAAGTGCGGATCGCATAATGCTCACGATACCATTCAATCGTATGTCGGATTGCTTCACGATGCGGTGTGGCACGCTCACCAAAAGCGCGTTCAAACTTACTGCTATCCACGATGAACGGCTTTTCAAACTCATACATCATTTCTACCGTTTCCCGCGCGCTGACAATGAAGATGCCGCCAATTCTCATCATCAATTTGCCCATACCGCTCATTCTCGATGGCTTGCCAATCTCTTCAAACGCTATAGTCATGAATTGTCGCGTGGTGAGCGTCTCTGCGTTTGGCACATGCCAGACTTGACCGAGGGCTTCATCGCGTTCGCCCAGTGTCGCCAACGCTTTCCCAAAATCGTTGATGAAAGTATAGGTGTGTGGCAAGTCTATGTTGCCTACCAGTGAGGCGGCTCTGCCTTGAAGTGCGGGCAGAAATGCTCGCTCTCCCATTGCTGATTCCACGACTCCGTCGCCAAAAAAATCTGAACCACGTCCAATGGCAACTTGCACTTTACCGTTTCGATGTGCGGCTAAAGCCGCTTCCGCCATCTGTGCGCGTGTGCGCCCCTTGCGCGTCGTTGTGGCGATAGGCAGGTCTTCAGTCAATGGGCGATTTGGAACTTCGCCATACATATAGAGATTTTCACCGATGATAAGTTTCGCGCCAGCACTTGCGGCGGATTCAAGAATGTTGGCCTGCAATGGCGGAAACTTTTGCGGCCATTCGCGGTTAGGCGGTTTGGCGCATAGATAGACCACTGTTGCCCCTTGACATGCTTCGCGTGCGCTGTCAAGGTTGTAAGCGTCAGCCGCTACAACCGACACATTGGCGAGTACATTCGCCTTGCCGCTCCGATTGACCATACGCACAGTTTCACCTTTGGCGGTTAATGCGCGCATGACGGCCATTCCCAACGGGCCTGCACCCCAAATGACATGCAGTTTCGGGTTGTTTGCCATTGCTTCTCCTTACGACTGTGGTTGATGGCCGCCCAACGCTCCGGGTGGCCTGCCGCCTGGCTCTGGCAAGACTCGCTCCCATCCAGCGCGCGGGTTGCCTCAAAGCGCACGCATCCCTGCGCCAAAGGCGGTCAGGCTCACCCGGCTGTTGGGCGCGGCCAAATATCCTTATCCTGTGTGATCCAATCAAAATTACTGAGAACGAATCTATATCGGTGGCTGGGCTGGATAGTCTGCCAGTGTACTAAAGTGACTCTCCAGTGCGCTCATCACTGCCAGTACAACGTCTTCTCGCCAATGTCGTGCCGCCACCTGTACGCCCACTGGCAGGCCAATACTGCCTTTCTCTACTTGTGAGGCCGCTTGTTCGACCGGGTCTTTGCTTGACGGGCGGTCGCTTTCCTCGCCAGCCCGAACCCGACTCGCAGCGACCACGCCCGCTGGCATCCCCAGCACATTGAAAAGCCGGGCGTAGCTGTCGAAGTCTGGTAGATTGGTGGTGCTGCCATGAAGAACAGCGGGCAGGGATGTGGGCGGACAGATGATGGCGTCAAACCGGCCGGCCTCCATCGCGCTGAGAAAACGCAGACGATAGGTATTCCGTTCCTCGAGCAATTGCCAATAGGCTTCGGTGGAGCGCCCTCCAGTTTGTGCAACGATGTGTGATAAACGGATTTGCCCGGAATTGCGCATCATGCCAGCCACAAACTTTCTCATTAGGCCGGACATGTTGCCACTCTGCAACAATCCGCTAATCTGAGGCGCTGGCTTATCCGAGCCGAGAGCGTGTCGCAAACCGTTGAAAGCATCGGCGGTAGAGATGCTGAAGAAGAAGCGCATGGCTTCGTTCACGTCAGGCGGCGTCCACGGTTCCACCTGTGCGCCCAGCGTGCGGAGTGCATCTGCCGCTTCAGTGACCACCCGCCGGATGGCTGGAGAAGCTTTGAAATAGCCATCGTCGGTGTACATCGCAATCCGCAAGCCACGTACCGACACGTCTTTCCAGGTGGGCCAGGGCACAGGTGGGACAGATGGATCAACTCGTTCCAGTCCCGGCGCGGCGAGGACATTCATCGCCAGGGCCAGATCGGCCACACTACGCGCCATCGGGCCACTTTGAGGCGGGATGCCTTCTAAAAGCCCCCATGATAAAAAGCCGGGGCGGGTATCGAAATTGGTTAGCCGCCCGGCGGTGGGTTTCAATCCCTGAATACCGCAAAAGTGCGCTGGTTGGCGGATGCTACCTCCGAAATCTCCCCCCAACCCCAATGGAGAGCCGCCCGCTGCAATGATAGCCGCCTCGCCTCCGCTGCTGCCGCCCGGACTGCGTTCCAGATTCCACGGGTTGTTGGTGCGCCCATAGAGTTCATTATCCGACTCGATGTAAAACAAAAGTTGCGCTGTGTTGGTCTTGCCCAGGATGATCGCGCCGGCGTTGCGCAAACGTTTCACCAGCGGCCCGTCCTCGGTCGCCCGATGATTTTTCTGATGGGGCAAGCCAAAGGTCGTCGCCGTATCTTTGACACGAAACTGCTCCTTAATGGTGACAGGCACGCCGTGTAGCAGGCCAAGCACGTCGCCCCGACGTTGGGCGGCATCGGCGGCTTCTGCCTCTTTACGGGCTTGCTCGAAGAGCGGGATGACGACCGCATTGACTCGCGGGTTGACTTCTTTAATTCGGCGGACGTGTGCCTCAACGACCTCGCTTGCCGACAACTCGCGTGCTTTGATTTTCTGCGCGATTTCCGTCGCTGTGAGAGAAGTGATGGTAGTCAGGATATTGTCTCCTTTGGTTGAGGATGTATGGAGGATAACGTCCAACGCCCAAGCTCAGCCGCCCGCCGGTGAACTAAAGACTCCTTCGCTGGCAAGACTCGCCAGAATAACCAAAGCCTTCGCGGGCGTGGCGTCGCAGGCGGGTCGGCTGCAGCGAAGGTTAGGTGGCCTGTTACCTATCAGCCTGCTACCTGAGGCTGGGCCGCTGCGTCAAATCTAATCCCACTTAAAGCGCCACAAGGCCACCCCGAAGAACACCACGGCAAAGCCCATTAGCGCGGCAACCTCGGGCAGGATGCGCGCCACGTCATAGCCACGCACCAGCACGTCTTGATAGGCGGTCAAGGCCCAGGCGTGCGGCGTGATCAGGCCGACCGTCTGCATGAAATCGGGCATGACGAAGCGCGGCACCATCACGCCGCCTAGGGCCGCCATCGTGACCACCAGCAGCGAGCCGAGGCCACCGATCTGCTCCGCAGTCTTGGCGAGCGCCGCGATCAACAGTCCCAACCCGGTGGCGGCCAGTGAGATGGCTAACGAGATCAGGATCAGCGCTTCGGGATGTGGGCCCAATTCGAGTTTGGGCGCGCCGACGAGCGGCATAATGAAAACGCCGACTGCGAACATAAGTACGATCTGTACCAGGTTGACGATCAAGAATGGCGTCAGTTTGCCCAATAAGAGCGCCGCGCGCGACATAGGCGCCACGAGCAACCGGCGAAAAGTACCGACCTTCTTCTCTTCCAACAAGCTGGTGGCCAGCGTCTGAGAGATGAAGAACACACCGAACAACGTCCAACCGGGAACATTTTGTTGGACGGAGTTGGGGAACTGCTCGATCTCCATGCCTGCCGGTTGCATCTGGACGACCTCAACCACCGATCCGGTAATCCCGCCTCCGGCGGTACTCCGAAGCGCCTGTTCGCGCAGCGACTCTCGAGTCTCGGTTGGCAACGACGCGCCAGCGGTCTGGTCGATTTGATCGAGGAACAGGTCAATGCCCCGTGGCGCGACACCTGTCATTAATGCCTGCTGACTCAACCCGGTCAGGGTGCCTTTGACCGGGCCGACGAACTGCGACGATAAAGCCGGATCGACGACCAGGTCGATCTGGGCCTTCTGCGGTGTTTCGTCGGTCGGGGTGTCAAACACGCTGCGCTGGATCGTATCGCTGAAATCGGCCGGGATGATCACGGCGATGCTGCGCTCCTGGTCGGCGATCAACGCCTCGGCCCTGGCCCGCGTCAGCGCTGCGCCGTCCCATTCGGTCTCGACGGCGAAGCCCTCGGTTGCCTGGAGCCCTTCGACGATCTGAGCCCCAATCGTGCCCGTGTCATCGTTGACAACCAGGATTTCGGTGGGGTTGTCGCCGCCGTCGCTGAACAAGCCGCCCAGCGCCAGCGTCATGACGAAGATGAACATCACTGGCATCAGGAACAACGTGGCCAGACCGCCAGAGTCTTTCAGCAGAATTTTAAGGTCTTTCCAGGTGGTAGCGAGAATTTGTCGAATCATGCCGGTCCTCCGGGAAGTTGGCGAGAAGGCTTGTTATAGACTAATTTCGTAGCCGCTTGCCAGTCAGGTGTAGGAACACCGTTTCGAGGTTCGGTTCCAGGATCTCGAGCGAGGTGATGGATATGCCGGTCTCATTGAAAACTTCGATCACACCGATCAATGTGTGCTGCGCGTGCTGTGCGGTGATTTCGAGTTTGTCATCCTTGTGTGCCACGCTCCGTACGTTGGGCAGACGCTCAACTTCTGCGACAAGCGCTCCGGGCATCTCAGGCGGCACACCCAGGTGGATGATACCGCCCCCCAGTGAATCGATCAGCGCCTTCGGCGTATCCAGCGCGATGATCTGACCCTGGTCAATGATCGCCACGCGGTCGCATAACCTCTGAGCTTCTTCCATGTAGTGCGTGGTGTACAGTACCGTCAGCCCGTCCTGGTTGAGCGACTCGACATTCTCAAAGATGAAATTACGCGACTGCGGGTCAACGCCGACTGTTGGTTCGTCGAGAAACAGCACCTCAGGCCTATGCAGCAGTCCGGCCGCGATGTTGACCCGACGTTTCATCCCGCCTGAGAACGTCTCGACGGCGTCGCCGGCCCGATCAGACAGGCCGACCATCTTCAAGGCATCGTCAACGCGCTGACGCAGGTCGGAGCCCTTGAGACTGTAGATGCGGCCAAAGAACAACAAGTTGTCGCGGGCCGACAACGTCGGGTACAGTGCCAGGTCCTGAGGCACCAACCCAATTCGCCGCTTCACCTCGGCCGACTGACGGATTATGTCGAACCCGGCCACCGTCGCGCTGCCCTCGGTCGGCTTTAGCAGGCACGACAGCATCGAGATGGTGGTGGTCTTGCCTGCGCCATTCGGGCCGAGGAATCCGAATATTTCGCCCTGTTGGATGGCGAAACTCACCCCGCGCACCGCTGGCTCCGGGCTGCCCGGGTATTGCTTGACCAGCTCATTCGCCTCGACAATGTTCGGCATTTTATCCTCCATGTCTTTATTGGCTGAACCGTGGTTCGATTTTGCCTCATTCGCATTTGAACGGCTGTCGCGTTTTTATTCTGACAGCCCGCAAATTGCGAAATTGCTGTTTAGTGGCGATTAGCCGCCCAACTCGGGATTATCCCACGAACATCTCGGATAATACCCTCTACCGGAGGCTTATCCGACCTGTCACATGCATCCCACACTCCAGGGAGAAAAAAGACGACACCTACCACCCAAAATAGGTGGGCAGGTGTCTATTTCCAACCGTCCCACCAAGGCCTCGCCTTGGCTGTTCCTCGGTCAGTCGCAACTGCCGAGGCATTCAATTGTCGTCTAAACGCAGTATACAGAATTACGTCAGGAAAGTCAATACTTATCGCTGCTTTCAGTTCCCCGTCGTCTGGCCGGTGCCGACGCGGTATATGGCCTGCCACGGCAGATAGCGTGTGAACACCACGTCCTCGGAGACCACGACGCCGCCGCGCATCACCGTGCGCTTCACCGTCACGTCCGCGCCGTCGACCGCGTAGTCCTCCTGCTTGCGCTCGCCAACCGGCAGCGCCGGATCCTCGATGATCACGTCCGGCCCGTGCGGCTTGACGTTCTCGACGATCGGATCGCTCACCGTCACTTGCCGGCCGTCGCTCGTGCTGTAGAACTTGAAGGTGAGACGACCGGCCGCCGGGTTGACGTACGTCTCGACCAGCAGGTGATACGGCGTGTCGTTCTTGAATTTGAAATCGACTTCGGGGACGAATACCGTCGCGTCGAGGCCGGGACCGAAACCGCGCTCGTACCACCCGACCCGGTAGGCGTGCGGCCAGCGCTCGATGATCGGGTAGCCGCCGAAGAAGGCCGCGCGGAACGCCGTCGTCGATACCTGGCACACGCCGCCGCCGACGCCCTGCACCGTGCGTCCATTCGCGATGATCAACGCCTCGGCGTAGCCGGAGTCGAGGCTCACGTCGCCAAGATGCGCGCCGAGCGAGTACACCTCGCCAGGCCCAACGATCACGCCGTGCAGCTTCGACGCGGCGACGGTGATGTTATTGACCCGCTCGGCTGCCGACCCGGCGAAGAACGTCTGCGCGGTGACGACGTTCTCGGTGATGCCCAACTGCGCGGCGGTGACGCCCTCCTTGAATTCGGCGGGCGTTTCTGCCACGGCGATCGGCGCGCGATGCTCGCCGCGCCCGATCGCCGCCTCGATGCTCCCCAGCGTCGCGTCGACGTTCAGCTCGCGGCCGTCGGCGCTGGGCGCGACGACTTCCAGCTCGCGCGTGTCGTCGTTGAACACGAAGCGCGCGTTCTCCGGCTCGACCTTGACCTGCATCGCCAGATCGGCCAGGCCGGCGGCCAGCTCGTCGCGGTCGAGTGTGACGACGAGTGAAGCGCCGTCGGGAGAGCGATTCACGCGTGCCAGCGTCGCCAACTGCTCCCGCGCCATGTCCCACGCGGCATGCACGTCGCTCGGACGCGGCTGTTCCAAATACAGCGTGAACGGCTGGCCGACCAGCGTCTGGAGCTGCTGCGCCGCTGCCGATACGTCCGTGATGGTCGCCGGTCGATCGGCGAAGACCATGTCCACAGCAGCGGGCTGGAGAGCGCGCATCGCGTCCGACAGCGCCGCCAGCGTCGTCGCCACGTCGAGCGCGCGTCCGTTCTGGGCGGGAGTCGCGACGACCGTCAGCCCATCCAGCGACACGCTTGCGTCGCGCGGCTCGACGTTCAGCTCCGCCGCGCGCGCTTCCAGGTAGGCCGCCGCCGCGTTCGGATCGACCGAGACGACGGGCGCGACCTCGGCGCCCCGCGTCATCATGTCGAGCTGCGACGACAAGGCGCGCAGGGGCGAGCCGCCGCGCCCCAGCCGATGCGCCGCGCGCGCCGTCGCGGCGCCGTCGACGCGCACGCCCAGCTCGCCCGGCGCGACATCCCACGATTGCCCGAACGCGCGCAGCGTGAGGACAGGCTCGTCGAGGTAGGCGAAGCGCTGCGCGATGGCTTGCCCGGCTCGCTCGACGGTCATGCCGGATAAATCGACGTCCCACACGCGCACGCCGGGCAGCACCCGGTCGCCGTAGGCCATCTGGAAGATCGCCAGCGCCGTCACCAGCGTCGCGACGAGCGTCAAGACCGCGAATGAGATTCGCAGGAACCAGATTGAGAGAGGAAGAGGTGGCCTGAGCGTGCGAGTGGTGGTTGTTCCCATTTCCGGTAGAACTATGAGAGTTCACGAAACGCTGTAGCCGACCGACGCGCGGCATGAACAACTTCTTCTGCCGCGCACTGCCCCGTCACCGCATGTTGCCAGGCGTGTTGCCTGCCCTCCTGTTTCACCATGTGCGCAACAAAGTCGCAACGGAAATATCTTCGTCTACGTCTTCCCAATGAATCCCGATACCCTTTGCGATAAGTCGCCAGTTCTTACGCTGTTTGGGAGTCGCGTCTCGCAGACGTGGAAACCATTCCAACGGAACAGACACTTCGCGTCCGTCGGAGAGGCTGACGATTAGCGTATCATCGGTAAAGCGAGCATCGAGTGCCAGAACAGCTTTTGGCAAATCAACTTCCCATCCGCCAATGGTGTGCCACGTGTGTTAGGCGATGGCTTTCTGCTCCCCCACTCTTTCAGTTTTGTCGGTTACGGGTATGCCATCTTCATACAGCGTATCAGGACAGAAATCTTGACCATTCCGCCACTGAACACTACCCAAGGAGGGTCTGACTGAGTTGAACACGCTCATGTCTTTCAATTCTCGGAAGAAGCCTTTGTCCAAGTATGGCTTGACGTCAAAGCGTCTGACATCACCGTTGGTGAAACCCAAAGTGATTGTATAATCGGGATTGGGTTTGACTGCCGTAACTCTCGGATTCATAGCCTACTCCTATTTCAATGGATCAATCTTGAACACCGGTTGACCCTGACTGGCAAGTTCCCAGTCAGCCATGAGTTCCTCTTGATGTATTTCAACCCACGCTTGAACCAACTTCAATCTACTTGCCCTCAATTCGCCTTCCAATATTTCGCCGCTTGGAATGGTGACAACTGCTTCTTGGTCTTGATATTTGACGTGAATGTGGGGAAGATGATGTCTTCGGGTATCAAAATAGTACATCGAAACGATAATTCCGTAAAACATTGATATGACTGCCATAGTTGAACATCCTCTTAATCTTTGCTTCGTTTATACCTCTGCTGTCCTGCCAAAAAGCGTGATGATTTCTTCGTCTTTCATCCCCTTTCGCCCAACGTCAGCACCCAATTGGTGAACTGGAATTCCCCACCTCTGCAATAGTCCGCGCTGGTCTTCGCGAATGTTTTCGTCGAGGAGGTTCATACTGCCGTTGGCTCTAAAACGAACTCATCTGTGTGTCTGAAGAATGCCTCGCTCGACAATTTCACTGCTTCCGCAATCGCTTGTTTAGTAATGCTGTTATGCCATTGCTCGATAATTGTCTCCCAAGCCATTCCTTCTGCGACCATCTCTAGCACGTCAGAAACAAAGATACGTGTGCCGCGAAAGACTGGTTTGCCGTGACAGATCGCAGGGTCAGCGACAATGTAGCGACCGAGCAATTGCGGCTTTTTGTAGTTCCTCATCATGTCACCCCATCATTCCTCTATGTTTTATTATAAGCGAAATCGTGGCGATGCGCCATCACAGTGCTGCCCCGTCGTACTATGTGCGAAAAGCAACGGCTTGCTCCTCCAGAACAATACGGCAACCATCGATCTCGTCAATTGAGCGAGCATGCGAGAAATGGTGGTAGTAGCCATCCCATGACTTTTCGTCAGGTGACAAACCGTCGTTTAGTTCGATCTGTTGGCGCAAGCCATAGGCTTTCGCCTCAGCTTCAGAGTCGAATACCTTCCATTCCGTTCTCAGAAACTCAAATTCATCACATCGAATGAGCCAGCAAAGCTCATAAACCTGCTTCGGCACGCTCACCCTCCAAGAAAAACCGACAGTTGCACTGGCGGATGATGATACCACACTATGCCAGATACCACGGTCAGAAAGTGGAGACTCACTCGGGCTTGGGCCTATTCTTAAAGATGTCGTCCAGCAGCGATTTGACTCTTTTCTTGCGCGCAGCAGTGTCTTCCGCATCGATCTCGATCGACAGCCAGACCTCACCTTTACCCGCCTTACCCGGCCATTGGATCGACTGGCCATCGTCCAGAGCGACCCTACCCTCCTTCCCCCACTTGCCGCGCCACGTGCCCGCCTTGCCCAGCCGGGCGACGACCGCATCGCCGGCTTTGGCCCCCTTCGGCAGCTCGGCGCGCGGCAGGTCGAGCCGCTGGTTGTCGTCAAACACAATCGCAGCCAGGTCACCCTCGAACCGATCGATGACCCCCCTGAGTTCCTTGAGTTCCTTGAGTTCCCTGGTTTCCTCAGCCACCCGTCATCCCTCAACCAACCCTACCTGTCCGTCTCCACGTCGATCGTCGAACCGTTCGTCGTGATCGTGATCGTCCCGCCCTGGTCGGTACGATAAATTTGCACACCGCCCTGCTCGAGCCGGTCGAGCACTTCCTGGTGCGGGTGGCCGAATTGATTGTTCGCGCCCGCGCTGATCACGCCGATCTGCGGATCGACCGCCGCAAGGAACGGCTCGCTCGTGCTGCTACGGCTGCCGTGATGCCCGACCTTGAGGATCGCGCTGCGCAAGTCCGCGCCGCTCGCCAGAATGGCTTCCTCTTCCGGGTCTTCGGCGTCGCCGGTGAACATGAAGCTCACACTCCCGTAGGTGAGCCGGATAACGATCGAGGCATTGTTCGTGTCGTTATCGTCCTGAACGAACTCGTCGTCCGGCCCCAGCACCTCGACCCTGACGGCCGGATCGAACGGGATGGACGTGCCGGTGCGCGTCTGGATGGCATTGACGTTCAGGTCGCGGATGTCGGTCAGCAGGCGCTCGTATATCTGCGTCGTATGCACCTGTCCGGTCAATGCCACTGTCTCGACCGGGAAGGTCTCGAGCACTTCCGGCAGCCCGCCGATGTGGTCCGCGTCGGGATGCGTGGCGACCATCACGTCGAGCCTGTCCGCGCCCCACTCGCGCAGCTTAGGCACGATCACCTCGTTGGCGTCTCTGTCCGAATTGCCGCCGTCGATCAGCATCGTCATTCCGTTCGGCGAGTGGATCAAGATCGAATCGCCCTGGCCGATGTCGAGGAAGGCGACAGTCAGCGCGCTGCCGGTCGGCGTTGGCGTAGGGATGCAAGCCGAAAGGAATAGCGCAAGTAACGCAAGAAGTGTGAGCAAGCGGGTTCTGGTCACAGGTTTCCCCAATCTCCAATCTCTATATCATACGCATCCAGCTCGACCTGTCGCTTCTGCCCGTCCACGTCCAGCGTCACACGCCAGCGCGGCAGCCAGGCCAGGCCGAAAACGTCGACGCTGACGTCGGAGCGGCGGGGCGTCAGGCGAATCTCCTCGACCTGCTCCAGAAGATCGACCCACTTCTGCGAGACCTCCGCAATCTCCTCTTCCAGCGACTGGCGCAAGTCGGCCAGAGCCTCACGCAGATCGGCCAGCTCGTCTTCGGACTCATCGATCTCCCGCTGCGCCCGGCCCGTATTGCCGCTGCGGCGCATGGCCCAGGCCACGGCGTAGGACGGCCGGCGGCCGCGCAGGAAGTTCCACGCGGTCTCGGCCAGCGCCCAGTTCTCCTCACGCTTGCGCGCGCGGTGCTCTTCAGTATCCCGCTCCAGCTCGCGCTGCTCTCTGTCGATCTTCTCTTCGACGCGCGCGATCTGCCGCTCGTAACTCTTGCGCAGCCTGTCGATCTCTGCATCGCGCCCGGCGCGCGCCGCGTCTTCGCAGCGCGCGCGGAACTCGCGCGGCTTGTCGCCCGGCCGCCCCGCGATCTTCAGCGCCGAATTGTACGGCACGCTCACCGCGACGTTGTGGTACAGGTAGTCCGCGAAATCTTTCGATAGCGCCTTCACCGCACGCACTGTGGCGACGCCCGCCGGCAGCGGCTCGTAGAGCGCGCCCTCCGCCGGCGGCGAATGCAGCGCCGCCGCATCGACCGTCGTCTCGCGTGCTTTCTCCCATTCGATGAGAGCCGTCTTGGACCTGGCTGCCTGAAGGCGCGTCTCGGCATGTCGATGGTCGACGCCGTGCTTGCGATCGACGATGCGCACGGCGCCTATCCCCAGCCAGTGCGGCGCGTAGACGAGACGCTTCTCTGCGACCAGCGCCGTCGCGCCTTCGCGCTCCTCCCACTGTCGAACGGCCCACTCGACGGCGACCGTCGGCGGAAGGAAGAACTGGGGCACGTCGGGAGGAAGTGTCGGCGGATGTGGGGAGAATGAAGAATGTTGAATGTCGAATGTAGAAATTGCGGATTGTGGATGTGCGATTTCAGATGTTTGGCCTGCCGCTTCCGCGGCCCGCGCTCCAACCTCCAACCCTTCGACTGCGCTCAGGGCAGGCTTCCGATCTCCAACCTCCAATCTCAAATCTCTAATCTCCTGTTTCGTCAGCGGCCCGCGCAGAAAGCTCATCGCCCAACGCGACATGAACACGATCGGATGTGGCGCGTGAACGTTATGCAGCACGAAGACGCGGCCGGGCAGCCTGCCCAGCGCCTGCTCGAGCTCGTCGCGGTCCAATCCTGCCCCGGAGGCAGCCGCGACGCTCTCCAGCCCGTCGAGCACGCGCGCCTTGTCGCGATCCGTGCGCAGCCGTCCGATGCACCACACGCCGATGTTCGCCAGTCCCTTGTAATCGAGATCGACCGGGTTCTGCGTCCCGATCACGACGCCCAGCCCCATCGCCCGCGCTTGCTTGATCAACCCCAGCAGCAGCGACTTGCTCGGCGGGTTCGCGGGATGCGGAGGGCAGTAGCCGAAGACCTCGTCAATATACAGCAGCGCGCGCAGCGTCGTCGTACCGCTCTGCCGCCGCAGCCAGGCCGTGATCTGCCCCAGCAGCATCGTGACGAAGAACATACGCTCGGCGTCGCTCAGGTGTGCCAGGTAGAAGATCGACGCTCGCGGGCGGCCGTCCGGGGCGTGCAGCAGCGAATCGACGTCGAGCGGGTGCCCGCTGCGCCACATCTCGAATCCGGGCGAGGCGATCAGGTTGTTGAGCGATGCGGCGAGCGCGAAGCGATCTTTCTGCGGGAAGAACGCATCCAGCTCGAAGACGCCCACCTGCGCGATCGGCGGCTGCTGGATGGATCGGATCAGCGTGGGCAGGTCGATGCGCTCTCCGCCGCGCCAGGCGCGCTCAACCAGGTGCGACAGGAGGATGTGCTCGCGGCTCTGCACCGGGTCGGCCTCGACGCCGACCATCGCCAACAAAGCCGACACGGCCCCTCCAATGCGCGCGCGAAGCTGCTCCTCGTTGCCTTCCCACTCGACGCCGGGCAATTCGACGGCGTGAAGAACGTCGACCGGCACGCCGGAATCGCTGCCTGGCGTGAAGACCACGACCTCGGCGCGCTCACGCAACTGGCCGACGCGCTCGGAAGTGATGCCCCACTCGGCCCAGCCGGCCTGCCAGCGCTCGGCGACCTGGGCCGCCAGCGCCGGCACGTCGATGCCCTTCTCGGATGCTTCCTCGGCGCTGACCCACGGCTCGAAATCGGCCGGAGTCGCCGAGGGGAACGACAGCGCGAGATTGGCGACGTCGCCTTTCGGATCGACGGCGATCACCGGCAGGCCGTCGAGCAGCGCCTCCTCGATGAGATCGATCCCGAGGCCGGTCTTGCCCGAGCCGGTCATGCCGATAATTGCCCCGTGAGTTGTCAGGTTGCGCGTCTCGAGCTGCACGGGGTCGCCAAGCTGGCGAGTGGCGAGGTCGTAGGTCTTGCCCAGATACAGCGCGCCGCGCGGGTTGAGGTCCGTCATAGGGAATGCCCCCGGCCTGACGTGCGACGCACTCGCGCCCTCGCAGCGCCTGTCCTGCCTGCACCCCCGGGCTCGCCCGAGGGCGGGCCTGTGGCGCAGGCACAGGTGAGCAGAGCCGAAGGAAAGCGGAGAGGGTTGAACGTGCGTCGCACGTTCGAAAGTGCGACTAGAACAATTGTACCATATCGAATACGAAATGGAGATGGCCGTTGCTGGCGAGCAGCATGGGCTGCGTGTAGTTCCACGTTTCGTCCTGGGGATTGGTCATGCGCCCACCCGCTTCGGCGATGATGAGCTGCGCCGCCGCGCCATCCCACGGCTTGAGCGCGAGGTTGAAAAAGAGGTCAACCCAGCCGGCGGCAAGATAACACATTGCCAGCGCAGCCGATCCGATCGCGCGCACAGTGCGGCACTCGGTTCCGATGGCGTGAACGAGCGCGAGCGCGCGGCGCCGATCCTCGGGCGACTGGCCCCAGTCGACGGCGAGGATGGCCTCGGGCAATGCGCGCACGTCCGATACGTGAATCGGCGCTCCGTTCAGCGTCGCGCCGCAGCCGGCTTCGGCCGCGAAGAGATGATCGCGCAGGGGATCGTATACGGCTCCCGCGACCGGCTGCCCGCGCTGCGTCACGCCGATCGAGACGGCGAAGAAAGGAAACTGTCTCGCATAATTCGTTGTGCCGTCGATCGGATCGATCACCCACAGCGTCTCGGCTCCGGCCGGCGGCGCCAGGTCTTCCTCGCCGAGAATCGCCGCATCCGGGAATCGCGCCAGAATCGTCGCGACGGCCGCATTCTGCGCAGCGACGTCGGCTTCGGTCACGATGTCGCGAAACCCTTTGTGAGTGACAATCTGGGGCTGCTCGAAGCGATCGAGTGCGACGCGCGCAGCGGCTCGCGCCGCGTCGATAGCAACCGCGAGAAACATAGATGAGGTCATCACAGTATTCCCATGCGCCGACCGCGAGGTTTTTACCACGGATAGCCGCGCATCGAACTCCGTGTCATCCGTGTCATCCGTGGTTAGCCTCTTGGTTGCGGCGCGAGGCTACGCTATGGGGCGACCAGTTGATTGACGGCGTCCCGCGCCTGGCCGTGCGCCAATTCCGGCGCGTCGCCGGCGACGACGGCCAGCACGGCGCGCGTCGCGGCCTCCGCCACGGCGGGCCAGTAGGAGACGAGCGGGGCAGCCTGCGCGAAGGGCAGCAAGTCGAGCGCGGCGACCATCATAGAATGCTCGTCGTGCTCCCGCCGGAGCTGATCCGCCGCCGAAGCGCGCAGCGGCAACTGCCCGGTGCCGAGCGCCCAGGCGAGCGTCTGCTCCGGTTCGGCGAACCAACGCACGAAGAGCCAGGCCGCCAGTTGCTTCTCGAGCGTGCTGCGCAGTATGAGCCACGATTGACCGTTCACGTCGAGCGTGATGGGCTGCTGGCCGTACGGCACCGGGGCCATGCCCCAACGGAATCCGCTGCGACTCCTGACCGCGCGATCGATTTCGCGCAGCTTCGACGCCTCGGCAAAGATCATCGCGACACGGCCCGTGCTGAAGGCTTCCAGGTCGGCGCCTGGACCGGGCGTCGGCCGGAAACAGCCGCCCTGCGCCGCTTCGGAGAGCGTCTCGAGCACTCTGACCCCGGACGGATTGTCGAACCCAACGGTGTGACCATCCGGCATGAGCAGGGGCGCGCCCCGGCTCAGGAACCAGGCCGACACGAATTCGGGGCGCGGCGTAAAGCCAAACCCGTAGATGTCCGGCCGACGGTCGCCGTCTCGGTCGACCGTGGTCACGAGGCATACTTCGCGAAACAGTGGCCACGAGTTCGGCGGCGTCAGATAGCCGGCCGCAGCCAGGCGGTCGGCGTTGTAGACGAGCACCGTTCCGTCGCCGCCGACGGGAAAACCCACCAGCGCATCGTCCCGATGCGGATCACGGTTAGCGTCGAGGAAAGCCGGGTAGAGATCGGCCATGTCGGCCTCGCTCAAGCCGTAGCGGGGATCGGACGCGTACGGCTCGACGGGCACGACCGAATCGCCCAGCCACGTCACGTCGATCGGCTGGCCGAGAAGCAAATCGGGAGTGCGGCCCGATTCGATCGCGACCTTGAGCGCACCCGCCATGTCCGCCGGGCTGCCGTGATACTCGGGCACGACCAGGATGCGCCAGGGATTCGTCGCATTGAATTGGTCGCCCAGCTCGAGCAGTGTGCGGCGCTCTTCGTCGCCGTCGGCGCTGTGCCACAGAATGATCGTCTGGCCTGTGAGGCTGGGTGCATCGAGCGGTGCGGGCGGCGCGGACGGGCCGCATGCTGCGAGCAGCGTCGCGGCCAGGACGAGGATCCACTGTCGAATCGTATTTCTCATGGCGACGGCGCCGATTATAACACGCGCGGAGCGCCTGTCCCCACGTGAGACTCATTCGAGCCACGGCCAAGACCTCGGAAGTCTCAGATTGCCGCCTTGCCATAGAACCCACCCGGATTGCCAGAAGCCATCGCCGGCAAGCATGGGCCTCAAGACTTCCGAGGTCTGACACTCGCCCTTGACAGCCCCTCGATTTGGGCTATATTTAGTGTCGAAAGTACACCAATTAAGTCGTCAAGAAACCTGGTTTCTCGCAGAAACCAGGTTTCTGAAACAGGTGATGTGATGAAATCCCTGACCGTCGGTCTGGCGCAGATCTATCCCAAGCTGGGTGACGTGCGCGCCAACTGCGAGCTGCACATGCAGTTCGTCGAACGCGCCGCCACGCACGCTCCGCGCGTCGACGTGCTCATCTTTCCCGAGCTGTCGCTGACCGGTTACACGCTGCAGGACCTGGTGCGCGAGGTGGCGATGCGCCCGACGGCGGAGCATCCGGCGTTCGCCGCCATGCTCGACGCCAGCCGCCGCCTCGACCTGGTGGTAGGCTTCGCCGAAGTCGACGAGCGTGGGCGGTTCTTCACCTCAGCCGCCTACCTGTCGCAGGGAAAGGTGGTGCACCTGCACCGCAAAGTCTACCTGCCGACGTATGCGTTGTTCGACGAAGGGCGTTACTTCGACCTGGGCGAGTCGGTGCGCGCGTTCGACACGCGCTTTGGACGGTTCGGCATCTTGATTTGCGAGGACTTCTGGCACGCCAGCCCGCCGTACCTGGCCTGGCTCGACGGCGCGGACGTGCTGATCCTCACGTCGTCCAGCCCGGGGCGCGGCCTGGGGTATCCGGGCAAGCTCGCATCGTCGCGGTTCGTGGAGACGGTCAACCAGGCCTACGCCGCGCTGTTCGGCTCGTACGTCGTCCATGTCAATCGCTGCGGCTTCGAAGACGGGCTGAATTTCTGGGGCGGCTCGACCGTGTTCAACCCCGACGGCGATCTGATCGCGCAGGCGCCGTATTTCGACGAAGCCCTGGTCGTCACGCAAGTCCATCTCGACCAGATCCGCCGCACGCGCACGCGCCTGCCGCTGCTGCGCGACGAGCGCCCCGAAGTAACCCTGCGCGAGCTCCAGCGCATCCTGTCCGAACGATCCGGCTAGTCCTGAGTTCCTTCAGTTCCCTTGAGTTCCTTGAGTTCCAAGGGAACTGAAGGAACTAAGTGAAGGAACTCAAGGAACTCCTTAAAGAATGAGAGCGATGATGAATCTCGACGACAAGCTCCGCATCGACCCCGAGCTGGTGCACACCGTGCTCAAGCATTTCCTCCGCGACGAGATTCGCAAGGTGGGTTTCGAGAAGGCGGTGATCGGCGTGTCGGGCGGCGTCGACAGCGCGGTGGCGTGCACACTGGTCGCGCACGCGATCGGCGCGCACAACGTGCTGGCGCTGCGCCTGCCGTATAAGACGTCGTCGCCTGACAGCCTGGAACACGCGCAGAGGGTCATCGACGCGCTCGGCGTGCCGAGTGAGACGATCGACATCACGCCGATGGTCGATCCTCTGTTCGAGCACCTGCCCGTCATGGACGACATACGCAAAGGCAACGTAATGGCCCGCCAGCGCATGATCGTATGGTATGATCGATCGGCGGCGATCAAGGGCCTCGTCGTCGGCACGAGCAACAAAACCGAGCTGCTGTTGGGCTACGGCACGCTGTTCGGGGACATGGCCGCGGCGGTGAACCCGATCGGGGATCTGTACAAGACGCAGGTGCGGCAACTGGCGAAACACCTCGGCGTGCCGCAGCCGATCATCGACAAGCCGCCCTCTGCCGATCTGTGGGCCGGGCAGACGGACGAAGGCGAGATGGGACTGACCTACGCGGAGGTCGATCGGCTGCTGACGCTGCTCGTCGACGAGCGCTACACGCCTGCCGAGGCGATCGAGGCCGGCTTCGAGGCGAAGTTCGTCGAGCGCGTGTGGCGCATGGTGCGCGTCAATCACTTCAAGCGGCGCGGGCCGATCATCGCCAAGCTAAGCAGCCGGACGATCGGGGTCGATTTCAATTACCTGAGGGACTGGGGATATTGACCGCATGACCCAAGAAATGCCGCTTGCCTCTAATCTGAACCTCATTCCGAAGGCGCTCCAGTTGTACCTGGAGATCAGCCAGTATCCGATCCTCGCCAAGCGCATCCGCGAGCAAATGCGCGCCGAGCTGTTCTCGCGCGGCGTGATTCGGCCGGAGGCGTTCGAGCAGGAGGTGCGCGCCAAGGCGATCCGCTCCCAGGAGCTGGAAGGCCTGAGCAACCCTTTCGAACAAGAGCCAGCCGACGTGTGGCAGACGCGCATGGAGAAGATCCGCGACGACCTCACCGACTTCTACTTCGCCTTCAACCTGCCGCACGATCTGTTCCGCGACATTGTGCAGCGCCTCATCGGCCAGCGCGCGCCGACGCACGAGGTCATCCTCACGTTCAATCCCGAGCTGGCGCCGTGGGACCTGCTCTTCACGCAGGGCACGGCCTACGAGAGCGCGCCGCCGGAAAAGCGCGCCCAGATCGAGCACCACCTGCGCGAGATCATCGTCGTGCTCATTAAGGGCATGATCTCCGACCAGCTCGACTTCGTGCGCGTGGCGCGCGAGCACTTCACTCTCCAGGATCTGAGAGAGATTTACGACCGGCGCATCGGGCGTGGCAAGATCGGCGGCAAGGCCGCCGGCATGCTGCTCGCCTACAAGATCATCCAGCGCGAAGCTCAGAGACACGGCATCGACGTGACGCGCTTCATCACCATCCCGGACTCGTACTTCATCGCCTCCGACGCCTTCTACGACTTTCACGCCAGCAACAATCTGTTCCCTTACATGAACCAGAAGTATAAGAGCCACGAGCGGATGAGGGAGGATTACCCGGCTGTCTTCCAGGCCTACGTCGACAGCCAGATACCGGTATACGTCGAGCGGGCGCTGGCGCGCCTGCTGGAGCGGCTGAGCGGCGCGCCGCTCATCGTGCGCTCGTCCAGCCTGTTGGAGGACAACTTCGGCAAGTCGTTCGCCGGCAAGTACGACAGTTTTTTCCTGCCCAACCAGGGCACGCTCGAAGAAAACCTGGCGGCGCTGGCCGATGCGATCAAAAAAGTGTACGCCAGCGTGATTCGTCCCGAGGCGCTGATCTATCGCGAGACGGTCGGCCTGACCGACTACGACGAGCGCATGGCGATCCTGATCCAGAAGGTGGAGGGAGCGCCGCATCACGGCTATTTCCTTCCGGCCTTCGCCGGCGTGGCCTTCAGCAAGAACCCCTACCGCTGGAGCCCGCGCATCCGCCTCGAAGACGGGATGCTGCGCATGGTGACCGGGCTGGGCACGCGCGCCGTCGAGCGGGTCGACAACGATTACCCGCGCATGGTCGCGCTCAGCCATCCTACGCTGCGGCCCGAGCAGTCGGCCAGCGCCGTGCGTCGCTACTCGCAGCACCAAGTCGACGTCCTCGACATGGAGGCGAATGCCTTCAAGACGCTGCCGGTGGTCGACGTGTTGGGCGCGGACTATCCGGCGCTCGGCGCGATCATGTCGCACGATCGCGGCGACTACGTCCAGCCGTTCTCCGGCCGGCCGCTGTCGCTGGAACGGCAAAACATGATCGTGACGTTCGATCGCCTGCTGGCGCACAAGCCGTTCGTCGAGACGATGCGCAGTATGCTGCGCGTCGTCGAAGAGGCTTACGGGCGGCCGGTCGACATGGAATTTGCCGGCGAAGTGGTCTCGACTTATCCCGATCTGCAGTTCAAGGTTGCGCTGTTACAATGCCGGCCGTTGAGCCTGCGCCAGCCCGACCAACGCTATACGATCCCGGAGGACGTCCCGCCTGAAGCGATCTTGTTCACGGCCAACCGGCAGGTGCCGCACGGTTCTGCCAGCGGCATCCGTTACATCGTCCACGTCGATCCGCGCCGGTACGCGCGCATCCCGGATGCCAACACGCGCTTCGAGATCGGTCGCGTCGTCGGGCGCTTGAACCAGGCGCTGGCCGGCGCGCCCTTCGCCCTCATGGGACCGGGACGCTGGGGCACTTCGAACACGAGGCTGGGCGTCAAGGTAACGTACGCCGACATCTACAACACGAAGGTGCTGATCGAGATTGCGCACGAGGACGAAGGCAGCGTGCCGGAGGTCTCGTACGGCACTCACTTTTTCCTGGATCTCGTCGAGGCCGACATTTACCCCCTGCCCCTGTACCCCGACGATCCGTCGACCGTTTACAAGGAAGAATTCTTTGCGGGCGCTCCGAACGCGCTGCCTCAGTTGCTGCCGGCCGACGAGGCGTACGCGCCTTACCTCAAGGTCATCGACGTGCCGGCGGCGAGCGACGGCCGCACCCTGACGATCGTGATGAACGCCGAGCAAGACAAAGCGATCGGTTACCTGACCGATGGCACAATCTGATCGGAGTGCAGGCTTTAGCCTGCAGCCTAAAGGCTACACCCCAACCCATTTGACAGCAGCGAACAATGGAGTGCAGGCTTTAGCCTGCGCAGCCTGAAGGCTGCACTCCAACCTATTTGGCGCCAATGGAGTGCAGGCTTTAGCCTGCAGAGCGAACCATGAGCAAAAATATCTCACCCCATCGCCCGCCACATATTTACCTCGACAACACGTGGTACATCATCACAGCCTCTACTGCCAATAAGGCGCACTATTTGGCTACTGACGATCGCCTAAGACTATGGACAGAGATACTTCGAGAGTTGGTCAAGGAATTTGGCCTCACGCTTAGCGCGTGGGTTGTGCTCCACAATCACTATCATCTGTTACTCAAATCGCGCATTGGACGCGATATCGGCAGATTCATTGGCCGCTTGAACGGACGCACATCGCGCGCACTCAATCTGCTCGATAAAGCCGAAGGCCGACAAGTTTGGTACAACTATTGGGACACGTGCATCCGCACTGAAGCTGATTACTGGACGCGGTTCAACTACATCCACAACAATCCCATCAAGCATGGATACGTGAAACGCCACGTTGAGTGGGAATTCTCCAGCTACCACTATTATCTGCGAACAAAAGGCGAAGAATGGTTGGACGATTGCTGGCGGCGCTATCCGGTGATCGACTATCTTGAGGGCGATGATTTCTAACACGAGTATGGAGTGCAGGCTTCAGCCTGCGGAAGCTCACGGTATAGCAGCCTGAAGGCTGCGCTCCGCCGACGTTCCGGAATGCAGGCTTTAGCCTGCCTGGCCGCACATATGGCAGCCTGAAGGCTGCACTCCGACAACGTTCCGGAGTGCAGGCTTTAGCCTGCGGGAGCTCACGGTAAAGCAGCCTGAAGGCCTGATCTTTACCCGGAACTTCCGTTCTACTAAGGTGTCGCGGGCTTTTCCGAGGCTTTTCACTGGCAGGCGGCTGCCTTCGCTGCAATGCGACGGCAAAACTGGGATCTGCCTTTACGAAATGCCCGGAAAACGGGTAGAACAAAAGAACTGGGTAAAGATCAGGCCTGAAGGCTGCACTCCAGCACAGCCAGGGGCAGGTGTCATGAAACGTGCCGTCAGCATCAGCCTGGGCAGCGCGAAACGGGACAAGGTTGTCGAGGTCGATCTGCTCGGCGAGCGGGTGCGCGTCGAGCGCATCGGGACTGACGGCGACATCGCCCGGGCGGCGGCGCTCTTCGCCGAGCTGGACGGCAAGGTCGACGCGTTCGGCGTCGGCGGCATCGACCTGGGCGAGCACACGCCGTGGAGGTTCTACCCGCTGCGCGACGCGCAGCGCATGGTGAAGCACGTCCGGCGCACGCCGATCGTCGACGGCGGCGGGCTGAAGATGACGCTCGAAGCGCGCGTGATGCAGGTTGTCGAGCGCGAAATCGGCGCGGACATCCGGCCGAAGACGGCGCTGCTCGTCGCCGCGATCACCCGCTACGGCATGACCGCGTCGTTCGTAAACGCCGGATACGAGTGCGTCTTCGGCGACTTGATGTTCGCGCTCGGCCTGCCGGTTCCGGTGCGCAGCCTGACCACGCTGTGCCGCCTGGCGAAAGTGCTGCTGCCGATCGTCGGGCGCTTGAAGATCGAGTGGCTGTACCCCACCGGCGACGGCCAGGAGAAAAATGCGCCGAAATACGAGAAGCACTACCAATGGGCCAGCGTGACCGCCGGCGACTTCCTGTACGTCAGGAAACACATGCCGCCGCGCATGGACGGTAAGACGATCGTGACGAACACGACGACCGGCGCCGACGTGGATTTCCTGCGCGCGCGCGGCGTGAAATACCTGGTGACGACCACGCCGGTGTACGACGGACGCTCGTTCGGGACGAACTTGCTGGAAGCGGCGCTGGTCGCCGCCACAGGCGAAGGCCGCGCCCTGACGCACGACGAGCTCGACGCGCTGATCGATCAACTCAAGCTCGGGCCGAAGATTCGGCGCCTGTAAGATCCCTGAGTTCCTTGAGTTCCCTCAAATCAGGAACTCAAGGAACTGAAGGAACTTCCATGGACGCCATCGTCGTCGCGGGGCACACCCCCGGCAAGAATGACATGCTGCTCGAATACGCCGGCGTCGACGCCGGGCGCAAGGCGCTGATCCCCATCGGGGGCAAGCCGATGATCAAATGGGTGACCGACGCGCTGGCCGGCTCGCGGTACGTGGATCGCCTGATCGTCGTCGGGCTGGACGAATCGTGCGGGATCGATTTCGGCCCCAAGCCGGTAGCGTACGTGCCGAACCAGGAAAGCCTGCTCCAGAACGCGCTGGCCGGCGCGCGCCGCGCCCTGGAAGACACATCCGACCGCGATCATCTCCTGATGTGCGCGTGCGACATCCCCCTGATCACGACGCCCATCGTCGACGATCACATCGCGGCGATGCTGGCCACACAGCACGATCTGTATTACACCGTCATCGATCGAGAGACGATGCTGGCCCGCTTCCCGACCTCGCGCCGCTCGTATGCACGCCTGCGCGACGGCGTTTTTTGCGGCGGCGACCTGAACATGGGCAGCAGCAAGATCATGGAGACCGACCGGCAGTTGTGGGACGACTTGCTCGAAGTACGCAAGAGCGCGCTGCGCCAGGCGCGGCGCGTCGGCTTCGGGATATTGCTGCGCTTCGCGACAGGCAGGCTGTCACTCGACGCCGCCGCGCGCCGCGCCGAGAAAATACTCGGCGTGAAGTGCCGCGTCGTGCGCTCGCCTCACGCCGAACTCGGGATGGACGTGGACAAGCCGTTTCAGTTGGACATCGTGCGGGCGGAGCTGGAGAAGAGATAGGGCGGCTTTCCATAGCCGCCATCGCCGATTTGCAGTCTTATTGCGCCCAGCATGGGTGACCGTGGGAGGTGCCGAATGATAAGAGCATAAAGCTGCGCGTAGCCTGGCTGTGGCCTGCCGAGAAGTTTGTTTCCGTGCGTGAGGCGTTGAAGGAGATGGGAATAAGCAATTATTGAGCAAAATCAAGACATTATAGCGACCCAACAGAACATCCGGTCAGACAATAACCCAATCGTATGGCAATCGTCAGAGAAAGAGGATTTGGGGGATTGACACGCACGGCGATCCGGGTTTATACTCTTCGTAGATTGGGCAGGAGGAAGCGGCGTTGCACGACGCAAGCAGCCGGTCCAAACTGAATACCTCGTGACAAAAGCACGATCATCCTCATGGATGTCGTGCTTTTGTGTCTATACCAGCCACAAAGGAGAAACGAATGGGATCGTCGACTATCAGCAAGATCGAGAAAGCCATCCTGTATGCACGCGAACCCGATCGCTTCGAATTTCAGGACTTCACGGTGAAGCTGCGCGGCATGCACAGCACACACACCGTTGTGTACCGTGGCGGCAAGCTGACTTGTGACTGTGAGCACTTTATTGGGCACGGCGACTGCAGCCATACGATCGCCTGCGAGAAGAGGCTGGGCGAGATGCTGCCCGGCGGGATCCCCCTGCTGGTGAACTGACATTACAACTGAATAGGATATGAGCGCGGGCGAGGGAACCCTCGCCCGTTCTGTTGTGGCGTGGTAAAATCGAGCGCCGGCGAGGCGAAAGCCTCGCCGATGTTCTCTCGGTGGCGATACGCGTGTTCCGACGCTGGCAATTCTGGCTGGGCCTGATCGTGAGCGCCGCCTTCCTGTGGCTGGCGCTGCGCCAACTGAAGCTCGAGGAGGTCGTCAACATTCTTCGCGCGGCGAACTACGTCTGGCTGCTTCCAGGCGTGGCCGTGTACTTTGTGGCCGTCGCCGCCCGGACATGGCGCTGGCAGGTGCTGCTCAAGCCTCTGAAAGTCGTCTCCGTCCGAAGGCTGTTCCCCGTCGTCGTGATCGGCTACATGGGTAACAATATCTATCCGGCCCGCATCGGCGAGCTGCTGCGCGCCTACGTGCTGAGGCACAACGAGCAGATCAGCATCAGCTCCTCACTCGCCACCATTGTCGTCGAGCGCCTATTCGATGGGCTGGTAGTGCTGTTGTTCGTGTTCCTGGTGCTGCCCTCGGCGCAGGCTCAGTGGGATTTGCCGGAATCGATGCGAGCCTTGATCGCGGCCGGCAGCCTCCTGTTTTTCGCGGCTTTGGTCGTGTTCCTGGCGCTGGCCGCGCACCCCGACATGGCATCCCGGGTCTACGGCTTCCTGATCGTGCGCCTGCTTCCACACCGCCTGCGGGCGCCGGTTGGCGGGCTGCTCGATCGATTCGTGACGGGCCTGTCCGCACTGCGCGACTTCCGCCAGGTGCTGGTCGTTTTCCTGATCACGCTCGTCGTGTGGCTGGAAAACGACC
>Ga0209342_10001690_pt1 | contig 24440 bp, 17 predicted proteins | sample RifCSP16_2_FD_184023 | JGI IMG/M metagenome (GOLD analysis project Ga0209342, IMG submission 184023) | Soil microbial communities from Rifle, Colorado - Rifle CSP2_sed 16_2 (SPAdes) (version 2) | ecosystem: Environmental > Terrestrial > Deep subsurface > Rock core/Sediment | place: Rifle... | reverse complement strand
CACGTCGCCCGCCACGCACTGGCCGCGATCATCGCGCTGACCTACAAGATGCAGCCACACTCGATGCTCAACGCGGAGGTTCCGCTGATGATGGCGGACGCGATCCTTGCGTGGCTGACGCTCGAGGGGTTCCAGCGATGGACACCGAAACGGGCGTGTGGCTGGAAGGAGAACGAGGACGGACAGTACGAGACGACGTGCGGCCACTGCTGGGAGTTCAACAACGGCGGCCCCGCCGAGAACAAGGTGACCTTCTGCCCCTACTGCGGGAAGGCGATCAGCGTGCGTGCCGCCCGCGCGGCGGAGGAGGGGAGGTAGGATGCCTAGACGAATCGTCTGGCACCGGGAATGGAGCACGCCGATCCTTACCGCGTGCTGCGCCGAGTGCGGCTGGCAATGGACTGATCGCGGGAAACTGTGCCCGATGAAGCTCACGGCGGGCCTGCGGCTCGCCAATGCCGCAGAGAAGCACGTTGAGTGTCTCGGGCATCACGTCATCACATCTCGCGTCCGATTACTTGTACCGGGAAAGCGCATTCGTGCCGCCCGCGCGGCGGAGGAGGGGAAAGCACCGTGAACAAACCGACCCCGCAGCCCATCGGCGACATCACGGTCATGCTCCGAGAATGGCTGCCGACTGAGATTCGCCGCAAGAAAGCGAATCTCGCCAAGTACGAGGCCAAGATCGCCGAGGAACGCGCGGCGCTGGAACTGCTCCTGCAACACGCCGCCATCGAGGGCGTGGCGGTGAACGGCGCGACATCACCCGACGCGGCTGGGGGTAAGGAGGACACCGGAGAGCCTTAAGGTCGCTGGCACCGACCGCCACGAACCACCCAAGCGGATCGAGAATCCTGTCGCCGTGCTCCGGCGGGCGTTGGCGCAGGCGCAAGCCGCACTCGATGAGGCAGAAGCGCAGGTATCGAAATACCGACATGCGATTGCGATCCTCGAAGACGCAGACGACGGGATCGGTGCTCCCGCTGACAACGGGAGTGCGCGGCGCATTCACTTTGTCGGAGGCACCACGCTGCCGGTACTTCGCTCCACGGACACGATGGCGAAGGCCGCCGCGAGTGTTCTCGAAGCGGCGGGGCAGGCACTCCATATCAAAGAGATCGCGCGTCGAATGGTCGCCGCAGGCTACAAGAACCGCGACGCCAAGAAACTACGCGTGAACATGAACAAGACGCTCGACCGGAGCGCGGCGTCGTCCAACGGCATCTTTACCAAGCCGAAACCTGCGATCTACGGGCTTCGGGAATGGGGCGAGCCGCAGCAAGAGTCCTTACCGATGGAGGAAGAAGCGCCACTTCGGGGGCGCGGGAGGTAGTTAACCAGCACAGCCGCCCTGAACGCAACGGGGCGGCTGTGCAGACATCTGTAGAGGGAGGGTGGCCCGCTCGGTGCGGAAACCAGTCTCAAAAACTGGGCCAAGCGCTCGTAACGCTTGCCGGTTCGACTCCGGTGCCCTCCGCTCAGTTATCACGCCACCAAAACCCTGGCCGGGCCGGAGGCGCATTGTGAGGATAGCACTACATCGGGGAACCGTCAAGGTTCCAGTCTGGGCCGTTAAGGTCGGGGAGCGTCTTAAGGTCGGACGCTGGGCCGCTACAATTCGCTCTTGACAAATGCTTGAGCGAATGACATATTTTGAGCCATGAACAAGCTCAGCGTAGCACGGCGCGCCGCCATCCTCCGGGCTCTCTGCGACGGATGCAGCGTTAGCGCCTCCTCTCGTATGACAAGAGCGAGCAAGGTCACGATCCTCCGCCTCCTCGAAGCGGTTGGACCGGTCGCGCGTGATTTTCAGCGCAAGACGCTCACGGATCTCCCGACCTTGCGCGTGCAATGCGACGAACAGTGGTCCTACATTTTCTCGAAAGACAAGAACACGCCGCCGGAGCTTCGCGGGACCGGCGCGCGGGGTGATTGCTGGACGTGGGTTGGGCTCGATGGCGACAGCAAGCTCGTCATTACTTGGCACGTCGGACGCCGGGACAGCGAATCCGCGCTCGCGTTCATGTGCGACCTTGCGGGACGCCTGGCGAATCGCGTCCAGCTTACGACGGACGCCTTTCACCCGTACCTTGACGCTGTAGACGCCGCGTTCGGCGTGGACGTGGACTATGCAAGATTGGTGAAGGTGTTCGGTTTGACGAATGTGCGCGATGCCGCGCGCCGCTACAGTCCCGCCGCGTTGGTCCACACATCGCAAGAGCGCATCACCGGGAATCCCGACGAGTCGAAGGTCTGCACGTCGCACATTGAGCGGCAGAACCTAACGGTGAGGATGGGTAACCGCCGCTTTACAAGGTTGACGAACGGGTTCAGCAAGAAGCTGGCGAACCACAAACACTCGATCGCCCTACACTTCTTCTATTACAACTTCTGCCGGAAGCATATGACGCTCACGGCGAATCGGGGTGGTGTACACACCACACCTGCGATGGCGGCCGGACTGACCGACCACATCTGGACGCTGGAAACCCTTGTTGAAATGGTAGATGCGTCCGAAAAGTGAGACTGTACTAACACCCGCGCAGCGGGAGCGTTGACCCAACCCCTTTGAGAGATTAGACTTAACGGCTGTCTCAGAATCTCCGAAATCGCTCAGTCAGGGACGTCGCACCATGGCAATGCCCGCCACACAGATCCGCCGAGGGATGGTCATCGTCTTCGAGGGCCAGCCGTGCCGCGTCGTCGAGTTCCGTCATCACACGCCGGGCAACCTGCGCGCGATGATCCAGACGAAGATGAAGAACCTGCGCACCGGAAGCAGCTTCGAACACCGCTTCCGCGCCGCCGACACCATCGAGAGGGCCTCGATGGAAACGCACGAGCTCGAGTTCATGTACCAGGGTGGAGATACGTACCATTTCATGAACACGGAGAACTACGACCAGCTCGAGATGGACGCCGAGATGCTCGGCGACAACGCGCAGTGGATGCAGCCGGGGATGCGGATCATCGCCGAGTACTACGACGGCCGGCCGATCGGCATTCAGCTCCCGCAGTCGCTGGCGCTCGAGATCGTGGACACGGCGCCCGTGATGAAGACGGCCACGAAGACGGCGAGCACGAAGCCGGCGAAACTGGAGAACGGCGTGACGGTCAACGTGCCGGAGTTCATCTCGACGGGGGAGCGGGTACGCGTGAATCCGAATACGGGGGAGTATCTGGATCGGGCGAAGTGACGGCGGGTCGCGCTCACTTGTCCCTGATCCGCGCAGTTGACGAGATTGTACCGGGCGCGACGGATGGCTCGTGGTGACTGTAGCTCAACCGGTTAGAGCACCGGACTGTGGCTCCGGGGGTTGGGGGTTCAAGTCCCCTCAGTCACCCTCTCTGTAGGTCCGTAGCTCAATTGGTAGAGCACCGGTCTCCAAAACCGGGGGTTGCAGGTTCGATTCCTGCCGGGCCTGTGGCGGTGAAGGGTGCAGGGGGTGTACGCCGGCGGCTGGCGATCTTGGCGGTGAAGGGCGAAGGGTGTGATCGCCGGCGGCTGGCGATCCTGACGTTCGGCCCGACGGTGAGTTGGGAGTGGTTCGGAAGAGGCGGTATCGTCTAGGGGACTAGGACGGAGCCCTCTCAAGGCTCAAACACGGGTTCGAATCCCGTTACCGCTATGCGAGGCGATGCGGATTCGGCAGGCCGCATGGTCTATGCGGAGGCCCCATCGTCTAGCGGCCAGGACGGCACCCTTTCAAGGTGCAAAGACGGGTTCGATTCCCGTTGGGGCTATGGGGGCGTAGCTCAGTTTGGTTAGAGCACTCGACTGTCACTCGAGAGGTCGCGGGTTCGAGCCCCGTCGCTCCCGTTGGAACGGCAGATATCAGACGTCAGACATCAGACGTCAGATGTGCCGGTCTGAAGTCTGATGTCTGAAGTTTGAAGTCTGCAGTGACGCCCTGGTGGTGAAACTGGTAGACACGCCATCTTGAGGGGGTGGTGCCGTAAGGCGTCTCGGTTCGAATCCGAGCCAGGGCATGCAGTCTGAGATGGATGCACTCCTCTGATCTCGCATCCGGCATTCCGCATCAAGGTCTGCCACAGTAGCTCAGTGGTAGAGCACTCGATTCGTAATCGAGCGGTCGTCGGTTCAATCCCGACCTGTGGCTCTCGTGTTGCACATTCCCGGGAGGCCCGGCGCACTGGCGTCGGGCCTCCCTTCGCGTTCATATAGAACCGATAGGACTGATCGCAGAAGTCCGATATCGAACGACCGACACCCGCTGAGGAACGACACCATGCCGGGCATCTCCAGTCGCGCGCTTCCCGTGCTGCTCACGCTTGCGGTGAGCGCACTTTCGGCACAGCGCCCCACGCCCCCCGCCACCCGCGCGCCCGAACCCCCCAAGCTCCCGCCCGAAACACGCCTCGCGCTCGCCGCGCCGACGAAGGACCCGGTCGCCGAAGCGCTCAAGGGACTCCGCTGGCGCTCGATCGGCCCCGCGAACAACGCCGGTCGCATCCCCGCGATCGCCGGCGTGCCCGGCGATCCGAACACCTACTACGTCGGCGGTGCCGCGGGCGGCATCATCAAGACGACGAACGGCGGCACGACCTTCCGGCCCATCTTCGACCGGCAGGACGTCAGCTCGATCGGTGACATCGCCGTCGCGCCGAGCGATCCGAACATCATCTACGTCGGAACGGGCGAGGGGAATCCGCGCAACAGCGCGTCCACGGGCGGCGGGATGTACAAGTCCCTGGACGCCGGCGAGCACTGGACGAAGATCGGGCTCGAGAAGACCGACAAGATCACGCGCGTCATCATTGACGCGAAGAATCCGGACATCGTCTACGTGTGCGGACTCGGTCGCGAGTGGGGCGCGAACGAGGAGCGCGGCGTCTTCAAGACCACCGACGGTGGGAAGAGCTGGAAGAAGACTCTCTACGTGGACCCTCAGACCGCCTGCTCCGACATCTCGGCGGACCCGCGAAACTCGAACGTCATCTACGCGGGGATGTACACGTACCGGCGATGGGCGTGGTACTTCACGTCCGGCGGCGGGAATACCGCCGTGTACAAGTCGGTGGATGGCGGCGAAACGTGGGAGCGTCTCTCGGGCAAGGACCGGGAACGCGGGCTCCCCAAGGGCGACATGGACCGCATCGGCCTCGCGGTGGCGCCGAGCGATCCGAACATCGTCTACGTGATCAGCGAGACCAAGACCGAGGGCCAGCTCTGGCGCACGGATGATGCGGGCCGCACGTGGCGCACGGTGAATCGCGACCCGAACATCAACTTCCGCCCGTTCTATTACTCCGACATCCGCGTGGACCCGCAGAACCCGAACCGGCTCTACTCGCTCTCGGGTTCGCTGCAGCTGTCGGAGGACGGCGGCGCGACCTTCCGCTCCATCGGCGGCGGCATTCACGGCGACCATCAGGCGATGTGGATTGACCCGCTCAACCCGAAGCGGATCCTCGAGGGCTCCGACGGCGGTTGGCACGTGAGTCTCGACGCGGGCCGCACGTGGGAAGTCGTGAACACGTTCCCGTTCACGCAGTTCTACCACGTGAACTACGACCTGCAGAAGCCGTACATGGTGTGCGGCGGGCTGCAGGACAACGGCAACTGGTGCGGGCCGAGCATCGGACTCTCCGGCGCGGTGCGCAAGTCCGACTGGTTCACGGTCTCGGGCGGCGACGGGTTCTTCACGGTGCCCGACCTGGCAAAGCCCTGGATGATCTACTCCACGGCGCAGGGCGGGTACGTCAACGTGACCGACACGCGCCTCGGCGTGCAGAAGACGATCTATCCCTACCCGAACCGCGTCGGCTCGGTGGGCGACGCGATGCTCGGCCACAAGTACCGCTTCAACTGGAACAGCCCCGTCGCGCTCTCGCCGCAGAATCCGGGTGTGGTGTACTTCGGCGGCAACGTCCTCTTCAAGTCCACGAATAACGGCCTGTCGTGGGAGGTGATCTCGCCCGACCTCACGACCAACGACCCGGCCAAGATGCAGTCGTCCGGCGGCCCGGTGGTGGTGGACAACACGGCGGCGGAGTTTCACTGCACGCTGCTCTCGATCTCGCCGTCCGTGCTCGACGCGAACCTCATCTGGGTGGGAACGGACGACGGCAACGTGCAGGTCACGCGTGACGGCGGCAAGACCTGGAGCAACGTCTTCCGGACCGTGGCGGGGCTCAAGCCGAACGCGTGGATCGGCACGGTGGAAGCGTCGCACTTCGACGCGGGCACCGCATATGTCACCGCGAGCCACTGGCAGAGCGACGACTACACGCCGTACGTGTACATGACCACGGACTTCGGCCGCACGTGGAAGGCGATCGCGGGCGACCTGCCGGCGACGGCGGGGTGGGCGCACGTGGTGCGTGAAGATCCGAAGAACCGGAACCTGCTCTTCGTCGGCACGGAGCTGGGGATCTGGGCGTCGTGGGACCGCGGCGGCCACTGGGTGTCGCTGCGCGGCGAGTTGGCCGCGGTTCCGGTGCGCGACCTGCAGATCCATCCGCGCGAGAACGACCTCATCATCGCCACACACGGGCGCGGGATGTACATCCTGGACGACATCACGCCGCTGCAGCAGCTGGGCGTGGCGCAGGCCGCTGAGGTGACGCTCTTCGACGTGCGGCCCGCGGTGCGGTGGAACATGTGGAATCGCGACGGCAGCCTCGGGCAGAAGACCTGGAGCGGCCGGAACCCGCCCGACGGTGCGATCATCTCGTACTACCTGAAGTCGCAGCCGCCGGGCGCGGTGAACGTGACGATCGCCGACAAGGACGGTCGCGTGGTGCGGCGCTACAACCGCGTGCTCGATGAGCCCGGCGTGAACCGGATCGCGTGGGACCTGCGGTACGAGGCGCCCGCGGGCGGCGGGGGGCGAGGCGGGGGTGGCGGTCGTGGTGGTGGTGGTGGCGCGGCGGCCGGCGCGGCCGGCCCCGACACATCACTCGCGGCGCTTCGCGCGCAGCGGCGCGCGGCGGCGGCTGACGAGGCCGCGCCGCCCGAGTTCGCCTTCTTCGGCGGTGGCGGCGGGATCGCCGCACTGCCGGGCACGTACACGGTCACGCTGCAGGTCGAGGGGCGAAGGTACTCCAAGAACGTCGAAGTCTCGCTCGACCCGCGTTCTGACATGACCGCCGCGCAACTCGCGCAGCAGTTCACCACCTCGATGCAGGCGCAGGAGATGGTCGTGCGCGTGAACCGAATCGTCAGTACCGTGGACAACCTCGTGCAGCAGCTCACGTCGCTCCAGACGCAGATCCGGAGTGCGCCGCGCGACACGGCCGCGGGCGCGCCCGGCGCCGCGGCCCAGCAACCGGTGCTCGCCGAGATTGACGGCGGACTCAGGGACCTCAGGCAGTTCCGCGACTCGGTGCTCGCGCGGCCGATCGCGGGGCTCGGCTACCGGCAGTACCCGCGGCTGCGCGAGGAGGCGCAGTCGGTGTCGGGGATGATCCGGGGGCCGATGTGGCCGCCGACGGTGGGCGAGCAGCTCCGCTTCACGGAGCTGACGGGTGAGACGAACGCGGCGCAGACGCGGCTCGACGGGATCGTGAACACGCGGATCGTGAAGATCAACGATCTCCTGAAGGGGACACCGCACGTGTTGATACAGGCGCCGAGGTTCGTGCCGTAGGTTGCTCAGTCAGTCCTCGCGCGCGGCGACAGCCGCACGGCGAGCGCCGCGAGGAGCAGCACGGTGAGGAGCGTCACCGCGTTGGCGCCCGCGGTGTCGAGCGGACCGCGCTGCACCGGCCCGGTCAGGTCGAGCTGTCTGCGGCGAATCCACGCCGCGAGCGGCTCGCCGGCGAGGTCGGTGTACGCCTCGGCCAGCGGCCGGCTCGAGGTCCAGAGGCGCTGAAAGCGCGCAGGCCCCAGGTCGTGCGCGAGCGCGTCGAGCGTGGCGCCGAGCGTAGTCACTTCTCGCGGATCCTGCCGGCTCGACACCGCGAGTGACGGAACCGACCGGTCACGCTCCCACCAGGGCCACCACTCCTCGGGCCGGGTCCCCGGGGCGAGCGCTTCGAGGCACGGCGCGTCCTCGCCGTCCCGGCAGCGGATGCTGGCGGGGTCTCCACGATTGGCGTACGGGTCACGATAGCCGTAGGAGTACATGCGACGGAACGCGCGGCGCAGTGAGTCGCTCGCCGCCGGCGCGTATGTGCGAGCGGTGCTGAAGCGCACGGCGGTGAGCCACGCCGCGATCTCGGGGCCCGGCGTGCCGAAGGCGTCGTGGAAGGCGCACCCATCGAGGAGCGGCCGGAAGATCGTCTTCTGAACCTCGCCCCCTCTGAGTCTGGTCGCGCCGAGCGACAGCACCGCCACGCAGCGCCCGCCCGTCGCCGCGGAGGGAGGCACTACGCGGAGCGTGAGCTGGTTCCAGCTCCATCGTCTCGGCAAGGGGCGGCCGTCCAGCGTGGTGGCGGTGTCGCTGCGGACGATCAGCGCGACGAGGCCCTTTCCGCGCCACTCGCCGCGCTCCTCGTGCTCGGCGGCGAGCACCGCGTTCACCTGGCGCCGCGTGGCCTCGCCGACGTCCGCGGCGAACCAGACCTCGGGCTCGCCTGGCCTGGCCGGCCGCGCGGCGAAGACGCGTCGTGCGGCCTCGATGTCCTGAGCCGCGTCATCGGCCTCCCGGAGCAGTTGTGCGTGCGTCGCGGCGGCATTCGTACGCTGCGCGAGCCCGCCCGGAATCACGATTTCGTCGAACGACCCGTACCAGTAGTATTCGTCACTCCACCGGCGGGGGAGTGGCGGAAGGAGCAGGACCGCGACGGTCGCGCACGCCAACACGATGGCGGCGATCCAGCGCTCGAAGGTGAGCTTCACGGGCGCCTCCGCGCGGCGGCCACCGACAGGAGCACCACCCACGCGAGCGCAAAGCCCGCCTCGGCCGCGCCGGGCCGCGTGCCGTGTGGCGAGGCGGCGAGGACGCGCGCGCGCCACTCGGCCACGAGCGAGTCCGCGCCGATGCCCGCGGTCGCCGCGAGCACCTCGCGCACGCCGCCGCGCGCCGCGAGCAGCCGCCGATACGCGTCCGTGCCGCCGCGTTCGAGCGCGAGGCCCAGGAGCGATTGGCGCGCGGCCATGGTCAGGGGGAGTGGAACCGTGCGTGCGCGCGCCGCGCGCTCGCACGATGCCGGCACCCCTTTCTCCACGCAGTCGCGGCGTACGGCCTCGACATCGGGATCCAGCGGCTTCCAGCTGTCAAGGAGCGCGCGCCAGTCCTCGGGCGCGTACCACTCCGTGAGCTTGTCGTGCACCGGCACGAGCCCGAGCGCCCGCTCGCACTGCCCGAGCGCCCCGCGATGACAGGCGCGGGCGACAAACGATCGCGAGACCGCGAGCTCGACGGCGAAGTCGGCCCAGCGCGACTCCTCCTCGCGGAACGCGGGAATCCAGCCGTAGGTCCACGCGCGCAAGGAGTCGGGTGCCCGGCTGGCCGCGAGGGAGCCGACGAGATCCAGGATCGTCCTCGTCGCTTCGTGCTCGCTGAGCGTCAGTGCATACATGCTGGCGCGCCCCGGGACGCCGGCGAGCCCGAAGGCCAGCCGCGACCCGCGCCAGGTGAGAGCGTACGCGGGGAGGCCCCGCACGACCACCGGATTCCCGATGGTGAGGTCGTCCGCCGCGGATCCGAGCGTGCGGCGAATCTCTTCCGACGCCCGAGCCGCGGCACGCTCAATCGTGCGGCGCGTCGTCCCCCGCACCACCTCGGGGTCCACCCGCAGTGTGAGGCCTCCGGCGCGGATCGAGTCGCTCGGGAGCACGGCGCGCGCGGCGCGGCGCGCGCTGTCGTACCTCGCACGCATCGCGAGGGCGTGACGCGAAGCGGCGAGCGTGCGCGCGCGGATTTGCGCCGCGTCCTGAGCGCCGGCGCCCGACGCGACCAGCGTGGACGTGAGCAGCGTGGACGCGATCAGCGCGAGCGCGAGCGAAACGTAACGCCCCGCGCGCCCGAAACCGCCCCGACGGCGAGCCGCGTCAGACATCAATCAGCATCCAGCGCGCCGTGAGCAGCCGGAACGGGCCGGGCCAGCTCGTGAGCAGCTTCCACGTCGGGACGAACGGGTCCCCGAGGTGGAACAGTTGCACCACCACCTCCACGACGAGCAGCAGCACGAGCACCCACGCTCCCAGCTTCGCCGCGCGCTTCCCCGCGACGTACTGCAGCGCGAAGACGGCCGAGTAGAGCACGAGCGCCATCAGGAGGAAGCGGATCGCGAGACTCGCCGGATACGCCTGGAGCGTGGGTGGAATCGTGATGCTCCCGGCGGTGACGATCCCGCTCAGCCACACCGTGAGCGCGGGCACAACGAGCAGCACGGCGCCGGCCAGAAACCGATAGCGCGTGAACTCGCTCCAGCTCACCGGGAGCGAGAGGGCGTAGGCGTGGTTGAGCGCGGCGTCCGCGTTCCACGGCCGTGCCGCGAGCGTCACCGCCACGACGAGCGCCAGCGCCACGTAGAACACGCCGGTCGCCGCCGACCCGGTCAGGAGTCCTCTCGTGTAGTAAGTGTCGTACTGCCCGATGAAGACGTTCATCACGACGGGCGGAATGAGAAACGCCGCGATCGCACAGACGATCAGCTCGAGCCGCGCCCACTTCCACTGGACGTACAGGACTTGTCGGAACATCAGTTGCCCTCCGGCTCGCTCTTGCGGGCGGCGCGCAGCAGTTCCACGAAGCTCTCCTCGAGATCCAGATCAATCACCTCGCGCACTTCGCCGCCCACGCGGGTGAACCAGTCGTGCATCTCCGTCTGCCAGCCGCGCACGACCCACTCCTCCTCCCGTCCCGCGCGCAGCCCGCGCGTCAGGAGCGTGAACGGCGGCGACCCCGCGTCGCGCGGCGCGCCCGTGATGCGGAGCCGCTTGATCCCGCTCCGGAACGCGTGCATCGGCATCTCGGCCACGAGCCGGCCGTCGTCCATCACGCCGACGTGGTCGCAGATGCGCTCCTGCTCGTGCACGAGATGGCTCGAGATCAGCACGGTCGCGTGTCGGGCGGAGACGTACTCGAGTAGCGCATTGAGCATGTCGCGCCGCACCACGGGATCGAGGCCGTCCGTCGGCTCGTCGAGCACGAGCAGCTCGGGCGTGTGCGCGAGCGCCAGGAGCATCATCAGCTTCCCCGCCTCGCCCTTCGAGAGCCGCTCGACTGCCTGCTCGGCTCTGAGCGCGAACTCGCGGCGGAGCTGCTCGGCGCGCGCGGTGTCCCAGTCCGGGTAGAACGCCGCGTGGTAGCGGAGCGTCTCCTCGACGGTGAGGGTCGGGTAGAGGTGCAGCCGCTCGGGCACGTAGCCGATCCGCGCGAGCGCCTTGTGGACGCCGGCGGGGACGTCGTGGCCGAGCACGCTCACGGTGCCCGCGTCGGCGCGGCGCATCCCGAGCAGGAGCTGGATCGTCGTGGTCTTCCCGGAGCCGTTGGGGCCCAGGAAGCCGTAGACGGATCCCGCGGGGACGGTCATCGCGAGGTCGCGAATCGCGAACTCCTTTCCCGCGCGGTAGTCGAGATTGCGGACGAGGACGGCGTCGCTCATCGCTTGGGCTCTCCATCGAGTTCGGCGCTGACGGCGCGCTTGATGTCGTCGCGGCCGAGGCCGAGCCGGCCCGCTTCGGCCAGCATCTCGCGCACGACGCGCCTGGCCGCGGCGGCACGCTTCTGCACGCGCGTGTCGTGCGGGACGTCGGCCACGAAGGTGCCCGCGCCCTGCCGCATTTCCACGAGTCTCTCGTGCTCGAGCTCGCGGTAGGCCTGCACGACGGTGGCCGGGTTCACGCGCAGGCGCATCGCGAGCGCGCGGACCGACGGGAGGCTGTCGCCCCGGGCCAACTCGCCCGCGGCCACGGCCACGCGGACGCGCTCGGCGATCTGGGCGTAGATCGGGATGGGACTGCGCGGATCAATGCGTTCGAACATACGGGCCTAGTGTATCGGTGTAGTCATACAGTGACACGAGGGCGCGGGGTTGTCAAGTGCGCTGCGTCACATGACGCCGAGCACGGCGACGGGGTCGGCGCGCGCCCGTCACGTCGCACGCAGCACGTCCACCGGATTCGCCTGCCTTGCCCGGATCGCGGGGGCCACGCACGACGCCATCGTCACGGCGACCAGGATTGCCTCTGCCGTCACCAGCGCGACGACGTCCGCCGGATGCACGCCGAATAGCCACTTCGACAGCAGCTGACCGGCCCACATTCCGCCGAACGCACCCAGGGCCGTGCCGCCCAACGCCAGCTCCAAGCCGTCGCGGAGCACGAGACGCAGGATGTCGGAACGGCGCGCGCCGAGCGCGATGCGCACGGCGAACTCGCGCATCCGCTCTCCGACCGAATACGAGAGCACGGCGAAGAGTCCCGCGGAGGCCATGAGGAGCGAGACGGCGCCGAGCAGCACGAAGACCCCCGAGAGGAACCGCCGCGGGCGCAGTTGCTCTTCGATGTCGCGTGTGAAGGGCGTGACGCTCACGTACGACCGCGGCGGAAGCGCGTCCTGCAGCTTGCGCCTGATCGTGACCGCGATGTCCGGTGCCGCGCGCGACTGCCGTGCGATGAAGCTCCAGCCGCGCTGCCGGCCTTGCGGCTCGATCGAGTAGATCTGCGGGTCTCGCCGAAGCATGTCCGGGTCTTCGGGAAGCCATTCCTGGATGGTCGGCGCGATGCCGATTACGGGCACCCAGGGTCGCGTCGAGGTCCGGTCGCCGAGCTTCACGAGGCGGCCCAGGGCGCCGCCGTAGGGAAAGAGCTCCCGCACCGCGACCTCGTCGAGGATCACCGCGCCGGGTCCCAAGGCATCACTCTCCGTGAAGTCGCGTCCGGCCTTCAGGCGAATCCCCATCGTGTCGAAGTATCGCGGCCCGACGACGGAGTAACCGCGCGTGAAGAGGAAACTCCCGCGCACAAGCAGCTCGTCGGAGACGATCTGGTTGCTGTCGGGGCGACCGGAGCCGCGCATCGCGACGTCTGTGATCCCGGGCACCGCGCGAATGCGGTCGAGCGCTCCCTGCACCTCGTCAACCGGCTTCGCTGACCACCGGTACCGCTGGGCCATCGTGTCTGTCGGCGCGCGCACGTAGATCTGGCCCGCGAGGAGGGGCTTCGGGTCAAACCCGATGATGAAGCTCGCCGCGCGCTGCGTGGCCTTCACGATGAGGCTCGCGCCGACCAGCAGCACCATGGACATCGCCAGCTCGGCGACGACCAGCGCACGGAAGCGCGAGCCGGCGCGCCCGGTCGTCGTGCCGGCGTTGTCCTTGAGGGGCTCGGCGGGATGCGTGCGCGCGGCCTGCCACGCCGGAAAGAGGCTTGCCACGAGCACGCTGGCGAGCACCGCGATCACCGTCATCGCGAACACGCGGCCGCTCCACTCGGGCTCCGTGAAGCCCCGCCAGATCAGCTCCTCGGGAATCGAGACGGTGAACGCCTTGAGTCCCCAGAACGCCAACAGGACGCCCGCCGCCGCACCCGCCACGGTGAGCAGCGTGACTTCGGCGATGACGTCGGCGACCAGCGTCCTTCGCGACGCACCGAGCGCCAGGCGGAGCGCCTGATCGCGGCGGCGGCGTACGCCGCGCGCGAGCATCAGGGCCGCGACGTTGCCGCACGCGATGAGCAGGATGCTCAGCGCCGCGCCGACCATCGCGCCCTGGTACGTCTGCAGCCTGAGGGGATCGGGGTTCACCGACCGGAGCACGAAAAGCCCGGGACGATCGGGAGAGCGGACCGCCGAAAGGTGCTTCGCGATCGCGGCCACCTCGGCGTCGGCCCGTGGCTTGATCGCTTCCGACCGCAGGCGCACGATCACGCTGAAGAACGATCGAGCGAGCGAAGACTCGCTCTCCGCCGGGGAAATAGACGAACGCGGAGCCCGTGTTCTGCGGCAGGACCCCGACGATGGCGACCTGCCGGCCCGCCACGAAGATCCGGGCGTCTCCAATGTCTCGCCTGTTCTGGAAGTACCGCCGCCAGAATCGGTCGCTCACGACCGCGGCGCTCCGCGTCTCGAACTCCGCCGGTGAGATAAGCCGGCCCAGGCGCGGCGTGACGCCGAGCACGTCGAAGTACCCGGGCAGGATGCCACGCAGGCCGCCCTCCGTGACCTGGCCGTTGACCTCGAGGTCGGAGTCGTCGAAGACGGAGACGGCGAAGCCGTCCGCCGAAGGGAGGGACCGGAGCGCGTTCCACCGGTCGTAGCTGGTGACGCGCCGGGAATCCCAGTATTGCGCGGAAACGAAGAAGAGCCGATCGGCGTGGGCGAAGTCCACACGCGGATGCGTGATCTTGTCCACGAACGCGTAGACGGCGGTGGTGACGCCCATCCCGATGCCAAGCGAGAGGACGGCGATCGCGAAGAACCCGGGCGACCGGCGCAGCGAACGGGTGGCGCGCGCGAAGGCGCCGGGGAACTCACGCGCGCCGCCGAGCGCCGCGCCGATCAGCGCGCGGCCGGCGCGGTCAGGTCGCACGCAGGACCTCGACGGGATCCGCCCGCGTCGCTCGAAGCGCCGGGGCCAGGCTCGCGGCGAGCGTCACGGCGAGCAGCACACCCTCCGCGGCGAGCAGCGCCCCCACGTCAACCGGGTACACCCCATACAGCCAGTTCCAGAGACGAAAACCCGCCCACATCCCCACGAGCGCGCCGAACGCCGTGCCACCGAGGGCCAGCTCGAGCGAATTCCGCACGACCAGGCGAAGCACGTTGCTGCTCGTCGCGCCGAGCGCGATGCGGACGGCGAACTCGCGCGTTCGCTGGCTCGCGACGTACGAAACGACACTGAACAGTCCCGCCGCGCCGAGCGCGAGCGACATCACCCCGAGCGTCGCGAAGACGATGAGGACGAATCCGATGGACTCCCGCTGCGAGGTGTAGCCGTAGTCCCACGGCCGGAGACTCGACGAGTAGCTCGGCGGCGGGAGGAGGTCGCTCAGCGCGCGACCGATCTCCAGCGCGACGCCGCGCGCTCCCGGCTCGGGACGGACCACGATCGTCGAGCCGTACGGCGCGACATCGGACGGCGTCACGAAGAGCGTGATGCTCGAGTCCGGACCGAGCTCCGGGAAACGAATCACGTAGAGCGTCGAGTTGCGGACGACTCCGACGACCGGCAGCCAGGGTTGGTTCTCGCTGAACAGGCCGAACTTGACTCGTCTGCCGACGGCGCTCTCGTGGGGAAAGAGCCGTCGCGCGGTCTTCTCATCGAGGATGACGGCGCCGCCCGCCGCGACGTCGCCCGCGCTGAACTCCCGTCCGGCGACCATTCGAAGGCCGAGCGAGCGAAAGAAGTCGGGTCCGGCGGTATGGCAGGGCTGCCTGTAGAGCGAGGTGTTCTCGCTGTCGCTCGCCGCGTTCTCGGTCGTCAGCATCCGGGCCGCCAGACAACCTTGGTGGAACGTGGCCGCCGTGCGCACGCCGGGCATCGTGCGTATCCGCTCGAGTATGAGGTCGAGCCGGCGAGCGCGCTCCGCGCTCGGCACGGTGTCGCGCCGGGTGCCGAACTGCACGCCGACACTGAGCATGCCCCGAGCCAGGTAGCCGGCGGACGCACCGTCGAGACGGCGAATGGACTTGAGCAACAGGCTCGCCCCGACCATCACGGTCATCGCGATCGCCAGCTCCGCGATCACGAGCCAGCGGAATCGCGTCGCGACTCGACCGGTCGAGCCGCCGGAGCTCTCCTTCAACGGACCCGCCGGGTCGGTGGCGCCGGCGCGCCAGGCGGGCACGGCGCCGGCGAGCGCGACGCACGAGAAGACGGCCGCCGCGCTCATCGCCAGCACGCGAAGGCTCCACTGTGGAGGCCGGAGGCCGAGCAAGACCACCTGATCCGGCATCGCGCGCGCGAGCAGCCCTACTCCCCACGACGCGAGGATCGCCCCGGCCACGGCCCCCAGCAGCGCGAGCAGCGCCACCTCGACGACCACTTCCCGCGCGATCACGCCGCGAGACGCGCCGAGGGCCAGTCGCAAGGCGTACTCCCGCCTGCGCGCGACGCCGCGCGCGAGCATCAGGGCCGCGACGTTCGCGCAGGCGATGAGCAGGACGCAGACGGCGGCGCCGACCATCGTGCCGTCAAGCTCGGTGATCTGAAGCGGGCGTTCCCGAAGCGATGCGACGATGGCTTCGAGCGGCCGAGAGCGCGGCCCGAAGTATCCGCTGGCGAACTGCGCGCCGATGTCCCGCACTCGCGGCCGCAGCTGGACGGCGGTGATGCCGGGTCGCACGCGAAGCACGGCGAACCGGCTCACGTTGAGCGGGAGGTCCGGTGCGAGCACCCAGGCGTCCACCCAGCGCTCGTTGCCGCTCGTCCCCGCCGGAAGCACGCCGATGACGGCGTACTGCCGATCGCCGATCGTGATCGTCGCGTCGCCGATCACGCCCCGGTTGGCGAAGCGCCGGCGCCAGAGGCGATCGCTGACGACGGCGGCATCGCCGCGACTCGGCTCATCGGCCGCCGGAAGTCGGCCGAGGCGCGGCCGCGTGCCGAGCGTCTCGAAGTAGCCCGGCCGGACGTACGACACCTCGACCTGCTCGAGCGAGGCCTCCAGCTCGGCGAGTGCGCTCGAGCGGTAGGCGGTCGCCACCTGTTCGACGCCGGGTATCGCGGCGAGCGCCTGCTCGAACTCCAACGCCGTGGGCGCGAGTCCCTTGCGCGAGAACATCCGGACGCTGAACAGTCGCTCCGGCTCACGGTACGCCGACACCGAGAAGCGCGTGGCGTCAATCACCGCGAACACGGCGGTCGAGACCCCGAGCGCCGTGCCCAGCGAGAGCGTGGCGATCGCCACGAACCCCGGCGAGCGACGCAGGGAGCGCAGTGACCGGGCGATGGATCGCGTCGCGGTCACTCGTGCGGCCGTCGCTCAGGTTGCACGCAACACCTCGATCGGATCCGCCCGCATCGCGCGCAGTGCGGGCGCGAGGCTCGCCGCCATCGTGACCACCAGCAGTGTCACCTCGGCGACTATGAGCGAGACCGGATCCGTATTCTTCACGCCGTAGAGCATCGCCGAGATGCCCGCCGAGGCCCAGAAGCTGAGCAGCGCGCCGACGGCCGTCCCGCCAAGCGCCATCTCGAAGCCGCTAAGCAGCACGAGTGCGAGCACGTCGCGCGGACGAGCGCCGAGCGCGATGCGAACGGCAAACTCACGCAGGCGCTGGCTCACGGCGTACGTGAGGACGCTGAACAGGCCGGTGGCGCCGAGGAGCAACGCCGCGAAGCCAAGCGTGGAGAAGACCTTGTCGAAGAACCGCTGGACGCGAATGTCACGATCGTACCACGCGAGCATCGGCCTCACGCTGACGGACGAGCGCGGGGACAGCACATCCCGCAGAATACGCTCGAGCTCGAGCACGAGTCCGGGGTCAAGGCGGTCAGGCCGGATGGCGATGGTCCACCCATCGAACCTCGCTTCGCGTGTCGAGGCGAAAATGACCGGCGGCGATTCGGGATTGCTCGAGCGAAGGTCTCGCTCTGGCTCGCGCGCAATCCCCACGACCGGGAGCCAGGGCCGTGTTGAACGCTCGTCGCCGAACTTCACGAGCCGGCCGATCGCGTTCCCGCGGGGGAAGAGCGCCTTCGCCGCCCGCTCCGTGAGCACGACCGCACCTCCGCTTGCCCGGTCGCCCTCCACGATCTCGCGGCCGGCGATCAGCGGCAGGCCGAGCGTCTTGAGGTAGCCGGGTCCGACGTCCATGTACCACCGCTCGAGAAGTGGCGGCGCCTCGCGGAGGTCGTCCGAGATCATCTCCTCATGCTCGACCGGCACATTCGTCTGCACTGCCGCCGAGACGACGCGAGGATGCGCGCGCACGCGGTTGATCGTCGCCAGCATCAGCCGTTCCCGGCCTTCCGCGCCCGTCGAGTCGCGCCACGGGAGGTACACAACTGCCTGGATCAGGAGTCGGGCGTCATAGCCGAAATCGAAGCTCACGAGATTCCTGGTCGAGAGCGTCACCAGACTTGCGAGCATGACCAGCACCATCGAGATCGCCAGTTCGCCCATCACAAGAAGTCGGAACTGATTGTGTGAACGGCCCGTCGTGGTGCCCGCGTTGTCCTTGAGCGGATCGCTCGGGTTCACACGGCTTGCGCGCCACGCGGGTAGTCCGCCGGCGATCCCGATGCCGAGCGCGAGCGTGGCGGCGCTCAGCGCGAAGACGCGCGCGTTCAGCTCCGGCAGGAAGTCACCGCGCCAGGAAAGGTCCTCGGGCACGATGCTGGTGAACACTCCGATGAGTGCTGCCGCGAGAGGGAGGCCGATGATCGTGCCGGCCAAGGCGACCACCAGCACCTCTCGAACAACCTCCATACCGATCGCGAAGCGCGACGCACCGAGGGCGATGCGCAGTCCGTGGTCGCGCCGACGGGTGAGCCCACGTGCCAGCGCCAGTGCCGCCACGTTGGCACAGGCAATGGCAAGCACGCCGACCCCGATGAACGTGAGGAGGAGTGCAAGTGCTTCCTCCCGCACGCTCCGCGGCCGGGGACGGACACCCCGGAGCCGCAGCTCGTACGCGGGGACACCGGGCGTTGTGTACGCCGCGGTGAAGTTCGCGGCGACGGTCGCGAGCTGAGGGCGAATCGAAAGCGAGTCCGTGCCCGGCCGGAGCTTGACGATGATGTTTGCCGGGCGAATGGTCTCGATGTCGCCAGCTGTCGCGAACGGCAGCCAGAGTCCGCCGCCGAACAGGCGCTCGACGCCGAGCGGGAGGATTCCGACCACGGTGTACACCCGATCGTCAATGGTGACTCGCGACGAGCCGAGACGTCGAGTCATCCCGAAGAGCGTGCGCCACTCACGTTGCGTTACCAGCACGGCTGCATTCGTTCTGATCTCCTCGCCCGTCGGCATCCGTCCCGAGTCCGGCCGTACGTGGAGGAGGTCGAGAAAGTCCGAGGTAACGCCTGTGAACGTCGTGTAACGCTCAACTCCCTCGACCATCACGCGCCGTTGCTGCGAGCTGATGACTCCCACGCCCTCGACGCCCGGCAGCGACCGGAGCGCGCGCAACTGCTCTCCCGTGGACGGGGGGTTCTTCTGGTTGCCGAGACGCAGCCACCGGACGAAGACGCGGTCGAGGTCGGGAATCGGGATGTGCGGCCGTATCATCGAGTCCACCACGGCGAATGTGGTGGTCGCGAGCGCGAGGCCGATCGCGAGCGAGAGCGTCGCAACAACGAGGAAGCCGGGGGAGCGCCGGAGGCGCCGGAGGGTGTGCGCGAAAGCCGTGAACATCTACGTGGCCCGCAGCACTTCCACCGGATCCGCGCGCATCGCCCGCAGCGCGGGCACGAGACACGCGCCCAGCGCGACCACCATCAGCACCGCCTCGGCCACGATGAGCGCCACGGGATCCGTCGGCTCGACACCGTACAGCGGCCCCGCGATCGGCAGTTGGAGCCCGACGCCCACCAGCACGGCGATCGCGCCGACGCCGGTGCCCGCGAGCGCCATCTCCGCGCCGTCGGTGAGCACGAGGCGCAGCAGGTCGGCCCGCTGCGCGCCCAGCGCAACCCGGACGCCGAACTCCCGCATCCGTTGATGCACCGTGTACGCGAGCACGGCGAAGAGACCTATCGCCGCGAGCACGAGCGACGCGCTGCCGAGCCCCGCGAAGAGTTTCGTATTGATGCTCACCAAGCGGACGAGACGCTCGTACGCAGCGGAGTACGGCACGACGCGGGCGCGTGCCGCCGGCGGCAGCAGCGAGTTGAGATCGCGATCGAGACGCAGCGTGGCGGCCCCGACGCCACCACTCGCGCGCGCGAGAATCTGCCAGGACCGGTTGTCCTGGTGTTCGATGCTCGCGTAGATCGGCGGCCAGCGGGGCCCATCGGGATCCGTCGGAAAGGCCAGGTCGGCGCGCTTCGCCACGCCGATGACTTCGAGCCAGGGCGCAGGTCCTTCAGGACTGCCGAGCTTCACGCGCCGGCCGAGCGCCTTGCCGTCGGGGAAGAGCGCGGGCACGGCGCGCTCGTCGAGAATCACGGCGCCGCGAACGGCGTCGCCTTCCTGGAAGTCGCGCCCCTGCAGGAGACGGATCTGCGTCGTCTCGAAGAACCGGGGGCCGGCGATGACGTAGCTCCCCGCGAGAATCGGCGGCGGCCCGCCGGTCGTGATGTCCGAGAAGACCTGGTTGTGCTCGGGATGGCCCACGGCCAGCGTCGTCGCGCTCGCGATCCCCGGCGTCGCCTGCACGCGCGGGAGGAGCGCCGAGGCGGCGTCGGCCCAGTGAAAGCGATCGAGATCCCAGCGATAGACGAAGCGTCCCTCCGCCGCGATGAGCGGCCGCGGATCGAACCCGAAGTCGAAGCGCGCGACGCGGATCGCGCTCCGCGTCCCGAGGACGGCGGGCACGAGGAGAAAGAGCGCGGCGGCCAGCTCCGCGGCGACCACGAACTTCATCCGGTGCGCCGTGCGGCCGGTGGTTCCGGCCGACGCCTCCTTGAGCGGCTCCATCGGCTGGATGCGCGAGACCTGCCACGCGGGGAGCAGCCCGGTGAGCACGATGGCGAGCACGACGACACCGAGCACGATGCCGAAGAGCCGCGCGCTCCACTGCGGATCGAGCATCGCCAGCCACCGCATTTCCGGAGGAATCGCGCGGGCGATGGCGGCGCTTCCCCACACGCTCAACACAACGCCGGCCGCCGCGCCGGCTGCGCCAAGGAGCGTCGCCTCGGCGACTTGCTCGAGCGCCAGCGTGCGCCGCGTGGCGCCGAGCGAGAGGCGGAGGGCGAGATCGCGGCGCCGCGCGACGGCGCGCGCGAGCATCAGCGCGGCGATGTTCGCGCACGCGACGAAGAGCGTGCAGAGCGCGGTCGTGAGCATCGCCAGGTGTCCCGCGCCGAGCGCGCGCGGCTTCGGGAGAAAGTCGTGGAGCGTGAAGCCGTACGGACGGTCTTCGACGCGGAACGTCTGCGTCAGCTGCGCCGCGAGGGTCGCAAGCTGCGCGTCCGCGGTCCGGCGCTGCGCACCGGGACGGAGATGCGCGCTGAGGAAGCAGCACGCGGCTGCATCCCCGGCCGCGCGCAGCCGCCAGACGCTAGCCTGGAAGGGGCCGGCGTAGGCGAACCCCCTCGGCATCACGCCGATCACGAAGTACGTGCGGTTCTCGATCGTGATGGTGGCGCCGTCGAGCGAGGCGCGATTCTGGAAGGTAGTGCGCCAGAAGTCATCGCCGACGACGACGGCGTCGGCGGCTCGTGTGTCGTCGTCGGTAAACGTGCGCCCGATGCGCGGCCGAACGCGGAGCACGCGGAAGAAGTCGGGCGAGACGAGCGCGACGATGCGCTGGTTTTCCCCATCTCCCGCCCGCACCGTCTTGAACTCGACGCCCGACGACGCGACGCCATCGAACGCAGCCACGCGCCGCACGGCTTCGAGGAGCTGGTCGCCGGTCGCGCCGGGATGGGCCTTGTCGCGCGCGCCCCACCACTGCGCGTAGAAGGTGCGGTCGGGCTCGGGGAAGGGATTGGGCGGGTGCTTGAAGCCGTCCACGACGGAGAAGACGCTCGTCGCGAAGGCAAGCGCCAAGGCGAGCGTGAGCGTGGAGATCGCGAAGAACGCGGGGCGGCGGCGGAAGGAGCGGGCGGCCCTCGCGAGCGCAGAGGCGATCTCGCGGATCATGCCCGGCGCGGTGGTAGGCGCATCATGGCCACCGCGTGGTCCCGCGATCCGTCACGCCGCACGCAACACCTCCACCGGGTTTGCCTTCGTCGCCCGGAGCGCGGGCCCGAGGCAGGCGAGCATCGTCGTGAGCAGGAGCACCGCCTCGGCCGCGACCAGCGCCGTCACGTCCACCGGATACGTGTCGTACATCTTGTCCCAGAGCAGGAAGCCCGCCTTCATCCCGAGCCCCGCGCCCACGGCCGTGCCCGCGAGCGCCATCACGAGGCCGTCACGCAGCACGAGGCGCAGCACGTTGTCGGTGGTGGCGCCGAGTGCGATGCGCACGGCGAACTCGCGCATCCGCTGGCCGGCAATGTAGGAGATGACGCTGAAGAGCCCGGCGGCGCCCAGGGCCAGCGAGGCCGCGCCGAGGAGCGTGAAGACGAGGGCGAGGAACTCGAGCTGGCGCAGCGAGTCCTCCCAGGTGGAGAGCCACGGCCTCACCACCACGAACGTCCGCGGGGGAAGAGTGCCGCGAAGCGCGCGATGGACCGCGACCGGCACTGCCGTCGAGCGCGGATCGCCGCGCACGACGATGCCGGGACGCGCATCCGCGGCGGGTGGGATCGCGGCCCACACCATCGCCATCGAGTCACGCGGCAGCTCGGGGTAGAGCGTGAAGCCCTCGCGGCGCTCACGCGCCACGCCCACGACCCTGAGCCAGGGCTCCTTCGACGCGAGGTTGCCGAGCTTGAGCATCCGTCCCACCGCGCGCTCGTGCGGAAAGAGGAGGCGTGCCGTCCACTCGTCGAGGATCACCGCGCCTCCGGCCGCGGCGTCCGCGTCGGTGAAGTCGCGGCCCTCGACGATCTCGCGGCCCAGCGTGCGGAAGTAGTCCGCGCTGACGTTCGTGCAGCTCCTGAGGTAGCCCGCCACGCCGCCCTCGATGGTGCGGTCGGTGGTCACGACGTTGTGATCGGCTCCGCACGTGGATGCCATTGCCGCCGAACGCACGCCGGGAACGGCGCGCACGCGCTGCAGCGCCTCCGCCACGAGCTGGGTCCATCGCGTCGCGGCACTGGAGGTGTCCCGCCGCTGGTACGGCATTCCGATCCGCACCGAGAGCACGTTGCGCGCATCAAAGCCGTAGTCATAGCTCGCCATCTTCCACACCGACTTCACCATCAGGCTGGCGCCCACGAGGAGCGTCATCGCGATCGTCAGTTCCGCGGCCACCAGCCAGCGAAATCGGGTCCCCGCCTTGCCGGTCGTGCCGCCCGCGCCTTCCTTGAGCGGCCCGACGGGATCCACGCGGCTCGCGCGCCAGGCGGGGAAGCCCCCGGCGATCGTGATCGAGCCGAACACCGCGATCGCCGAGAGCGCCAGCACGCGCGCGCTCCACTGCGGCTGCACGAAGCCAAGCCAGCGCATCTCGTCCGGCGTCGCGCGCGTCATCAGGCCCACGGCCCACGTGGCGACGATCGCGCCCATCGCACAGCCCGTCACCGCGAGCACCACGACCTCGAGGATCACCTCGCGGGCGATCTCGCCGCGCCCCGCACCGAGGGCGATCCGCAACGCGTAGTCGCGCGTCCGCACGACGCCGCGCGCGAGCATCAGCGCCGCGACGTTGGCGCACGCGATGAGCAGCACGCACACCGCCGCGCCGATCATCGCGTAGTGAAAGTCCTTGAGCGCGAGTGGGTCGGGCCGCATCGAGTTCAGCCAGGCGCTGAACGGACGGTCGGTGGGCCCCATGTGGAGCTGCGTGAGGCGCTTCGCCATCGCGTCGAGCGACGGCTGCAGCTCCTTCTCGCCCACGCCCCTGCGCAGGCGCACGAAGCTGAAGCCGAGCCCGCCCTGGTCCGGCGCGGGGTCGGGAATCCAGACGTCCGTGCGGCCTGCTGCCTCGGCGCGGCTGGGCAGCACGCCGATGATCGCGTACTGCCGGTCGGCGATCCCGACGGTCTCCCCGGTGATCCGGTTTCTGTTGCCGAACCGCAGTCGCCAGAGCCCGTCGCTCACCACGGCGACGCCGGCCTGCGCGTCGCCGGGTTGTGTCGGCAGCCGGCCGAGTCGCGGCCGCACCCCAAGCAGCTCGAAGTAGCCGGGCCGCGCGATCAGATACCCGATGCGCGCGACCGTTTCGCCCGTTTCGACGTCACCCCAAATCCACCTTCCCGAGGCGTAGCGCTCGATGCCTCCGATCGCGGAGAGCGCCCCTTCCAGTTCGCGTCGCTCGAGGGGCACTCTGGGGCGGCCCGCGATGACCAGCTCGTAGAGCTGCCCCACGTCGCGCAGCGGCGACCGGGGGTGCGTCATCGCGTCAATGAGCGCGAACACCGCCGTGGACAGCCCGAGCGCGGCGCCCAGGGAGAGCGTCGCGATGGCCACGAACCCCGGCGCGCGGCGAAGCGAGCGGAGGGAGCGTGAGACGGCGGGGGGGAGGGAGGGGGCCACGAGACGTGGGTGTGTTACTCAGGTGATACAGTGTCACCGGGCGGTGCCGCGGTCAAGGGAAACGCCAACAACGAGCAGACAGTAGACCGTAGACGGTGGACCGTTCACGTTACTGCAGTGACGCAAACGGTCTACTGTCTACTGTCTACCGTCCACCGTCTACTCGCTGTTGTAGTTTCTCTGCATACGCACTCCTGGGAGCGCACTGTGAGTCGCCTCGTCATTGTCGTCGCCGCCGTGCTCGCGGTCTCCATCGGGGCCATCGTCTATGTCACGGCGAGGCGCCCGTCGCCCTCGCGCGCGCAGGCCGGGAACACGATGGTCGCCGTCCCCGCCGTCCCCACGGGCGCCGTCGGCGCCGCTGGCGTCGCCGACCCCGGCAGCGTCG
>Ga0209342_10001688_pt1 | contig 24444 bp, 15 predicted proteins | sample RifCSP16_2_FD_184023 | JGI IMG/M metagenome (GOLD analysis project Ga0209342, IMG submission 184023) | Soil microbial communities from Rifle, Colorado - Rifle CSP2_sed 16_2 (SPAdes) (version 2) | ecosystem: Environmental > Terrestrial > Deep subsurface > Rock core/Sediment | place: Rifle... | reverse complement strand
CTGGCCCTGGCTTGCCTGGTCGGGCTCACTCTGTGGGGCATCTTGAGCTGATGGCAGGCTCCCGGAGCCTTGGAGGCTCCGGGAGCCTCTAGATCGGCGCACCCATAGAGGGTGCGGCAACCAGAAAGTGCGCAAGCATTGTCTGGTAGCCGTAGGCTTCAGCCTGCGCCGGTGCACTGACTAAGGTTGCGCGTTCCAGAACTCGCCCAAGCGATGTTTGGTAGCCGCCGGTCTCCGACCGGCGCCCGGAAGCAGAGCTTCCGGACTCCAGACCTTTGGCAAGGTTCCGCCTGTCCCCGCGGGTTTCTCACGCGAGCCAAGAGCTAGGCTCCCGGAGCTTTGAAGGCTCCGGGAGCCTACAGATCAGCGTACCCATATGGGTTGCGGCTACCAGAGCGCCCGCCAAGGCGTGTTTGCTGGCCGCAGATCTCCCGACCTGCTTACCTTTCCATGGGAATGCGAAAGTCCGCCTCCCTCTTCCTTCCGACCGCCTCACACCGTTGGTGGCTCTGACCTTTCTCCTATTCGCGCCTTCGACGGCCCCTCCTATCTCGGCCCGCTTCTTGCATCACCCCTTGTGACCGAGCTCATGACGGCCGGATGAGGAGGCACAAGGCATGGACACAACCCCGATCGATGAGCTGCGCAAGCCACATCCCGATCAAACGCGGATCGACGCCGAGGCTGCCCGCCTTCTCTTGATGTCGGCCGCAGACTACGTCGGCCCCCGCCCGGAGGGAATGCGGAAGTCCGATCGCAGCCAAGCACTTGCCGCCGATACCCTGATCCTGCGCCGCCGCTAGCTGCGCCCGATCCGCCGCCTTTGACCGCTCCGGCGCCTTCCCTTCGTATCGATGGACGTGGCTATGCGCACTATCTCTAACCGGCCCGGGCGGGGCGGTTTCTTGGCAGCCCTGCTGGGTCCCCACCCTCGGCTCCTCCCATGACTTTCACCGCAAATGAGCCTTCGCCCCACAATGGGGTCCGGCGGCGGAAAGCGGGCGCAGGGGCCTGTCGTCAGTATGACGGCTCGCTACGTTCGTCCGAGGTCGAAACATGAGGGCTGAGATCACTCGCCCCACCCACGTCAGCCGCGGTCGGCCCGCCGTGCCTGGACCTGTGCGGCCAGAGAGCCGCCGGCGGGAGCGTGGACTTATCGGCCGGTTTCTGACTGCAATGATGAGTTTGGCCTTGCTGATCGCCGGCATCCCTGCAGTGACGGCAGCCGGGATCTACGGCTACGTCCAGATGACCGACACCATTGTTCCCGGCGTGTGGGTGGGCTCCCTCCCGGTTGAGGGCTTGACCTTGGAGCAGGCCGCGGCCGAAATCGACCGGATCTGGAACGAGACTCATACCCTCAAGCTCATCGACAACACCGACGTGAGGCGGACGTGGCCGATCTCTCCTTCCGAGGTCGGCCTCGCCGTCGACGCCGAGGCGACAGCCCGGCTGGCCCTAGGTGTCGGTCGTGAACGAGACATCCTCGAGGCTTTGTCTTCCCTGTACTCGAGCAAGACACAGCGTTGGAGCATTCATCCCGTCGTGACCCTCGATCCAGCCGCAGCCCGGGCGGGTTTGGATGCCTGGGCCGCGCGGGCCTTGATCGCACCCGTCGACGGCTTCGTCCGAATCGAAGGGACCAACGTGTCGGCCGAAGATGGCCGGGCCGGAAAGGCGCTGGATGTGCAGGCCACCGAGGCATTCCTGATGTCCAACGCCGATGCGGTCATGACCGAGTACAACTTCATTCCGCTGATCATGAAGTTCGTGGCGCCTGCCGTCGGCTCGGTCTCTGAAGCCAGCGAACAGGCACAGCGGCTGATGAATGCCAGCTTCACCTTGCGCGCCTTCGACCCGGTGGCCGACGAGTGGTTTGAGTGGAGCCCGGGTCTGGAGATCATCGCCGGCTGGCTCGAGGTCGAGCGCCTTGACCAGGGCCCTGCCCAGGCTGCTCTGAGCATTGGGCTGATTCAAGATCGTATGGCGGACTACGTCGCCGGATTGAACGAAACCCTGGGTGGGGAGCGATTCTTCGATCTTGAGGAGGCGATGGGTGAAGCGAACGCCGGACTTGGAGGCTCCGCCACCCTGCCGATCCTGATCCACTACCGGCCGACAACGCGGCAGGCCGGAGCCGGTGAGACCTGGATCTCGATCGGGTGGAAGATCGGGATCCCACCCTTCCGCCTGCAGGATGAGAATCCTCAGGCTGCCGGTCGGAACCCCTTACCGGGTGAGACGATCAACATCCCGGCACGGGACGCAAACCTGATCCTGCCGATCGTATGGAACAAACGTATCGTGATCAGCATTGCCGAGCAGCACATGTGGGTGTATGAGGACGGAGAGCTGCGGAGCGATCACGTCGTCAGCACCGGGATCGCGCGCTCGCCGACCATGCCCGGCGTCTTCCAGATCGAATCCCACTACGAAAACGCTTATGCCTCGAACTGGGACCTGTGGATGCCGCACTTTCTGGGCATTTACGACGCTCTCCCCGGCTTCACCAACGGCATCCATGGATTGCCGATGCTCTCCAGCGGGGTACGCCTGTGGGCCAACGTCCTTGGACGACCGGCCTCATTCGGGTGCATCATCCTCGATCTGGTTGCGGCGGAGGAGCTTTACAACTGGGCTGAGGATGGTGTGATCGTCGAGATCACACCTTAGTAGCTGTCAGCGGTCAGCGGTCAGCATTCAGCATTCAGCAGTTAGCAATAAGCAATCAGCAATAAGCAGTAAGCAGAAGGCGATCAGCAATCAGCCTAGAACCCTTGCTGACTGCTGACCGCTGTTGGCTTACTGCTAATTGCTTATTGCTTGGTGCTTCTCCCTGGCACTAGAACAAGCCAAGAACCCGCCCCGTCTCAAGATCGACGTCGACGTCGTAGAACACCGGCCGCGTGGGGAGGCCGGGCATGGTCCGCATCTCGCCCAGCAGCGGATAAAGGAACCCAGCGCCGACGGAAGCCCGAATGTCTCGAATAGGGATCCGGTAGCCCTTCGGCACGCCCTTTAGGGCCGGGTCGTGGCTCAGGCTGAGGTGGGTCTTGGCCATGTTCATCGGGAGCTTGTCGAAGCCGAGACGGGTGTACAACTTGATCTTCGCTTCGGCTTCCGGTAGGTAGTCCACCCCGTCCGCCCCATAGATCTCCCGGCAGATGGTCTCGATCTTCTCTTTGATCGAGATGTCCAGCGGATACAGGAACTTGAAGTTGCTCGGCTTCTCGGCTGCGGCCACCACTGCCTCGCCTAGCCTGGTCGCGCCGGCGCCGCCATCGGCCCAATGCGTGCAGACAACCGAGTCTTCGGCGCCCGCCTCGAGAGCCGCGGCGCGGACGAGCTCGACCTCCGCTTTGGTGTCGGTGGCGAACGAGTTGACGGCTACGACGACCGGTATCCCGAAGCGTAACGCATTGGCGATGTGATGCTTCATATTCGGCAAGCCGGCCCGAAGCAGTTCCAGGTTCTCGTCGGTGTAGTCCGAGTGCAGGGGCATCCCGGCCACCACCTTTGGCCCGCCCCCGTGCATCTTGAGCGCGCGCACCGTGGCCACCAATACGACGACGTTGGGGATCAGGCCGGAGGCGCGGCACTTGACGTCGAAGAACTTCTCCATGCCGATGTCGGCGCCGAAGCCGGACTCGGTGACCACGTAGTCGGCCAGCTTGAGCGCGATCCGATCGGCGATGATCGAGCTGTTGCCGTGGGCGATATTAGCGAACGGCCCGGCGTGGACGAAGACCGGAGTGCCTTCCAGCGTCTGCATCAAGTTAGGCTTGATGGCGTCCTTCATCAAGACCGTCATCGCCCCGGCGGCCCCGATGTCCTCGGCGGTGACCGCCTCACCTGCCTTGCTCGTCCCGATCACGATCCGGCCGAGGCGCTCACGCATGTCCGCCAGGTCGGTGGTCAACGCCAGGATGGCCATGATCTCGCTGGCGACGGTGATGTCGAACCCCGTCTGGCGCGTGAGGCCCTTCTCCTCCGGCCCCTGACCGATGGTGATCGACCGCAGGAACCGGTCGTTGGTGTCGACGACCCGCCTCCAAGTCAGGCTGTCGGGGTCGATGTCGAGCCGGGCGAACCGGCTGCGCTCTTTCGGCGTGAGTTCATTAGGATCCGTCTTGGCGATCCCGAGCTTCTTCAGGCGTCGCAGCATCGACGGAGAGAAGCTGCGCTTCCCCTGCTTGTCGGCGGGGCACAGGCGATCGAACATCTTCTCGTCACTCTGCTGGCCCTCGTGGAATATGCGCGCGTCGATCGCCGCTGCAAGCAGGTTGTTGGCGGCTGTGATGGCATGAATGTCTCCGGTCAGGTGAAGGTTGAAGTCCTCCATAGGTATGACCTGACTGTAGCCGCCTCCGGCCGCACCGCCCTTGATCCCAAATGTCGGTCCCTGACTCGGCTGCCGGATGCAGGTGAAGACGCGCTTGCCGAGGCGAGCGCCGAGGGCCTGGCTAAGCCCGACCATCGTCGTGCTCTTCCCCTCACCAAGCGGGGTCGGGGTGATGGCCGTCACGTCAATGTACTTGCCGTCGGGGACGTCTGCCAGCCGCTGCAGGACTTCCAGACGCACCTTGGCCTTGTAGTCACCATACAGCTCAAGCTCACCCGGGAGCAAGCCGAGCTCTTCGGCCACGACCGAGATCGGTTTGAGCTTTGCTGCCTGGGCGATCTCGATGTCCGAAGGGACCGGACGGAGTGTCTTCAACGGTGTCGGGGTGAACTGACGGGTGGCTGGTGTTGCCATGGGTTAGGTCTCCTCTCAATGGTCCCGCGATTCGATGACCTCCGTGGCTGGAGGCCATGCATCAGTTTGAGCTAAACCCGGCCGACGGCGCAAGCGACGACTCTCCCCATCTCGCGGGCAATCCGTCACCAGGGATTGGATGCCAGAATGGCGGCTCTTGGCCTGGGCCAGCGGCCTCCCGGCCTTCACCATCCGAGCCACCTCGTCGGCTTGACCTCGATCAACTGGTCGTACTCGTCTTTCGGATCGATCCCCCAATCGTATTTCTTGTGGAATGCCCGAGTAACCTCAGGCGGCCATGGTTCCGTGAGCGCACGGGCGAGGCCCTCACAGATGACCGGCTTCGACCCGTCTTGAAGCGCCAGCGAAACCCGCGGCTCAACTCCGATATTTCTGGCCTTGATGCTCCTGGATTCCACGCACAGGTAAAGCCGACCTCGACGCCAGACAAACCACAAGGGAATGAGGTGTGGCCGGCCATCAGGCCGAGTCGTCGCCAGCCAGATGTTCGGTTCCTCGTGCAGCCTCTTCAGTGCCGAGGCCGAGGGTTTTGCGACGGGCACGCCGACTCCTCCGCGGGCGGGGATCCAACCTATCGATCTGAGGACCCCGCGGCTAGACCTCCATCCGGCCGAAATCCTCCGGCGCCAGGCCCGGAACGCTGCGTCCAGAGAGTGACACGATTACCCCGAGCGCCGCCGCCACGGCGGCTCCCAGAAAACCGTAGTGGACGGCATTGAAGAGCCCCGACCCGGCCGTGGTCGATCCTGAGCGCGCCAAGATCGAGGTAAAGATCGCCCCGGCCAGACCGATCCCCAGCATCATCCCAACATTGCGAGCCGTGGCCAAGATACCTGCCGCGATCCCTTGCCGTTCGTGAGGGGCGGAGCCCATCAGGGCGCTATTGTTGGGCGAAGTGAAGATCCCTACACCGAGGCCTGCCACGCCGAGGAACACAACGACTTGACGGATCGAAGATGTCGGCCCAAGCCCGGCCAGGAGCAACAACCCGGCGCCGAGAGCGGCCAACCCCAGCGTCGATGGCAAACGCGTTCCGATCCGATCCGATAGCGTACCACTCAATGGAGCGACCACAGCCATGACGAGCGGCTGGGCCGTTAGGATCAACCCTGCCTGGGCCGGCGAAAACCCGCGCCCGTCGATCAGGTAGAAAGGCATGAGAAATAGGACACTGTACACGCACATGTAATTGAAGACGGCGGTGAGCGTCGCCACAGAGAAGTTCTGGCTGCGAAACAATCTCAAATCCAGCATTGGACTGCGTACACTCATCTCGTGACGCGTGAAAATCGTCAGCAGGACGAGCGCCAGCACCATCAGTCCCAATACAGGCGCCGAGGTCCACCCCCAGGCGTGACCTTGGTTCAGCCCGAGGAGCAGCGCGATCAGTCCGGCCAGAAAGAGGAATGCCCCGCGTACATCGAAGGACTCATCCGCCTCCCGGCGCTGGTCGCTGGGAATATAGAGGTAGCTCAAGAGCATCGCCAGCCCGCCGACCGGTACGTTGATGTAGAAGACTGCCCGCCATCCGAACGCGTCGGCCAGCCAGCCGCCTACCGACGGACCGGCCGTGAGCCCGAGGTAGGTCATCGTCGCTTGAAGACCCAGCGCCTGCCCGCGCTGTTCGGAGGGGAAGTTCTTGGTCAGGATAGCAGGTGAGTTGGCAAAGAGCATCGCCGCGCCGAGCGCTTGAATGCCTCGCGTGACGATGAGCGAGACGGCCGAAGGCGCCTGCCCGTTCAAGGTGGAGGCCAGGATGAAAATGGCGAAACCGGTGAGGTAGACCTTCTTGTGGCCGCGCAGGTCCCCCAGCCTCCCGACGCTCAGGAGCAGCCCGCTCACGATCAGCAGGTAGACGGTCACGACCCACTCGATCGTGGCTACGTCGGAGCCAAACGCTTGATTGAGGACGGGCAAGACGGTGTTGACGACCGATCCATCGAGCGCCGACATGAACGTGCCCATGCCGACCGAGATGAGCACCCACCATTTGCGGTCGACGCCAGCCAACCGCACTCTCATGAGGCGAGAAACGGGCTAGGCGCTTCGCTCAGCGGGGTGCTGGCATGGGTTGACCCATTGAGCGCCAGGGCAGTGTTCGAGGGGATTGGCTGTCCTGCGAGGCGTGTGCGCCCGCATCGGAGACTCGACATCAGACTTCCTTGACGCACAGAGCGGATCCGACCTGACGGAATCCCCGGACTGCTCGAGTGGACCGAGCTGCAGGCTTCCTACCCGAACGTCTCGGCCAGCCTGGGGCCCGCCGCCACGATCTCCGGAGACACAGCCGCCTCGAACTTCTTGAAGTTGTCGACGAACCGGGCGGCAAGTTGGCGGTACTTGTCCATGTAGGCCTCACGGCTCGCCCAGGCGCCGGCAGGGTTCAGCACATCCGCTGGAACGCCTTCGCAGGTCACGGGGACTTCGAAGCCGAACAACGGATCAGTCGTAGTCTCCACACCGTCCAAGCGCCCGGAGAGGGCGGCTTCGAGCAGGGCGCGTGTGTAGGCAATGCTGATGCGCTTGCCGATGCCGTAGCTCCCACCGATCCATCCGGTATTCACCAGCCAAGCCTTGGCGCCGTAGCGCAACATCTTGTTCTTGAGAAGCCCGGCATACGTGTTCGGATGATGAACCATGAAGGGCGCCCCGAAACATGTACTGAAGGTGATCTCCGGCTCTTCGCGCAGGCCGATCTCGGTCCCTCCAACTTTGGCGGTGTAGCCCGAAATGAAGAGGTACAACGCCTGGTCCGGTGTGAGCCGGGCGATCGGAGGCATGACGCCCGAAGCGTCGCAGGTGAGCAAGATGATGTTCTTCGGATGACCGGCCTGCTTCTCGGCCAGGCTGTTCTCGATGAAATCCAGCGGGTAGGAAGCACGCGTGTTCTCGGTAATCGTGTCGTCGTCCAGGTCGATCTGTCGCGTGGCCGGATCGAAGATGACATTCTCGAGGAGGGTCCCGAAGCGCCGGGTGCAGGCGTAGATCTGCGGCTCGGCCGTCGGCGAAAGCTGGATCACCTTGGCGTAGCATCCGCCTTCGAAGTTGAAGACGCCATCGTCGCTCCAGCCGTGTTCGTCGTCCCCGATCAAACGCCGCTTGGGGTCGGCCGAGAGCGTCGTCTTTCCGGTGCCGGAAAGGCCGAAGAAGACCGCCACGTCGCCGTCAACTCCCACATTGGCCGAGCAATGCATGGGCATGACTCCCTGCAGCGGGAGGAGATAGTTCATGATGGTGAAGATCGACTTCTTGATCTCTCCGGCGTAGGCGGTGTCGCCGATGATGCACAACTTCTGGTCGAAATTGAGGACGATGAAGGTGCTTGTGACAGTACTGTCAATCTGCTGCATCCCCTTGAAGGACGGCACACACAAAACGGTGAAATCCGGGATGTGGCGACGATAGGCTTCTAGAGTCTCTGGGAGGAGAAACATATTGCGGGCAAAGACGCTATGCCAGGCGTACTCGGTGACGATCCGCACGGGCATCTTGAACTCATCCGCCGCACCAACGTGACAATCCTGGACGAATAGGTCCCGACCCTGCACGAATCCCTGCAAGCGGGCAAAGAGCTCGTTGAAACGGTCGGGGCTGAACGGCCGGTTGTATTCCCCCCACCAGACGTGGTCCGATGTGCTGCCTTCGCGGACGATGGACTTGTCCGCCGCGGCGCGGGCGGTGTGCGCGCCGGTGTTGACCACAAGTGGACCTTCCCGGGTGATCCTGCCCTCGCCTCGGAACACGGCTTCCTCGTACAGGGCCTCGGTGGGCAGATTCCAGTACACTTTGCGCAAGTTGGTCAGACCCAAGTTCTGCAGTCCGAAGTCACTCTTGTAGAGTTTGGCCTCGCCTTCGGCCGGCGTGCGAATACCGAGGAGGTTGTTCACAACCAGTCCCGCACCAGCCGGCGGTCCCCGATGTAGATCTCATTCGGGGAAGTCGGGTCAACGGCCCATTTCATTCGGGCCGTCCCCTCCGTGATGTTCTTGATCGAACCGGCGAAGCTCAGCCGCAAATGTCCCTCCGCCCCAAACTCCAACCCGGGGATCGTGACCACCAGGGCCTTCTTGAGCAGGAACTCGGAGAGCTCGACCGAGTTGGCGGTGTAGGCGCGGAAGTCGGCCATGCAATAGAAGGTCCCTTCCGGTCGGCAGGTCCGCACGCCATTGAACCCGGCCATCTCCTGCATGATCACATCCCGGTTATTTTGGATCGTCAGACAGAGGTTATCAACCACGCTCTGCAGCCCAAGCAAGGCCCCCTCGGCGGCCGCCTGGGTCACGACCGATGGCCCCGAGGTGGTTTGAGACTGAACATTGGTCATGACTTCGACCAACTTGCGCCCGGCGATGGTCCAGCCGATTCTGAACCCCGTCATCCCGTAGAGTTTGGAAACCCCGTTGACCACAATGACCTTCGTGTTCTCAATATCCTGTCGCGTGTACGCGTAGGCAATCGGAACTTTCAGTCCATCGAAGACGAGCTTATGGTAGATGTCATCCATCACGAGATAGATGTCTCGCTTCTCACAGAAATCGACGATTTCGGCGATGAAGGCTTCGTCGAAGACCAGCCCCGACGGATTGTTGGGACTGTTGAGGATGATGGCCTTGGTGTATCCACTGACCGCATGTTCGATGTCTTGCATGCGCGGGCGGAAAGTCCCGTCCTCGGGTGTAACGATCACCGGCAGACCGTTTACCATCCTCACCATTTGGGGATAACTCAACCAATACGGCGCCAGGATGATCACCTCATCCTGTGGATTGACGAGCGTGAAGAGGACATTGAATAGCGATTGCTTGGCCCCGACCGAGACGATGACGTTCTCCGGGCCGACAAGCCTGTCATAGTTCTCTTCTGTGTAGCGAATGATGGCCTTCTTGAGGGAAGGGATCCCGTCGGTCGGGGTGTACTTGATGTCGCCCAGACTCAGTATGGCCGCCGAACTCAATACGGCGTTGATGGGGGTCTTGTTCTTCGGTTCACCGATGCCGAGATGGATAACCGGCTCCCCGCGCTCGCGGAGCAGGCGCGCCTCTTCGTTCAGTCGGAGAGTGGCCGAGTCGGGGATCGAGCGCGCCAGCTGGCTTATACTCATGGGGAACTCCTGGCAGATCCGTGTCTGGAACTCGCCCCCGTTCGATCGGTGCTCTGCCCCTGCGGCACAGCCGCAGGCAAAGTCATCCTATTATAGGCTCGGCCGACCCCTCGACCAGTGCGCTTCATCAGGGCGTCGCCGAATGGAAATCCTGCCCTTTGGGCTCCCCACGGGTCGACTTGAAGCCGGTTTGTTCAGCCTGCGACCGTGGCATTTCCGGGCATTCCTTGGAGGGCTTCCACCTGCCGAAACGGACGATCACCAAGGTGGTTAGGTTGAACAAGGCCGCTCTCAAGACGTACCGTGAGAGGACCTTCCGACTCCCCCCTAACCCTCCGTTGCGGGGTCCGGCCGAGGCCGTACGCTTTGTCGAGGCCCGTGGTTTCGTCTTCTTCTGGCCTATCCAGGGGATCGACCTCCCCAGTCTGTGGGCGGCAGTCGCCGGAGACCGGCCGGTGGCAAGTGCCCACGACGATCCGGCTCACGTCACGTGGCGCTGGAAGGATGCGCTGCTCAGCCAGAAGCGCTGGTTCTATGCAAAGCTCTTGCGAGGGAAGGCGACGATAGTCGGCCTTGCGGACCTACCCTACTTCTACGCTCTCTCCGAGCGGGTCGACGAACCGGACGATTTCCGGTTGGCCTACGACGAAGGACGGTTGTCGTGGGAGGCGAAGCTTGTAGCCGAGGCGCTGTTGGAGCACGGCGCTCAACATACGATCCGCATTCGACAGCTCGCCCACATGGAAGGCGGTGCGTTCAAATCGCGCTTTGAACGCGCCCTGACGGAGCTGCAGCGCGGCCTATGGATCCTCCCCATCGGCGTGGCCGAAGCCGGCTCGTGGCACTATGCCTTCATTTACGAGCTGTTCGACCGCTGGCTGGCGGAAACAGGAGGGTTGGCCCGGACGATCGATCGGCCGGACGCCCGGTTGCACCTGGCAGGCAGATACTTGGACTCCGTCGGTGCAGCGGAGCCGAGACAGCTCAGCCAGCTCTTCGGATGGCACGCCGATGTCACGTCCGAGACGCTGGCGGGGTTGCAGAGTCGCACGCGCGCCGTCGAGCTCGACGATGGCCGGTGGGCGACGACGGATCTCGTGGGCGGCGAGTGATTTGGAGGACGGCGTGGCTTCATCCCGGTAGGATCATCCGGGACGGACCCCGCTAAGGGCATGCGGGGCGAACGGCCCCGCTAAGGGCATGCGGGGCGAACGGCCCCGCTAAGGGCATGCGGGGCAGGCGGCCCCCTGCCCCGCGTTCTCTCTGTCAGTCGATGGGCCAGATGTAGATCTGCATAAGAAGTGTGGTGGATGTTTGTCATCCACCACTCATGTTTAGGTCTTATGGGTTCGCCAGGCTTATTGCGTTATGGCAGATCCCACGCAGCGAATTCGGTAGCCGTGACCGTGAAGTTGGCTGTGCTCGAGGCACCGACAAAGACGCCGTAGATGCCGCCACTATAAGCGTCGTTCACGACTTCCTTCAAGAGCTTCCCATTGACATACACACCGATCCGAGTCCCATCCAGCTTGAGCCCAAGGCGGTTGGTCTTGTCCGAACCGCTCAGGATATCGGCACTCGCCGTCCAATCGACCAGTCGCGTGTATTTCTCGCCATCCCACGTCCGGAGCGAGTAGCGCCCGTCGCAAGTAATTCCGAAGAAGTAGCCGACGTACCCAAGGCTAGTCCCGCTGGAGCGGGCGACAATCCCAAACTGATCAAGCCCGCTGCAGGTGCCGCTGGTTGCAGTCAGCTCGATGTAGGAGTCTTGCGACTGGTTGTAGGTGAGCATCCATCCGTTCCAATGATCGGCGTTGAACGCCGTCATTTTCAGATCGCCGTCGGTGATCGCGAATTTGACGTGGTCGTCCTCGTAGACAGGCCAGTTGGCGGCACTCTCGAAGGTGTCGCGGAACGTGGGCGTCCCGAGGCCGGCTTTCGGATCTCCCGAGGCGAATGTCGGCGACGGACTGACGGTGATGCTCGCCGAGGCCTGCGGGGTTGCCGTCAGATTCGGCGTGGCCGTTGCTTCAGGAGTGGCAGTCGGCTCGGGCGTCGAGGTCATTTCAGGTGCCAGGGTCGGTTCCGGGGTTGGGACCTCGACTTGTGCTCCTCCGGCGCCGCGATCCCAGCCGAAGTTCACGTTGCTGATCACCTGACCAGCCTGGAGATCGACCGTGGCACCGATCAGGCCTCCGGGGGAGACCGCCGGCGAGCTCCAGCCTCCGGCGCCAAGCACAGCCGCGTTGGTAGTCGAGTCGATGCTGATGCAGTACGTACCGGGGGTCAGGTCGGCGAAGGCGTAGATGCCATCAGCCGAAGTGTCGGTCGTGGTCGTGATCTCCGCCGGGCAAGGGCCCGAAGCGAGAGCGACCTTGATGGCTGCCAGGCCGGCCTCACCCGAGTCGAACGTGCCGTTCGACCGGAAGCCTCCGGAGCCATCCGGCAGGCACCCCTGCGGGGCAATCGTCAGCGTCTCGCCCGCCTGCGGACGAGGGCATTGGTCGTCCCAGACGCGACCGGATACCGAGGCGACCGTACTGCCAGAGGTTGTGGGCGAAGTGCCGCTTCCGGGCGGCGCCGGCAGCGTGCATCCGGCCAAGACGAGACTCACAGCCAGAACGACCGCCAGCGGGATTGATCGCATGTTGTTCATCATCCAATCCTTTGCTCATGAGCCATGGCGGAGCACGAGAGCACGCCGCTGTCGATCACGGCGGTGTCGTAAGCTCGCCTCGCGGCCGCCCCTATGGAAGACGCCCGGCTAGCGTCCCCGGTTCCAAGTCCAGGTTCAATCACCAATGAGTGCACGATTCGTGCCAGGGACACACCCGTTGTCTCAGGCTCAGACAGGATGAGTGTGGTGCGAAGCGTCCTGCATGTCAACTATTGCTGTGCGGGCGGAGTCCGTTGGGCTGGCCTAGTGATCCACGTTGGTTCCCAATTCCCCCCGTGGCCAGGCATAACGGCATTCGACGCAAGGGCCCGGATTGCTCATAAGTTGCCTTCATGCTAGGATTTCGTGCCCACGCGAACCGCGCGTGGCAGACTCATTAGGATTTCTTATGGCGGATGATCCTTGCCGGAGAGAGCGTAGAGAAGTCTGGAGGCTCGGCCGGGAAATCGAGGCGGCCGCCAGCACCGTGCGCAAGTTCGCCGTGACCAAACCTCTCGACCCGAGAGGCATCCCCAAGGCTCTGACCGAAGGCGACGTCCGCCGGCTGGGCGAGGCTCAGGCCGGGCTCGACGACTTACAGAAGCAGCTCAACGAAGCGATCGCCACTTTGGTCCAATGTTTGCGAAGTCACGGCGAGGTGGATGGGCCGTGAGGACGGACGGCGGACGATAGACGATGGACGACGGAAGACGGGAGACCGGGGACGGGAGACGGGACAAAGGACTCAAAACACAAGACTCAAGACGCAGGACACAAGACTCAAGACACAAGACACGAGTGACAAGCTGCAAGCTGTGAGCTGTAAGCTGCAGCCTGAGGTTATAATTAGGCCATCCGCCCCCGTAGCTCAATGGATAGAGCGCCTGACTTCGAATCAGTAGGTTGTGGGTTCGAGTCCCGCCGGGGGCGCCATGATCTTTGCCGCTCGGCTCGAACCGCCAGAGGCAGAAGACCCTGACGACAAGTCAGGGTCTTTCTTATGGAGGCGGATTCTGCTATAAGAGTATTGTGGAATGCCCCCTTCCCCACCTACATCGAGCCCCCTGGGGGATTGCCCGGAGGAAGGTCGTGTCCGCGTACACGCCTCGCCGTTCACCTCCTGGCCCACTTCCCTGCCCAGAAGGCCGTGTGACATCATCGGTTCACAATAGCGGTCACCCTTGAGTCCTCGAAGTTCGCCTTTCACCCACGCCGTCACCCCTCTGGCCTTCGACCGGGCGAAGCTCCATCGAGAACGCCTCGTCCTGCAAATCCACAATACCTTGCCTCGCCGACTCATCGCCCTTGTGGCACCACCCGGCTACGGCAAGAGCACCCTGCTGGCAGACTTCGCCACTCACACCGAACTGCCGGTGGCGTGGATGCGGTTGACCTCCGCCGATCAGGATGTGATGCGTCTGGCGAACGTCATGCGGGCCTCCCTCCAGAAGCGGTTCCACCGACTCCGCGGGCAACCGGACCTCGATGCCCTCGCCGGCTCCTCTCCCGAGGGCCTGGCGCGCGCCTTTGTCGATACGATCGAGCAGCACATCCCCGAGGCCTTCATCCTGGCCATCGACGATATGCACCTCATCAACCCCTCCCCGCCGGGTCTGACCTTTCTGGACACGCTTATCCGAGAGCAGCCCGACCGGATGACGGTCCTGGCCTCCGGTCAGGAGCTCCCCGACATCTCACTGGCGACCCTGGTTGTTGACGGTCAGATGGTCGGTATCGGGGCCCATGAGCTCGCCCTGACCCGGCAAGAGTTGGGATTGCTCGCCAGGCTACGACTGGGGGATGACCTGGATGAAGTCGAGCTGGCCCGGCTTCACGAAGAAACCCAGGGCTGGATCTCCGGCATTCTCCTATCGAACACCATGCTCGGTACCGCTTCCCAGACACTCGCCCAGCGCGGCCGGCCGATGGTGTATGAGTACCTGGCGGCCGTGGTATTGGGTCAACAGCCGGATGAGGTCTCACACTTCATGCTCGACTCGTCTGTTCTGCCGGTGATGACAGTGGCGAGTTGCGACGCGGTCCTCAAACGGGACGACAGCCAGCGGCTGCTGACTCGCCTCGTGCGGGAAGGGCTGTTCGTGATGGCGACTGAACAGACTCCGCGGACTTACGAGTACCATCCGGTGATGCGGGCGTTCTTGCTGGAATCACTCAACAACAAGGACCCCGCTCGGCTTCGGACCCTCCGCAAACTCGCAGCAAACCACCTTGATCGAACCGGCGCCCACGAAGAAGCTGTCCAGCTTTATTTCGAGGCCGGTGCAGGAAAACAGGCCGCGGCTCTTATCGCCCGCTCCGCCGGCGAGATGCACCAGCGAGGCCGGGTCCAGACCCTTGAAACGTGGGTTCGGCGGCTGGACGAAGCCGGCGCTTCGACACCCGTGCCGTTCTTGTCCCTGGCGTCAACTTATACCGATCAAGGGAGGCTTGAACAGGCCGAAGCGAGTCTGCGGCGCGCCTTCCAGGTTCTTGACGCGACACGAGCATCCAAAGCAACCCGGGCGCATGCCTGGAACGCTAGAGCTCGGATCGCACTTCATCGGGGCCGCTTCCAGGAGGTCTTCGATTCGGTCGAAGAAGCCGAGAGACTCCTCGGGGGAGAGGGCACGACGCTATGGCATGCCGCAGGTATGAGGCTGCGAGCGCGAGCCATCCTCGGTTCCGGAGGCGATCCCGAGCAGGCCGAACAACTCGCAGCTCAAGCCGTCAGAGCCTTCGAGCAGTTGAAAGGGGATTACTCAATTGCCCAGGCCCTGCTCGATCTCTCGCTCATTCAGGTCACCCGCGGCAAGCCCCATGAGGCGAGTGCCACGAGTGAGCGGGCGCATACGATCCTGGTCAGGATCGGGTCTCCGCTGCCACTGGCCATCTCGTCGAACAATCTTGCCGTCTTCGCCTATCGAGCCGGTGACTACGAAGCCTCCCTTCAGCACTTCATGAGCGGTCTCCGACACGCCCGACAGGCGGCGGCGCCGGCGTTCGAAGCCAGGATCTTCTTCGGCCAGGCAGACGTGTTCTCCGACCTCGGCCTGCCCTATCAAGCCGCCGAACTATATAACCAGGGGCTTCGACTGGCGACGCAAATCGAGAACCCGGAGCTCTTGAGCTATGGCTACCTTCAGACCAGCGCCCTTCACCGGCGCTGCGGGACCAGCCGGCTGCCGCTGGTTTGGCTCGAGCGAGCCCGCGACGCCGCCGTTTCGAACGAGCAACCTTCGGGGGTCGCCATTCAGCTTGCCGCGCTGACCATGCAGGCGTCGGTCGAGAGTAGCCGGGCGCGGCTGCTGGAGTTGCTCGATCAGAGATCTCCCGCTCTCGATGCCGACCAGCGGACAATGGCATTCTATTTCCTCGGGAAACTGGAACTCGTAGCCGGCGACACCGAGAGGACACTCGAGGCATTCAGCCGCGCTCTGGAGTGGGCGGGCTCGCACGGTACCGAGCAACTGATCGCGGGCGAGCTCACCTATGACCGACAAGCCCGTGAATTCCTGGCACAGACCATGACAGACGGCCCCGTACGACAGGTTCTCCTGCAGAAGGTGGAGCTCATGCGGGCGGTCGCTCGTAAGCACCAGCAGTCGACCGAGGCCACCTCCGAAGAGGTCCAACTCCGGCTAAGAGCATTTGGAGGAGCCGAGGTTGAGCATCGAGGAAAACGCATCGCCGAACTCGAACCTCAGCCACGACAGATCCTCTTCTATCTGGCCGACAACGTACCGGCCGAACGCGACCGCCTGATGGAAGCCCTTTGGCCCGAAGCTCCCGCAAGTCGGCAGACGGCGAGCCTGTACACCGGTCTGCACTCCTTGCGTCAGGCGCTCGGCAAGGACATCATCCATATCGAGGGGCTCCTTTACCAGATAAACCCAGGTTACGTGCTGCACTACGACGTTGCCGAGTTCGAACAGGTGGCGGCCATGGCTGAAGGCCTGCCTACCGGCGATCCGCGCCGGCTGTTCGCACTGACTGAGGCGATCCACGCCTGCAACGGCGCGTTTCTTCCGGAATTCGGCTCGGAGTGGGTGGACGACCGTCGGCAGGCGCTCGAAGCGCGATTCCTTCGGCTTCTCACGGCCCATGCCGAAGAAGCCCTGGCGAGAGGCCAGCTGGGCGATGCGGTGGACAGCATCCGCCAGGCGCTCGACATCGAGCCGCTGCGCGACGACCTCAACTTGCGTTATCTCGAGCTACTGAAACTGCTCGACCGGAGGAGCGAGGCGATCGGCCACTATCAACGCTATGTACGCCTGCTGGCCGATGAGCTCGGCCTCGACCCTCCTGACCCGTTACGCGAGCTTTACACTCGCCTCATCGGATAACGAGCAAGTCCCGTCCCGGACTCGATCGCCCGGCGAAGAAGCGGGCGGCCTGGTGGCCGCCCGCTGTTGCGTTCCTGACTCAGCCACCTCCGCGGGATTGTGGACAGATCGAGGCAGGACATCTGTGGCCAACCCGGCCGAGCCGTAGAGCGATCTAAGCCCGTGACCAGGCGTGACTAGGTCCGCTCGCGCTCGGCGAGCACGAGCGCCCGGACATTGCTGCCCTCTTTCAGCGCCGCCCCTCCCGACCCAATCACTGATCGTTTTTGCCTCACTCCCCTGCTCAGTCGCGTCTCTGCCTCGAGCTTGGGGGACCAGGGGAGTCGCTCACCTTCGACGTCCCTGAGTTGACCGTGAGTCGTTCCGGCCTAGGTGCGTCAAGCTTCGTGCTCCGATGTTTTCCCGAAGTTGGCACCTTCGATCCGCCAGGCTAAGGAAATCTTAAGGGGTGCTTTGCTAGCCTGTCACCAGAGTGGAGAGATCAAAAAAGGAGGTTGCCATGTTCCAGCCAAGAAGCCCTGCATCTGGCGGCGGTAGCGGCGGCGGGGGCTAATCCCCTCAAGGAAGCCCCTGCACTTACCAAGACAAGGCGCAGCGCCGCACTGGGCAGCGAACGTGTCGCTGCCCTTGGCTTTCGAAATGACAGGGTGCAGAGTGCGATCAGGGAGGAGACCGATGTCAATCCGAGCACTGAACCGTCTTCTGGGGCGGTCGACGATCGACCCATGTGTGATTGAAGCGTTCGAACAGGACAGACTCGACGAGATCCTAGCCGAATACGACTTCGCGCCGGACATGAGGCGAGAGCTAAAGGCAATCCGGGCATCGACGTTCGAGGAGTTCGGCGCCCTCGCACTGGATCTGGTCCAGAACGCCGAGCAGGATACGAGCCCGGCTGGGATGCATGACCCAAGGCAGGGGCTTTGCCCAGAGCCTGTCGTCGGTGATGAGGAACAGGCGGCCTGAGGCGAACAGTGCCGCCGGCAAGCTGAGGGCCGGATTCGTCCCGGCGAACGAAGGCCGGGCTCCGGCGCATAGATGGCGTCCGTGGATCGGGCGAGAAGGGTCTGCTGCCCGTCCGGGGGAAAGTCTACGGATGATTCAGACACGGTGGTCGATCGATGCGGATGAGGTCATCTACCGGTTGTTGCTGTTGTTCTCGATCGGCTTCACTTCGTTGCGCGTTTTCATAGTGGTTCGTAGCGCGATCGACCCGCTCTCCGGGATGGTCATACGGATCGCCGGGTTCTTGGGAGGTGGGGGCGTTTGAGGTCCCCCGAAAGTGCCGTAGCAACGTCCGGCACTGCATGAAAGAACGTCCATCCGTCAATCTGCCTTACGCCACTGCCGTCTTCGGCTTCGGATCTCGGGGGCAAGCACCTCAGGCCCACCGGCAGGATCGGATGATGAGAGGCGCCAGGCGTCCAGGGGGAGCACCAGGGACAGGCCAGCCCATGCGTCTGGCGCCCTCTCGCCTTAGACCTTAGGTAACCCGCAGTGCCTCGAAGCGTTGATCCTTCATCGACACCCGCTGAAGCGGGCCGAGGCGAAGCACCCCATTCACCTCCCATCTTCCATACGAAGGAAATGCACGTCAGGCTCGAGGCGATGGCCCGGCTGGGCGCATTCGTGCGCTGGGAAGGTATCTCTGGGTCAGGACCCGGCGGCCCCCGGTTCAACGACGACCCTCCGTCTGCCCGGCTGACAGGGCCCCTCCGGCCAGATCTCGCGATCGGTCCCCACCCTGGCCGTCCTATTGCGGGGTTTCGAGAAAGCCACTATGCTAAATCTCACGCGAGCGGGGGCTGTCAAAGCGGAGGTTCACAACCCGGATCCCCTTCGCTATTGAATTCCCGTTCAAAGAGTGCTCCGGTCCACCCCCGCGGGAGGTGAATCGTGGACGACTCTCCGAGCAAGTGTCACGGCTGGAGCGACGGGAGAGTGCTTTTGCCCCGTCCTGTGGGGCTGATATTCTCGCCCCCGTGCGGGAAGAGTCCACGACTCCTGGGAAGGCTTGCGATCAGCCTCCGTCCACTCTCGGGGGTTTGCCAGTGAGCAGCATCAAAGGAGGAGAACGAGGCCTGCTCAGCGCGCTCACTCAAATCTTTGGGGCTATTGCGGCCGGCTTCGGGCTCCTCACACTGGCGGGATGGGTACTGGATCTTCCTCTGCTCTCGAGCTTCGGGTTGAACTTGATCCCGATGGCGCCGAGCTCCGCCTTCATGTTCGGTGTGCTTGGAATCGCGACCCTCGTGCACGGCCGCCTGCCGCAGAGCCGCCGAGCGCAACGGGTAATCCTGGCAGTCGGCCTGTTCTGCGCTCTCATCACCCTGCTCCTGTTCTTCACCTCATCCATGGGGATCCAATTGAAGGCCGAGCACCTGGGAATCCCCATCACTGGGAGCCTGAATGGAATACCGATCGGGCACATGTCGCCCGTGACGGCCTTCTCGTTCGTACTCGCCAGCCTGTCGTTCGTGGCGTCCGCTTCATCCTCCTCCGACCGGCCAAAGCGACCAACGTTCGCTCTCTGGTCGGCCGGACTTGCCATCCTGGTCCACTACGTTCTCGTGCTCGCCTATTTCGTCGGGCTCCCCCTACTCTACGGAGGCGTGTTCATTCCTCCCGCGTTTCCGACCAGCCTGGCCTTCCTGGCTCTAGGCGTGGCCCTGGCGGCGTCGGCCAGAACACACGCCAGGCCGTCCAGCGAACCCATTGAGGCGCACACCACCCAATCTACATTCGCCCTCTGGGTAACCTTGGTCGGCCTCGCCCTGGGCATCGTAACAGCCGGTTATGCCTATTACCGAAATTACGAGAACAATTACCGCGTTGAGGTCGAGCACCAATTGTCGGCCATTGCGCAACTCAAGGTGGGCGAAATCGCGCGGTGGCGCAATGAGCGCCTGGGCGATGGCTCCGTGCTTTACAACAACCCCACCTTCTCCGATTTAGTTGGGCGCGTCCTCGGACGGCCGGAGGATGGGGAGGCGTACGGAGAACTCCGGGCGTGGTTAGTCCGGGTTCTGGAGAGCTACGACTATGACCGGGTCATTTTGCTGGATGCACAGGGCTCCGAGCGGATGTCTGTCCCGGACACGCCCGGGCCGGTAGGCCTCCATCTCTCGCAGGACATCCTCGATATCATAGGCTCGCGGCAAATGTCCTTCTTGGATCTCCACCGCGATTCGCAAGATCAACCTGTTCACATGGAGGTTCTCGTTCCCATTCTGGAGGAAGTGGATAGAACCAGGGTGATCGGCATCCTGGTTCTGAGGATCGATCCCGAGAGGTATCTGTATCCCTTGATCAATCGCTGGCCGACGCCAAGCCAGACAGCGGAGACGCTGATTGTCCGCCGCGATGGGAACGAGGCGTTGTTTCTGAACGATCTCAGGTTTCAGAAGGACTCCGCCCTGGCACTACGCGTCTCGCTCGAGCGGGAGGACGTGGCCGCCGCAATGGCCGTGATGGGGCAGACGGGGATCGTGGAGGCTGTGGATTACCGCGGGGTGCCCGTAGTGGCTGACTTGAGGGCCATCCCCGATTCACCGTGGTTCATGGTGGCGCGCATGGATGAGGCGGAAGTGTACGCGCCGGTGAGAGCCAAACTCTGGGAAGTGGTCGTTCTCGTGGGCGTTCTACTCTTCGGGGCAGGCTCGGGGGTCGGCTTGATCTGGAGGCGGCAGCGTTTGCACTTCCTACAAGAGCGGTATGCGATGGCGCACGAACGCGCCTGGCTGCACGAGGTGATCTCGCGGAGCTTGAACGAGGTCTACGTCTTCGACTCACTCACGCTTCGGTTTACATTCGCCAACTCCGGCGCGTGTGACAACCTCGGCTACACGGTGGAGGAGCTCGCCAAGCTGACTCCGCCCGATGTCATGCCGGAGTTCACCCAGGAGTCCTTCCGCCCCTTGCTTCCGCCGTTAAGGACTGGGAAGCGCAAGCTTCTGGTTTTCGAGACCGTTCACCGCCGCAGGGACGGCTCCGAGTATCCCGTCGAGGTCCATCTTCAGCAGGTCGAGACCGGCGGCGAGGCTGTATGCCTTGCCATCGTCAACGACATCACCGAACGCAGGCAGGCGGAGCAGGAGCGCGACCGGCGTGCCGCCATCCAGGAGGCCACTCCGGACTTCATTGGCCTTTCAGACCTGCAAGGAAGAGCGATTTATGTCAATCGCGCCGGTCGGGAGATGCTGGAGATCGGAGCGGAGGAGGATGTCTCCAATCTGGCAATTGCGGATTATTTGGCCGATTCGGCCCGGGCCTTTGTCGTCAACGAAGCGATTCCGGCGGCAATTCGCGAAGGAAGTTGGAGCGGAGAAGGGGCTCTGCTAAGCCGCACCGGCCGCGAGATCCTGGTGTCCCAGGTCATCCTGGCGCACCGGGGCCCAGGCGGCGAGGTGGAGTTTCTCTCGACAATCGCACGCGATATCACTGAGCGCAAGCGGTCGGAGCAGGCGCTGATAGAAAGCAGTTCCCAATTTCGCACGCTTTTTGAGGCCTCGCCTGATGCAATCCTGCTGATTGACCCGCACGATGAGTGGCCGATCCTGGACTGCAATATGGCGGCTTGCCAGATGAACGGGTACACCCGCGACGAACTGGTCGGCCAATCCGTGGACCTGCTCAACCTGACACCAGGGGACCCGAACGAACGCAAGGAGTATGTGGAGAGAATCCACCGGCAAGGCGTCCTGCGGCTTGACACCTTCCACCGACGCAAAGACGGAAGCGTGTTTTCAGTCGAGGTTTCTACCTCCTTGATCACGCTGGGCGGGCGTGACGTGGTGCTAGGCATCGATCGCGACATCACCGAGCGCAGGCGGGCGGAAGAGGAGATCCGCCGACTCAACGTCGAGCTGGAAGGAAGGGTCGCCCAGCGGACAGCCCAACTCGCATCCGCAAACCAGGAACTGGAGGCCTTTGCCTATTCGGTCTCCCACGACCTGCGCGCGCCGCTGCGGGCGATTGACGGATTCTCCCGGATCATCCTCGAGGACTTTGGGAACACACTGGATCCCGAAGGCAAGCGCCTCTTTGACGTCATTCTGACGAACACGCAGAGGATGGATCAGCTCATCACCGATCTGCTGGCTCTATCTCGGGTTTCGAGAACCGAAATGCAATCATCGCGTGTGGACATGACGGCACTGGCCGATTCGATCTATCACGAGATCGCCTCGCCCGAGGTCCGGCGCAAGTTCGCGTTTTATGTCGCGCCGCTGCCGGATGCTTCCGCCGACCCCGCCCTGCTCCGTCAGGTTTGGAGCAATCTGCTATCGAATGCGATCAAATACGCTATGCCCAAGGCTGGACGCGCGATCGAAGTCGGCGGTTACATGGACAATGGGATGTGCGTCTACTTCGTCAGGGACAATGGCGTCGGCTTTAACCCCGCCTATACCAACAAGCTCTTCGGCGTCTTCCAGCGGCTGCACAAGGCGGAAGAGTTCGAAGGCAACGGCGTCGGGCTGGCCATCGTTCAGCGCATCATCCATCGTCACGGGGGCAAGACCTGGGCGGAAGGGGAGATCAACCGGGGCGCCACTTTCTACTTCTCGCTCCCGGCCATGGAGCCTAACCATGAATGACCCGAATGAAGTCGAGATACTGTTGGTTGAAGACAACACGGCCGACCTCGAGCTGGCGATGAGGGCGCTCAAGAAGAACCACCTGGCCAACCGTGTGGTCGTTGTCACCGATGGTGAAGAGGCGCTCGATTTCATCTTCGCCCGTGGCTCGTATAGTGATCGGCATGTCGAAAACGCCCCGAAGGTGATCCTGCTGGATTTGAAACTGCCCAAGGTGAACGGGCTGGAGGTCCTGAGGGCCATCAAGAGTGACCCGCGCACGAAGGCTTTCCCCGTCGTCATCCTGACCTCGTCTAAGGAAGAGAGCGACATCGTCGAGAGTTACCAGTTGGGCGTAAACAGTTACATCGTCAAACCCGTGGTTTTCGATAAATTCGTGGAAGCGGTAAACAACCTGGGGATGTACTGGCTCTTGCTCAATCAGCGGCCTCCTCCGCAATCCCCTTGACGCAGGCCGGAAGTCGAACGGCCGGCGGCCATCGGCCAGCAGGGCGCCCGGAGACCTTGTGAGCCGAAAGAACCACCGAGGGGGTCATCGATGACAACACCTTTGAGGGTTCTCCTTCTGGAGGACCATCCGGCGGATGCCGAACTCGTCGTGCGCGAGCTCCGCCGAGACGGATTCGACGTCGATTGGACCAGGGTGGAGGCCGAGCCGGACTACGTGGCCAATCTGGGCCGCGGCTGGGATCTGATCCTGGCGGACTACTCCCTTCCTCAGTTTGATGCATTGCGCGCGCTCCTCCTCATGAAAGAACGGCAGCTGGATATTCCCTTCATCGTCGTAACCGGAGGCTACGAGGAGCTGGCCGTGGCCTGCATGAAGCAAGGAGCCTCCGACTTCCTGATCAAGGACCGCCTGGCGCGTCTGGGGGAGGCCGTTCGGCAGGCAATACAAAGGAAAGCGCTCAGGGCGGCCAACCTTCAGGCCGAGGCGGCGTTGCGCGAGAGCGAGAATCGCTTCCGAAGCGTGGCTGAAACGGCGATCGAGGCGGTTGTCATTACCGACAGCGAGGGGAGGATCCAATACTGGAACCGAGCCGCGCTGCGCATGTTCGGGCATGAGAAAGACGAAGCCGCCGGCAAGCCGCTGACCAGTCTCATGAGGAGGAAGACCTCGCCCGGAGACCAGGCGGACGACCTCAGTCTTTCAGCAGGTACGCCCCTTCCCGGAAAGCCCATTCAACTGATCGGGATCAAGAAAGACGGAAAGGAATTTCTCACAGAGCTTTCCCTGAGTCGATGGGAGTCCGGAGGCGAGAGACACTACAGCGCGATCATCCGCGACATGACGGAGGCGCTCGAGACGCAGCGTCGCGTCCAACAACAAGATCGGCTGGCGTCCATCGGACAGCTCGCGGCGGGGATCGCGCATGACTTCAAGAGCCTGCTGGCGGCGATCATCCTTCACAGTGAGCTGGTGCTCGGTTCGCTCGAGCTGAGCCGCAAAGATGAGGAGCGCGTGAGGCTCATCCTGCGGCAAGCCGAGCGCGGGGCGTACCTCATTCGGCAGGTCCTGGACTTCAGCCGCCGAGCCGTCATCGAACCGCGGCCTGTGGATCTGGTCCCGTTCTTCATGGACCTGGAAAAGCTGGTAGCCCCAGGATTCAAGAAGTCCGTGCGGATGAGTTTTGAATTCGGGAAGGAACATCACGTCGTTCTAGCCGACCCCACCCGCCTGCAACAAGTCTTCATAAACCTCGCTCTGAACTCGCAGGATGCCATGCCGGATGGCGGGGATCTGCGGTTCGTCGTGGAGAGCCTACATATTGGGCCGGACGATCCGACTCCTATCGATGACATGGCGCACGGCGATTGGGTGCAGATCCTTGTTTCGGATACGGGGAGCGGGATCTCGGCGGACGATCTCCCTCATATCTTCGATCCTTTTTTCACCACCAAGCCGCCGGGTGAGGGCACCGGTTTGGGGTTGGCTCAGGTCTACGGGATCGTGAAACAACATGGCGGGC
>Ga0209342_10001687_pt1 | contig 24450 bp, 25 predicted proteins | sample RifCSP16_2_FD_184023 | JGI IMG/M metagenome (GOLD analysis project Ga0209342, IMG submission 184023) | Soil microbial communities from Rifle, Colorado - Rifle CSP2_sed 16_2 (SPAdes) (version 2) | ecosystem: Environmental > Terrestrial > Deep subsurface > Rock core/Sediment | place: Rifle... | reverse complement strand
TGCATATGCAGCCCAACCTCCTTCTGCTTCAGAAATCCATGGTCGTCATAGAGGGTGTGGGAAGGGAGCTTTACCCTAAACTCAATGTCTGGGCTGTTGCAAGGCCTTTCATCTTTAAGCTGATGAAAAAGAGTATCGACCCCAAGGCTGCTGTAAAGAAAGGGTATGAGACCATTATTGAGATGGCGGAGTTTACCTCCACCCTTCCTTCGCAGCTTACCTCTGTATTCAACAAGGTTATCAAGGATAGATTAAGGATAGAGTTTGCCCACCTGAATCTTGAGGAACTCAATGCAGAGATTGGTCATGTTGGGAACAGGTTGGTTTATGGGATGATAATTGCCTCCTTGGTGATTGGGGCATCCCTTATAGTTATGGCCGGCAAAGGGCCTATGCTGTTTGAAATTCCTGTTGTTGGCCTTGCAGGATATGGAATCGCAGGGATATTGGGGTTGAGGCTCGTGATTAAAAAGTAGGAGGGTGAATTGACTGATTCGAAAGTGACCCACTTCGGGAATAAGACAGTGGTTGAGGAGGAGAAGGAGAAGCTGGTAGGACAGGTCTTCACCTCGGTGGCACAGAAGTACGACATAATGAACACAGTCATGAGCATGGGGATCCACCATGTTTGGAAGAGGTTCATGATATCAAAGACCGGGTTTAAACCTGGTGAGATGGCCATTGACGTGGGCGGAGGGACTGCTGATGTCGCGATGCTGCTCCACAACAGTGTCGGCGGAAATGGGAAGATAGTGGTCTACGACATAAACCATGCCATGCTCCTGGGCGGCAGGGACAAGGTTGTGGATCACGGCGTCCTCAAGGACATCCAGTTCGTCCAGGGGAACGCAGAGTCCATATCTTTCCCCGACAATACCTTTGATGTGGCGACTGTTGCATTCTGCATAAGGAACGTCACCCACCCCGACCAGGGTTTCAGGGAGATGTACAGGGTCTTAAAACCAGGCGGGAAGCTCATCTGTCTTGAGTTCTCAAGGCCCACCAACGATGCATTCAGGGCCATATACGACTTCTACTCCTATAACTTCATCCCCAAGTTCGGCGAGATAATAGCCAAGGACAGGGATTCTTACCAGTACCTGGTGGAATCAATCAGGAAGTTTCCTCCCCAGGAGGAACTGAAAAAGATGCTGGAGGATATAGGGCTTTACAAGGTGAAGTATTACAACCTTACCAACGGGATAGCGGCAGTGCATGTGGGATATAAGGTGTAGTGAGAAAGGTAATCGGGGATGGATTTGCATTTCATGGATTCGCTAACATCTGAACCCGTTCCCAATCACACATGATGAGATCAAACCCCTTCTTATTGTTATGCGGCACAGGTTTTTTTGCCATATTCAGTTCGACCATATCGAAGAGCCCTGTGCTTCCGCTCTTTGCCTCCCACCTCGGCGCAAATCCGGCAGGCGTCGGTATGGTTGCGGCAGTGTCGGCATTCACAGGCATTATTGCAAGCATACCTGCCGGGATAATTTCAGATAAACTGGGCAGGAGAAAGCTGCTGGTCTTTTCGGCCCTTATCTTTGCCACCGCTCCTTTTCTCTATCTTCTGGTTACGGATATATGGCAGTTGGCGATAATAAGGTTCTATCATGGTTTTGCCACTGCCTTATTCATCCCCGTTGCAATGGCGCTGGTTTCGGACATGTTCCACAAAGAGCGCGGAGCAAAGATGGGATGGTTCTCCACATCAACGCTTATCGGCAGGTTTATTGCGCCTGTCGCAGGCGGGAGCATCATAGGGGCAATGGCCTTTAATCCTGCTATGGGCTTCAAACTTGTCTACCTCGTCTGCGGCGCGGCAGGAGTCGTAGTACTTGTTCTCGCATTCAAAATACCCTCGGAAGACGGCGGCAGCGGCCCACCTAAGAGCATGGCCGAGACCGTCAAACTCTTCAAATCGGTCATCTCCAACAAAGGCATTGTAGTTACGGCGTCTGTGGAGGCGGCAATCCTTTTTGCCTATGGGACCTTCGAGACATTCATGCCTCTTTATGCGGTTAAAAACGGACTCAGCGTATACAAGGTCGGCGTTCTCCTCTCGGTGCAGGTAATCACCCTGGCTTTCACAAAGCCGGTAATGGGAAGGTTTTCCGACATACATGGAAGGCAGCCGCAGATACTTGCAGGCGCTCTAATAGGGGCGATAACCATCGGCAGCTTTTCACTTGTTAGATCGTTTATTCCTATGCTGGCATTAAGCATATTGTTCGGGTTGAGCCTGTCCATCGTCACATCGGCCACGTCCGCCCTGATAGCCGATTTAAGCAGCAAAGAAACCCACGGCTCCGCTATGGGAGTTCTGGGTTCAATAATGGATATCGGACATACCACAGGACCTTTGATTTCAGGCATTGTGGCTGCCGGACTGGGTCTTGGAATCTCTTTTGTGGGGGCCTCCCTGACGCTTTTAATTGCAGCCTTTGTGTTTATGACAATTTTACCGTGGGAATCCAAACAGGGATTTACGGGATAAATCATATCTATCCCGGGCAGTCCAATCAATAAAAGTTAGTAGTGGATATTGCAACGGCATATCTCTTATGATAGTCTGTGCCTGAAAGTGAGAGTGGAGGGGATCGTGGAAACAAGTGAAATTCTAACAAAGGCTGCGATTACGCCTCTGAAATTCATACCTAAGAGTTTGCAGTGCATCGGTCTCGGAAGCTTCCTGGCATTTGAGCTGGAGAAGGACCCGGCAATCAGGGAAAGGCTCAAGGAGATAGACGGGAAGACCTTCCTGTTTGAGGCCACAGATATAGACAAGCGATTCTACATGACCATAAAGGACGGAAAAGTGACGATCAGGCCTCACTATGCCGGGAACCCGGATGTCACCATGAGGGGTGAAACCGCTATCCTGGCAGGTTTGATGCTGAACAGGGTCGACCCTGATACCGTGTTCTTTTCCAGAAAGCTTCAGATAACAGGGAGCACGGAAGTGGCCCTGTGGTTCAAGAACATACTGGCAAGCCTCTGATCCTCTAATCCGTTCTTTATTTCATCTTATTCGGGTCCTGATATATCATCAGATGAGAATATGGCGTTCCATCCCACATGACATAAGTCCCGAATTTACTATGATGATTTGACGGCAATCCGGTCATCTTTGAATCAAACGGCCATAAGAGCATCCAATGGGGTGGTTCCTTCATACGCCTTGCCCCTGGCTCGTTCTTGTCCATAATTATCTTCCCGTCTTTCTCCCAATGCCACCCCCCTTTTGCCATGTAGGCAATCCCAGGGATGGTATTGGTAGGTTTAGGCGCCTTATTCATAAGGTCGTTTACCCATTGCATGGCAGCCTGGTCTGCGCAGATCGGGTCCGGAATCTCCTGTCCATCGATGTCAGGAAAACAAGTAAAGCCATTGGCCCCTTTTTTGGCCTCTGCTGTCTTTCCGTCTTTATCCTGCATCATTACGGTAGCATCTTTCGAGATATAGTCAGGAGCAGCACTTTGGGCAAGTTTTATCTGCTCCTCTTTTGACATGGATTTTACGTCCTTCCCTTTCATCCCTGCCATAGAAACTGCTGCAAGCACTAACACCAAACCAATTGTCATTAGGGTAACTGTTTTCTTCATTTTATCCTCCTTTTTGTTTAACAACAGCCTGTCTTTGGCCTTTCCTTACTTGTTGCCCTTTGGTTGCCACAGGCCAATGGCTGCACCGGTAGGGTCAAGGATTACGCTGAACAAGCCGGTATCCGGCACTTCTGTAACATCTTTGGCGATAGAGGCCCCAAGTGACTTTGCCTTTTTGGTCATGGCAACCACATCATCCACCAATACAAATGCCAACCAATAAGAAGGTATGCCGGGCACGGGATTCTTCATCATCCCTCCGCCTGTTCCCTCCCCTACCTCTATCATCGTGTAATCCATCCCCGGGATCTCTTCGAGCCTCCAGTCAAACAAACTCTTAAAAAAGGACTTTGCCCTCGGCAAGTCGTTAGTAGCAAGTTCCACATGTACAAAAGGATTTCCCATGTAACACCTCCACATCAGTATAAGAGCAAGGGTCATACCAAGTCATTTAAGAAATGATCTGATCAAAAACTATTTGAATTTAAAAAGGATTTTTGAATTAATAAGAAGTTGAAACTTTGGAGCGGGATACAATATGTATAAACGAATCGTTAAAAGTAGAACGGATCATTGCACCTTCGTGATCTTTACCTTCCACACTTCAGGCCCCTGTTCAAGATATCCTCCGCGGTCGGTTGAAAATATCTGAATGTCTGATAATGTTTATCTGAACCTAGTTCTTTCCGATATCATAGATACGGAGGTAAAGGTGAAAAAGCCGGGCACATTCATAGTCAGCTGATTAAAAAGCATCATGGTGGCCGAAACAGTCTCCGGCCACCATGACGATGATCTTGGTTGTTCAAAATCACTTAACCTTCTCAGCGTGCTCTATCGAGGTCTTAGCGTGCGTTATAGCCCCCTGTGCATGTTTTATGGCCTCTTTCGCATGAGGGTCGTTCGTGCTTTTCATATGACGCCCCCGTCGCTCAGGCATTCGGCTTGATGTGCCTGTCATTATAATAGTTCCATCTTGTATCATACAAAAAAGTATGATATGGTCTGAGCATGAAATTCTATAACAGGGAAAAAGAGCTTTTAAAACTATCTGAGATAGCATCTCTTTCTTTGAAGAAATCTCACATGGTTGTGATTGCCGGGAGAAGAAGGGTCGGGAAGACCGAGCTTATAAGGCGGTTTTCGCAAGACCAGGGGAACCTCCTCTATCTCTTTGTCTCAAAGAAAAAGCCGCACATCCTCCTTGAGGAGTTCAGGGACCTTCTGTCTGAGAAGATACCGCTTATAAAGACCGTTTCGTTCAGGAGCTTTGAGGACTTCTTTGCTTTTCTATTCAGCTACATGAAGGAGCACCGCCTGATCATCGTCTTTGACGAGTTCCAGAACTTTGAGTTCGTTGACCCCTCGGTTTTTTCCATTATCCAGAAGCATTGGGACAAGGAAAAGGACGACATAAAAGGGGCCTTTATATTCATAGGTTCCGTATTTACACTCATGAAGAAGATATTTGAGGGAGAAAAGGAGCCCCTGTTCGGCAGGGCCACAGCAAGGCTCTTCATAGAACCGCTTGACCCCGATGCCATTACGGAGATACTTTCCGACCACCACCTTGATCCGGCTGCCCAGCTGCCCTTTTACTTTACACTGTTCGGCGGAATCCCAAAATACTACTTCCTATCCGACAGATACCACCTCTTCGGTAAGCCGCACACGGAGATAATCAGGAAGCTATATTGCGAGACAGACGCCCCGCTGCAGAAGGAGGGGAAGGAATTGCTCATAGAGGAGTTCGGGAAGAACTACCACCTCTATTTTTCAATACTCCAGGTGATTGCAGGCGGAGAGACCCAGATGGGGCGCATCGCCGACGGCGCAGGGATAAACATCAACAGCATAAGCAAATACCTTGACGAACTCACATCCTACTACCAGGTCATTGAGAGAAGGACGCCTGTGAATGAACTCAGGCATGAGTCAAAGACGGGTAGATACTACATAAAAGACCAGGCGCTCAGGTTCTGGTTCAGGTATATATTCAAGAACCAGAGCCTTATCGAGATAGGGGATGAGAAAGGGCTGACCGCAAAGATAGTTAACGACCTGCCAACCTTTATGGGTGGGTCATTTGAAGATCTGACAAGGGCTCTGCTTTTAAAACGGAATATGGAGGACAGGCTCCCCTTCAGATTCAACAGGATCGGCGGCTTCTGGACAAAAAAAGGGGGCGTGGAGATAGATATTGTCGCCATCAACGACGATGAGGGAAAGGTCCTCTTCGGAGAGTGTAAGCTCAAGGGCAGCAGATTCACAAAGGCCGAGGCCCAGAGGCTCAAGGAGAAAGCGGAATATGTGAAGTGGCGGATTGGGAAGAGGAAGGAGTACTTCGCCCTGTTCTCTATGGATGAGATATCGGAGACGCAGAGGAAGACCCTTGAGAGAGAAGGGATATTGTATTTTGACCTGAGAGGGCTGTTAAAAAAGACAAGCTGATCAATTTGATCTGACATGAAGACAAAATCTGCTTGATTTGTCTCTGAAAAAGAGATAAATTCTTTAATATGGAAACATTGCTTGAGCAACTTATCGCCGACTTTCATGAGCGGGCCGTCCCATCGGTTACGCGGCGGTACGCTGGATTGCCCTGGCTGCCCGGGAAGATAGATACGGTCATCGGGATGCGGAGGACTGGGAAGACCTGCTTCGTATATCAGGTCATAGCTGACCTTCTGGCCAAAGGCGTTTCCAAGGAATCTATCCTCTACCTGAACTTCGAGGATGAACGGCTGCTTCCAATGACAGCGGCCGACCTGCACAGAATACCAGACACCTATTACCGTCGTTATCCTCACCTGAGAGATGGACAGTGCGTTTTCTTCTTTCACGAAATCCAGAATATTGAAGGTTGGGAACAGTTTACCAGAAGGTTGCTGGATACCGAGAATGTCCACATCTGCATTACCGGCTCTTCGGCCAAACTGCTGAGCCGTGAGATCGCAACAAGCCTGAGGGGGCGTTCCATTTCCACCGAGATATTCCCTTTCAGCTTCATGGAGTCGCTTGAACATGCAGGGATTAAGCCTGACGGCGGGCTGCGTCCCGGCGCAAAAAAACGGGCGCTCCTGGAAAACAGATTATATGCCTATCTACTGGAGGGGGGATTTCCAGAAGTCCAGGGTATTGCACAGGAACACAGGATTCGAGTGCTTCAGGACTACCTGGATGTGGTCATCCTGCGAGACCTTGTTGAGCGTCACAAGATATCCAACACCATTCCCGTCCGGTATATGGTGCGGCATCTCCTGAATGCCCCAACTGCGCCTTTCAGCGTGAACAAATTCTACAATGACCTCCGGTCTCAAGGCATCCCTTGCGGCAAGAACAACCTGCACGAATATCTCGATCATCTCTCGGATGCCTATCTCTTTTTTCAGGTATCGCTGCATACTCGTTCGGAACGCGCCCGCATGGTTAATCCGCGGAAGATATATGCGATAGATACCGGCCTTGTGCAGGCATGCTCACGGAATCTCCACCGCGATATTGGACATCTGCTTGAAAATCTCGTCTTTCTGGAATTGCGCAGGCGGAACCGGACCATTGAATATTACAAGACTTCCGGCGGGCATGAAATTGACTTCCTCGTAACTGATCATTCAGGGAGGGAATCACTGATACAGGTGTCGGCTGAAATGACAAATCCTGCGACAAGGCAGCGTGAATTGCGGGCGCTTGTTGAGGCAATGAAAGAATGCAGCGCAAACCATGCCACGGTGGTTACCCTCACCGAAGAAGAGAGCCTGGAAACGGAGGCTGGAAAAATAGACATCGTCCCGGCCTGGTTGTGGATCCTGCGTGGATGCGGCATGGAATGAACAGGGTGAAAAGCTGACGCGCATTTGGGTAAGGGTCAAAAAAGAAGCTTAAGCCTTGATTCTGTTGGGGCAGTGTGCTACTATTACACATAAGATTACACATATGGAGGTGACTATGAAACGCACAAATATAATGTTGGCCGACAATCAACACGCCGCTCTTAAAAGCTGTGCCAGGAAGGAAGGGAAAACCCTTGGAGAATTGGTAAGAGAGGCGATAGATATGGTCTACCAGAAAAAGGACAGCCTTGAACAAAGGAGATCTGTGGCCCTTAATGCATACAAGGAAGGTTTTATAAGCCTCGGCAAGCTTTCGGAAATCCTGGGCATTGACACCGTCAGCGCCCGCCTTTACCTGAAGCAGAAGCATATGCCAGCAAGGAGCCAGGAGGTGGAAGAGATTAAGAAGGACGTACTGAATGCCTGAAATCATATTTGACAATTGCGTTCTGAGCAATTTTGCAATGTCGGATTCTCTTGAGATAATCAGGACACTTTATGGGAAGAGTGCATGTATCACGGATTTTGTGGCGGCTGAAAATATGAAAGGGATTGCTCAGGGACACAAGGGGCTTGCCGCTGTAAGACAAGCCCTTCAGGATGGATGGCTTAAGGAAATTACCCTGAAAGGCAAGCCGGAAAAGGATATTTTCGAGTCCCTATCCGTGTCTCTTGGGCTGGGTGAGGCCTCCAACATGGCTGTTGCCGGGACAAGAAAGCATGTCTTTGCCTGTGACGACAGGGCGGCAAGAAAAGAAGCGGATTTGCTGGGGATAAAGTTGACCGGCACAATCGGGATACTTGTAAAGGCCGTACACGGCAAAATCATCGGCGGCAAGAAGGCCGATGAAATATTGAAGTCCATGATCCGGCACGGCTTCTATGCGCCGATTGAGTCGGTAAGTGAGATGTTGTAAATCCCATTTGAATGCAGATGCTTTGCTTCCGCTTTTCTGTGGATGAGATACCGGAAACACAGAGGAAGGTTCTTGAGAGGGAAGGGATAATTTGTTTTGACCTGAGAGTGCTGTTAAAGGGTAAAACATAAAACAGTTGCCATTTTATAAAAAGACGTTAGAATGTAACTAAAATTAAATTCTAATTACATTGGAGAGTAAATGGAGTTGCAAAGCTTCAATCCCTGGTGGCGGGATGGGAAGGTCCCGGCGGGACTCCTTGGCCGGAAAAGAAGGGCCTTTGACGATGTCATAAAATACATTGACAAGCGGCAGATAGCTCTCCTTACCGGTCTAAGAAGAGTCGGAAAGACTACCCTTATGTACCAGATCGTGGAGGAACTCCTCGAAAAAGGGGTGAATCGGTACAACATCCTGTACTTCTCCTTCGATGAGATGAGGTATGACCTGGATGAACTGATAAAACAATTCGAGATAGAGGTCCTTCGAAAGGAGATATCGAAGGAGAAGGTCTTCATATTCCTTGACGAGATACAGAAGCTTAAAGATTGGCCCTCAAAGGTGAAGCTTCTCTATGATATGAACCCAAAGGCAAAGATATTTCTTACCGGCTCCGCCCAGATAACCATGTGGAAAGGGATAAGAGAGAGCCTGGCGGGCAGGTTCTTCGACTTCAGGATCAGTCCCCTGAATTTTGAAGAATACCTTGAGTTCAAAGGGGTGAAGGTTGACAAAAAGAGGGAAGGAGTATTTGAAAAAGACTTAAAGAGGCATATGGAGGGGTTCCTTAAGACAGGGGGATTCATTGAGGCCCTGGATATGGACGACCATATGCTCAGGAAATACCTCAAAGAAAGCCTCCTTGAGAGGGTGGTATTCGTTGACATCCCGCAGACATTCAAGCTCGACATCCCGGAGCTTCTGTTTAAAATAATGACCATCACCGCTGCAAGACCGGGCTTCTACCTCGACTACAAGAGCCTGGGGAACGACCTGAAGATTGACCACAGGACTATCTCCAACTATGTCTCCTATCTGGAATATTCCCTGTTCCTGCAGAAGCTCTACAACTACTCCAAAAACCTCCTCACAAGCGAGAAGAAGGTAAAAAGGCTTTATCTCTGCAACACAGCCTTCACCCTTGCGTTGAACCCGCAGACAGACATTTCTCTTGTGCTGGAGCAGTATTTCGTAAACACCCTCGGCGCAAGGTTTTTCCTCAAAACCCCACAGAAAGAGGAGATTGACATAATCCACACTAACGACACTAAACTCCTCCCTATCGAGGTTAAGATAAGGGAAAGGATAGGCAAGGAAGATGTAAAGGCCCTCTTCAGGTTCCTGGAGAAAAACAATCTGCAAAAAGGCCTGATCATTACTCTCGGCACAGAAACGGTATTCAGAAAAGAAAATCTCACTGTAGATGCAGTCCCTTACTGGAAGCATTGGAGCATATTGGAAAAGGTGTATGGAAAAAGTGAGTGATGAATTAAGTTGCATTATAAATAACTCTTGATTTAATTAATCGTATTTTATGTTAATCGGGCCAGACGATCTGATTCAGGGGAAATAAGGTCGCCGTCAAGAAAAAGGCGGAATATCAAAATGGATAAAAAGGAATACTTTGTCCTGTTCTCCATGGATGATATATCGGAAACGCAGAGGAAGGCCCTTGAGAAAAAAGGGATATTGTATTTTGACCTGGGAGGGCTGTTAAAGAGATGAGTGTAGTAAGTCGAATATTTAGGATTTCACCTGTGTTACTCACTATCTCTCAGTCTCTGTAGTAGTTATGTGCCTCTACCTAAAATTAAGCAAATAAGACTTAGCAGACCCAACCATGCTATAATCAGTAGCGAAATTGCTACCCGTGATAGCACAATTGGTGAATACATAATGTGCTGTAAATCTATTTATCTATGTAAAGAAGGGAGTAGGTGATTTGTATGCGTTTGGCATATAATTTGCTTTTGAGAATGTCAAGATGAACTTAGCGCATGAAAAAACAATATTAAAGTTTCCTGAGCTTATCGGCTCAGATTTTCTTGTTGAAACACTTAACGGACAAAGAGTTAAGTATTTGAATTTAGATAATGCAGCTACTACACCAACATTCAAAGCTATTTACCATAAATTGGAAGTGCTATTGTGCGGATACGGCAGTATTCATAGAGGAAGTGGCATTAAATCGCAGATATCTACAGCGATTTTTGAAGAATCAATTTCTATAATTCTCAGGTTTCTCGGTGTAACGCCGACAGACTATGCAGTCATTTTTACACAAAACACCACTTCTGCAATAAACAAGTTATCCCGGATGCTTATGTTATCTACTGATGATATAATTTTTGTCTCAGAGTTTGAGCATAGCGCAAATGACCTGCCTTGGAGAAAGGGAGCCAGGATTGTTCGCATACCGGCAGACAGTAATGGTCAACTTGACTTGGATTATTTAGATACATCCCTAAAAAATGAAAAGTGTGGAAGAAAGCTCGTGGCAATATCCGGTGCTTCCAACATAACTGGCGCACTAACCCCTATACATGAAATTGCTGTATGTGCACATGCTCATAATGCGCATCTTATGATTGATGCTGCTCAATTAGTAGCGCATAGGGAAATAAATCTTTTGGGCAATCAATCTGCTGAACAAATAGATTTCATTTCATTCTCTGGACATAAAATGTATGCTCCCTTTGGTGGGGGAGTGCTCATAGGCAGGAGAGATCTTATCGAGAAGATGGTTCCAGACGATATCGGTGGTGGCAGTGTTGATTTTGTTACTCATGACACATATGACTTAGCTGCTGATCTTATGAAGAGATCAACTGCGGGGACCTCAAATGTGATTGGACTGGTCTCCATTGCGTTGGCTTGTGAGATATTGAAAAATCAAACAGGCTTTAACGTGATTATCGAACACGAACAGGCTATACTCGATAGAGCAGGACAGATCATCCCACGAATAAAAAATATGGAGACTTATTGCGATCTTGATTACGATGCAAAGAAAAAATGTGCTATTCTGACGTTCAACTTAAAAGGAGTTCATCCAGCTCTTGTTGCTGCCCGACTTGGCCATGAATTCGGTATTGGAGTGAGACAAGGGGCGATTTGTCAATTTTTGTATGTCGCAAAAATCCTTGGCTTAGGGGTAGACGATGTTTTGGTAGCCCGAAAAGCTGTTCTCTCAGGTCAAACTGATCGTATGTACGGCATTGTGCGGGCAAGCTTCGGCCTCGAAAACAATGTTGATGACGTTGATAGGCTTGCAGGAGCACTTATTGAAATAGGGAATACTCCAGAGAAGAACAAAAATTATGTTGTAAACTCCGATGGAGAGTTATGGCCTAAAGGTAAACCCAAAATAGATGTCTCAAATTATTTTAATCTGGAGGAATTATAATGAAAAACCAACTGATCAAATGGATGAATTTGTTGTTAGTTGCACTGGTATTATTGACAGGATGCGCAAAAGATTCAGGGAAAATACCTTCTCAGGATAAAAGTTCTCTTGACAGGGTGCAGAGCACAGGGGTATTGCGTGTTGGTTATTTTCTATTTCAACCGGCCACGATGCATGACAAAGATAGCAAGCCTTATGGTCTATTCGTTGACATGGTGGAACAAATAGCAAAAGACCTGCGCTGGAAGGTCGAGTACAAACAGGTCGATTTGAAGAACTTTGCAGCTGCGCTGCAAACAGGTGATTTTGATCTTTCAATTGGCGCATCGTTTTCATCCCCTAACAGAGCTTCAGGGGTAGCGTTTACTCACCCCATTTTCTATCTTGGTTATACCGGCATAACAACACCTGAAAATGTTGCTAAATTCAAGACATGGGCGGATTTGGATCAGCCAGGCGTCCGTGTTGCGGTTAAACAGGGTTCTGCTATCGGGGATTATGTAAGACGTAATTTTACTAAAGCTACTATCGTAGCATTGGAAGAGCCGTCACTTAGCGCACCCCTTGCTGCAGTGCCGGGGCAGGCTGATGTTGGTCTAATGAATCAGATAACGGTTTATTCTTATCTGAGGGACAATCCAAAGGCGAATGTTAAAGAAATTTTAGTTAGTCAACCGGTTGAGTTCACCGGCGTTAGTTGGGCGGTTAGACAAGGTGATCCAAAGTGGCTTGAATTCATAAATACCTGTATCAAACATTATGAAGATACCGGCAGAACACAGGAATGGGAGAAAAAGTATAAAATCCCTTATCTCTATCACGAGAAACGCCAGTTTCAGTTTGATAGTGGGGAACGCAAAGGTTCGATAGAGCAGTAGAAGTGGCAGGAACGAAAAAGGATAACAAGAGATGAAGAAACTGTTAATCTTTCCCGGAGTAGGAAGTCCCGAAAACTCAACGTATGCCGATGTATATGCCTTGCTCAACGTGGGCGCAAAAGACTACGGCTATGATAAAGTTAGTATTTGCCATTGGCCTGGACAGAGAGCAAATGAAACAGATATTCTGACATTAGGCGGTGCCGTTGAGATTGCCAAGAACGCCATTAACACTTGTGAAAATGAAGACGGCGAATACTCAATCCTCGGACGCTCATTCGGAACAATCGTGGCAGCGAGAGTATTGTCCGAGATAAAGCCGACACGACTTAAGCGAGTTATCATGTGGGGACCACCGCCGTATTCCGTTTTATGGAAACTTTTTAAGTTTGAGATAGACAAGACGAAGCAAAAGGCAGAAGAAAAGGGGACAAGAATAGACAATAGCTTTTTTAATTCGATCATTCCCTTTGAAAGCCTTGTTTTGACTATAGACTGCCCAACTGTAATAGCCACTGGAACGGAGGACCTTTGGGTTCCGCCGTCATTTATTCAATACATCCAGACCCTGTTAAAAGGCAAGGACAATTTTTCATTCAGAGTGGTTGATGGAGCAGGCCATGAATGTTCAACAAAGTGTCCGGTAGAAGTACAAAAAAAGTACTTGCAAAAGCTGTTGGATGAAGGGTATAGGGACTGAACTGTATGGATTTCAATATCGCACTTAGATATTTACCTGACTTGCTGGTTGGGTTAATGAGTACCATACTGTTATCTATAGAGGTAATCATTGTGGGAACGGTAATCGGCCTTGTCTTTGTCCCTCTTCGGATTTCCCATAATCCTTTTGTTCGCTGGATAAGCTGGGCCATTATCAATCCATTTCGTATCCTGCCCGTGCTGGTCTTACTCGTGTGGGGCTTTTATTCTCTTCCTATCGGGTTGGGCATAACCCTTCCCCCTTGGTGGGTTGCTGTGATCTGCCTTGGGCTAAATATGGGGGCTTTCTGCGTTGAGATTTTCCGCAAGGCTGTGGAAGAAGTTCCTGCGGAACATGTCGAGGCAGTTCAACTGATCGGATTACAGCGGAAGACAATCTGGAAGAAAGTAATCCTCCCTCTTGCGTACAGAAATGCCGGGATTCCCTATTTAAATCAGGTGCTGCAAACTATCAAGTTGACAGTTCTTGCCGCAATCATATCGGTGAGAGAAATATACCATGTGACGGCTGATGTAATTCAGCAAACAAATAAACCTCTTGAGATGTATACAATGCTTGCCTTAGTACTCTTTGTTCCCTTGCTTTTTATCACTCTATCAGTGGAATGGGCGGAGAGACGAATCAAAGGAAGCGGTAAGTTTCGCAAATGGTATTGGATCGGGGAAGAATAATGAAGGTCATATTAATCGAGACCACTTCGGAGGTATACCGTCAAAATCCCTTCAGCCATTTGGACCGTTTACTTGAGCCTCTTGCAATAGAATATATCGGCGGTCACCTCTTGAAGGTTGGACATGCTGTAGAACTTATTCATCAACTCTCGCAAAGTAAAGAGGATATTGTTGCGGAAGTTGTCAGGAAAGGACCCGATGTTATAGGTTTCTCCTGCATGACATATAACTATAAAGACACTGTAGAACTGGCAGAAGCTATCAAGACTGAACTGCCGGACGTTAAAACGATACTTGGTGGCTATCATGTTATCGGGATGGATACTTCGCCGGAATGTTTTGACTTCGTTATCAGAGGAGAGGGGGAGCAAGCAAGTGAGGCTGTGCTGGATGTTGTAGCAGGCAAGCTCGATATCCAGAATATACCTGGGTTGGCCTTTGCCAATGGTGTGCGGTGGGATATTCCCCAGTCAAGGGATCAGGCATTCCGCCCATATCCTCCTATGCGTCTTCCACGCAAAGGGTTTCTATCCATGAGTATGGGGGAGAATTTACCTGATACGCGGCTTGCCTGCGTTGTGGCTTGCCGAGGGTGCCCATTCCGTTGCGATTTTTGTTGTACGCCTCAAATATTTCCAGGGCAGCGAGAATTGAACACGCCGGTTCAACTGGTTTCCGAGATATTGAAACTTCGGGATGAGATGGGTGTGAACACGATCAATATCAGGGATGAAACCTTTTCAAATAAAACATATATAAGAGCCTTCTGTGAAGAAATGATAAAGTCTAAAGTGAATGTATCCTGGCGTGCCTTTGCAAACATTGGCACTCTAGATAGAGACTCTCTGCAACTTATGGCGAACGCCGGGTGTCATATGCTGTTTTTCGGCATCGAAGCGTCAGATATTGCCACGCTTCAGTTGAGGCGCAAGAATTTCCGGGATATCAACCGCATCATGAACGACGTACGTTCTGCCCAGGAGGTGGGCATTTTCACGAGGGCTGGCTTTATTGTAGGACATGAAAACGATACGAGAGAATCTTTTCGTCGGCATGAAGAATTTCTCTTGCAGGTGATGCCTGATGAGATTTGCTTGAGTTTTTTGACCCCCTTCCCGGGCACCCCGCTGTATCAGCGAATTAAAAAAGAAGGGCGATTATTAACGGAAGATTTCAGTAAGTACGACTGTGAACATCCCATTATAAATATCGGGATTCCCGAAGCGGAGTTGATTGAGCTTAGGAACCAGCTGTATAGCGGTTTCTATACAAGCAACGAATGGACAAGCCATATTACAAAAAGAGCCAAAGAAAGAGCACATGAAACGGAATCAATAGAACGATTCTGCGCATTTATGGCTCGGAAGCTCAAGGTATCTGATCCATGTGATAAGATAAAAGCTCCGGGGCGTGTTAATCAATGAGTACATACGAAGCAAGCACATTCTTTAAGAAAGTCATCCCAAGCCCTTCTGTGGAATTGAGAGGGGTAAATATATCCTATTCACAGGGGAATTCAAATGGCGGCTTTTCTCTGGATATTAACCAATTGTCCATTGTCGGGGGGACTATCCATTGTATTTATGGCACGAACGGATGTGGCAAGACATCAATACTCAGGTTGCTTGCAGGTCTGATGCCTGTAAGTCAGGGATCTGTGAATTGGCAAAATCTTGAATCGCCCAAGCCCGGCAGAGATTATATACTCGTGACCCAGGCCGGGCCTGTACCTCACTGGACCGTTCACGAGAACATAACTGAGCCTCAGATTGACAATAGCATCCCTCTCAAGGATGCGGAGCTGAGGACACGGCATGTTATTGAATTGTTAGGTCTCCAGAATCTTGAAAACCGGTATGCCCATCAACTTTCCGCTGGCCAACAGCAAAGAACAGTTCTTGCCAGGGCTCTGGCCCTTTCCCCCAAAATCCTTTTGCTTGATGAGATCATGAGCGGCCAGAGCGAGTATTGGGCAGAGCGTATTGCCGAACTGCTTCGTCAGTTTGTCAGCATGAAAGGACTGGTAATCATGGTCAGCCACGATCCTGAATGGGTAATGGTGAACGCAGATCGTGTTACACATATAGTCTCCGGTCACGGGGACGCTGTTTCTGCAACACACTTCTTTTGCGGATATGACGGCGACGGCAAAGACTGGCTTGCGTTTCGTGAGGCAAGGTTTCTGTCTTTAAAAGGAGAGCGGAGATGAAAGTACTTGGTATTGACGACTTTTTCTATGTGTCTGACAGAAGTTATGACTTCCTTGCTGAGAAGTCACTGCCTTATTATCACGAGGCCCATAAATTACTTGTCTCCTCTTTGTGTTTTAAAAGAGAGGAAGAATTTGAAGTTATTGACCTTGGCGTCGGCTCGGGCGTTACATCGGCTTACATCCTGAAGAATTATCCGAAAGCGCGAATAACCGGAGTCGATCTTTTTGATGAAATGCTTGAGGATGCTAAGGTTCGACTTAAACCTTTTGAAGACAGGGTGACCTTGGTTCGGGCCGACAATGCAGAATTTCTCAGGACATTTTCCAGAAAGGTCAATATTGTTGTAAGCGCCTTCTGCATACATCATCTGGATGAGGCAGGCAAGAAGGAACTCTTCAGCCTTATTCATGATATATTACTACCTCGCGGTCGCTTTTTGATGTTGGACCTTACGACCTTCGCTGATGCTTGCCTGCGTGAGCAGGCGCGGCAGGCAACCATAGACTATATGAAGGAACATGTTCAGGATGAAGACTACCGTGCAAAATGGATACATCACTGGAACCATATCAATACGCCACACCCTGCGGATGAGATGGTGCGGTGGGCTGAATCAGTAAATTTGCAGGCTGAGATTGTATTCAGAGCGGGCGAAGTAGCGCTTATAGAGTTTCTTCGGGAGGGCTAATGGAAATATATAAACTTGGGCTTGATTTTGACATGACTGATGTAACTCTTCCTAAATTGAAGGAGGAAGAGGCGCGAAAGGGATTAAATTTCCAATCGCATGTTGATGCTATTTTTAAAGAACTTACGGAAGATATAACCTGGGGTTCATTTGGCGTTATTGTTGGTGACCCAAATGATACTGAGAACAAGGAACCGCCTTATGTCTGGAGTACTACGATAATCGACAATACAGTTAATATACCTCTCAACACCTTTCTGGCAGATGTTAAACGCAACCCTAATAACTATTTGGTGTTGGCTCAGCTTGGAGAGGAACTCCATCAGAAAAATACTGTAGTTCCATGTCTTGTGATGACAAGCGAAGATCTCAATGAAGCTTCCCTCAACGGAATTAGGATTTCTAAATGGGATAATAATGCAGCTGCATCCTTAAATAAATTATCGGATAATATTGATCTAACAAGTCTTAATTTGCGGTGGAATAAATATCTCGAAGAAGTAAAAAAAGTCACTAATGACTATAAAAACTCAATTTGTTATATACCGGCGGTTTGTCGTCGCGATAGTAGTGACCAAAAAGTATTAGGGGGTGGGTTGGTCCTTTGTGTAAAAAATAATAAATTGTCCGATATATTCAAACACTTGCCTGACATTCAACTGTTTTTGCGCCTGTTGTTTACCGAACTTCTTATTGCGCACCGTTATATAGGTGTAACGGTTGATGTGCCTCCGTTTGTAGCTTTTTTGCGAGCTAAAGCTGATGGTATTAATGGTTGGTTTAAGACCAGTACAAGTAATAATGTTAGGCATAATTTTAGTGAGATGCAAGTGGTCGGGTGGCTGGAAATTGAACAAGCAATAGCTATCTTTGTAGGTCGTCTTCCAAGGAATGCTGAGACGTATTTTGCACTAAAGGAGCTGAGCCTCTCTGGGCTGGATACTAAGCATATTACACCAACCATGCTGGCAATATTGGCCTTGTGCGCCGTATTCACGAAAAAGAGTATATGTGCGCTGACATTCGGCAAATATGAGCCTATTGAAGGCCGTGAAGCCAAATTTCCTTGCAGGAATATAGAAAAGATGAAAATAAATAAATTTATGCTATCAGAATTTTACAAATACGTGCTTTCTGCTGTTAAGATAAAAAATACTTCCGATAAGCTTATTGAGTCAATCACGGTGGAGAACCAATCTATTAAAATACTATTTAATTCAGGAGAATATGCAGAGAAGCTGTGCAGTAGTATCTTGCAGATGTTTTCGAAGATGATTGAAGACCGTAACCTTCGCTATCACGATGCATCAGCTCATTTAGGCAGATTTATAATCTGGAGTGGTTATCATTTTTGTACTGAGAAATGCACTGGGCCATGTCAAACAGATAGTGGGTGTACTTCTCAACCTTATGTTGCTCTGTATAAAACTGACTCTAAATCAGAGCTTTGTATATCTATTGGAACCTCAAACTTTTCAAAGGATAATTAAGAGTTTCGTGGAGGAAACATGCAACTAAAGGTTATTGACGAGGACCAGACGCGACGGAATAATATTATTGAGCTTTGCCGCCCATACGATGATGGTGTGACATCTCAGGTAACAGATATTTCAGCAACAGACTTGCAGGATATTAATAGACAAAGAATAATATTTCTTCACTGGAATAATTACTCTGACAGAGCTATTCATGATCTATCGAATGTTTCGAAAGAGGTCATTCTTTACTCGGGCGGTAGTTTCCGCGACCTTTCAGATGCGGAGCAAGGTTCCGGCAAGGTGTTTAAGATCCACCGAAGCATTGATCGAGGTGAGTCGTTTAGCGGCCACCTAACGCAAGGGTTTATCGAGATTCTTGAATATTTTAAGAATGGTAAAAAGGGAGCGTTACCTTCGCTCTTTGTGAAAACGTCATATCCAGATGCTCTTGTTGCTTACTATCTTGCAGAGGTTGCTAAGGAACACACATTGAGCGTAGAATTAAAAAAAGAGGCCGAAGATGATTATAAGAAACTAAAAGATAAGCATGGTTGTGGCGGGGCTTTTGATAGAGATGGGATTAAGGAATTGTTTGTGAAGATGGCAACGATTTGAACGTGGAAGCCGCAGAGCAGGCCAGTAATAGTTAATCACGAAAGGAGATTTTAGTCATGGAGACCGTTCAAATAAAAATACCGGAGACGCTTTATCATACTCTTAAGGCACATGGGTATCAGAAAACGGATATAGAAAAGGAATTCTTGGAGGATGCGGTTCTGCAACTTTACAGGAAACATATCATAACCATCGGTAAGGCTGCATCCATCATGGGCCTGTCAATCCACTCCTTTCGCGAGAATCTTCTCAAAAAGAACCTCCCTGTTGAATATCTTACCGAAGACATGTATGAGGAGGATTTAAAGACCATCAAATCTATCAAGAGAAAACGGTAGCAGGAAATGAAGGTAGTTTGCGATACAAACATAATAATAGACCTTTCCAAGATTCACCGTGTGGATATGCTCAAAGGCCTCTTCGATGAAGTCATTATTCCGAATGAAGTCAAGGAAGAATTGTTAGCTGGCGGCAGCAGCAAAGAGAAGGCCGACATTAAAAAGGCTATCGAAGAGTGGATATCCATAGAACCTGTTGAAGATATTTTTGCAGTGGAAAACTTGCAGGCACACCTTGATAAAGGGGAATCCGCCTGCATTGTATTGTATAAAGAAATTGACGCTGACCTATTAGCGATAAACGATCTAAAGGCAAGGGGTATTGCCGGTGCCCTTGGCATAAAGGTAATCGGCACTCTCGGCGTTCTCTTGCTGGCAAAAGATAAAGGGTTGCTAAAGGAGATACGGCCTCTCCTGGACGAACTGCGAAAAATAGGGGCCTATATAAGCAACAGCCTCTATCTCCGCATATTGAAAGATGTAGGGGAAGATTAAATGCAACGGAATATGATGCTTACTCCCTGGAACATACCATGTGAAGCCAACACCATTCGCGGCCAGTTAAAGCATTCCTGGCTTGAAAACCAGCTTTGCAATAAGAAGGTTGAGGATGTCCTGTATCTCTGGTCTGAAGGGAAATGGCGGGCACTGGAGAGCGAATTCGACATGCGTATTGAGGAGACATTGGAACTTGCTGACAATCTGGCTGAAGGCTTTAGCCCCGCTCAACTTGTAGACCAATTACGACCTCTGGCCCAACTGTCCGAAGGCGATAGGGTATTGATAAAAAAGGCAGTTCACGAGGCATATCTTGAAAGTTCAGGAATTTTAAAGCTGCAAGCTCCGCTTAAGAAGGCTGCCGAATCCCTCGGTAATGCCATTTCTCAACTGCGTGATGCATGGAAAACCAGGCCCCAGGAAGAAGAGCAGAAAGTAAAACAAGCCTGGGAACAGGTGTCCATAAAGGCTAATGAGCTTTTAGAGATATTTAAAACTTTGCCGACTGGAGTTGTGCTGCCATGATCATGCCACGTATATTAATCATAGACGACCAATACGCCCGTGATGCCGATGAGCGCAGCATCCTGAAGCGCAAGGCCGGTCTTGTGGAAATTACCCTTGACACCTCTGACGCAAAACTTACCCAACTTACAGAAGATAATTTAAAGAAGGATATTGTGGCCGCCACAGTATTTTGTTCCGGGCAACAAATTACTGAGACCGAGATTGAGAACAGATACGACCTTATTAAAGAAGCGGTGGCGAGAGGGTGGGGAAGCGGAAATAAGTATAAGTGGAATCTGATTTTGTTGGATGTCCAATTTGACTCTGGTCGTATTAAAAATGGAATGCCTATTGGTCATGTTGATGATGCCAAATTTGGAGAAACGGTCAGAGACCGCTTAAATCATGACTTCCGTGACTTGCCTCTCGTAATGATTTCTAATAAAAACGAGAAGGAAATAGAAAGCGGTAAGACTCATTATCTTTCAAAAGAGGGACTTGATAGGTGGGAACTAAGAAAATGTCTATTAACCCACGGAAAAGAACTGTCTCAGGATCAGCTTAGATGCCTACTGAATTTGGATGAACAAATTATAGCTGACTCGAAGCTAACTGTTTCAGTATTCCGAGAGGCATTCATCCACGCAAAGAGTAGCGCTTCAGTTTTATTACTTGGCGAAAGCGGGGTAGGTAAAGAGGTCTTGGCTAAATACATACATAAATGCTCAGGCCGGAAAGATAAGCTCGTACCTGTGAATGTCGCAGCAATACCTAAAGACCTGCTGGAAAGCGAGTTTTTCGGCCATGAAAAAGGGGCATTTACGGGCGCTCATGCGAGGCAGATTGGAAAGTTTGAACGTGCCGATGGAAGCACCTTGTTTTTGGACGAGATAGGCGAAATGCCTATTGATCTCCAGACGAAGGTTTTAAGAGTAATCCAGGAAAAAGAATTTGAGCGGGTCGGCGGAAGTAACGTTATTTCCACAAATGTAAGGTTAGTGACTGCCACAAACAAAGATTTGGAGTCGGAGGTCAGGAAAGGTAATTTTAGGGAAGACCTCTACTACAGGCTCAATGTCGTTTCGCTTTATATCCCACCTCTCCGTGAGCGAGTGGAAGATATAATCCCCCTTGCAGAGGTTTTTCTGAATCAATTCTTGTTAGAGTATAAGAAAAAGGGGATTACCTTTTCACCCGATGCTAAAAACTCTCTAAAAAAATACCCATTCCCTGGCAATGTCCGGGAATTAGAGAATCTTGTTCATAAGATAGTTAGCCGTACCGGGCATAACCGTGTAATCTCTGTTAAAGACGTTGCTTCGGCGTTGAAACAACCACTTTCTGCACTTCCAAAACCTCCAGTGCCTCTGCCTAAACCGGAACAGGAGTCTCGCACCCAAACCACTTTGGCACCTGAACCTTCTAAAACCAGCTTAAAAACCATTTCAGCGGTTCCCGTACAGGCTCCGTCAGCCGAAGTAAAAGAGAGTAAAAGCACAGGAGAAAGGCCAATTACCCTGCAAAGCCTTGCCGATATTCTGAATACATTGCCTATTGATAAAGATGATCCGGCTTTAAAGGGTGCCAAACCACGGCTGGAGGAAGCATTTCAAAACTTTATGAAACGCCTATTGGGGGCGGCTCTGGCAGGATGTAAAGGACTTACTACAGGTCCCTATCCACGGAAACAAGCCGTTATTCTGATTGAAGATGATCCTTCTATAACAACTTCTGACCCTCAGCGTATAATCAATAAAATCCTTGGAAGAATAGGAAAAGAAGACATAACAGAAAGTGACCTTGAAGGATTGGTTAACCAGTGGAAGGCAAGCCTTAAGAGCCATTGAATATAAGTAATCAAAGAGAGGCGAAATGAGCGCAACAGTTGATGTTCTTAAACAAATTGCCCCAAATATCTATTCCTATCGTGACAAGTTTGCCGAGCTTTGGGACATTGATACGCTTATCCCAAAGATTAAGGACAAAACCGTAGTCATTGTATGGGATGATATCCCTCCAAGGAAGCAAGATGTAGTCGCCACCAATAAATACCTCACACCCATTGACTGGGCAGTAGCCTTTTCATTGGCGGTGCATGACGCGGCTACCGCTGGAAAAAAGGATGATAAAAAGCTGGAATATCCAGACCTCAGAATCCTTATCCTTGACCTGAATTCTCAATCAATATCAAATGCAGACAGCGTCAGGTTTTTCAATCAATCCCCTCAAATCATGCCTTGGGTGCGCCTCTTCCATCCCTTTGATGCCGATAAATTAATTAAAAACCTCATAGACAATATAGGCGACAAGCCTGATGATAAAGTTTCTTCAATGAAAGATGCTATTGAAAAATCTGACATGCCCCTCATCCGCAATATCTGGGCGGCATTCCTTACTAAGCCCTCAACTCCCGGCGACCACCACGCCATTGCAAATCTCGTAGGGCCGCTGCTTTTGATGGGCGATAACACCGGGGAGGATCAGCACACAAAGGCCCTCAAAAGCCTTATGAAGGCGTTGGGATTGATACCGGAAAAGGCCAAAGGAGAGGCCCTCCCCTGGATAAACTGGGATGCTGCGCCATGGAAAGATAGGCTGAACAGATTGACAACGGACGAAGGAAAGCTCAACTTAATTCTCATTGACGACCAGTATCACCAGGGTTGGGGCGAGGTGCTGCGCTTGGCGCTTGGCGTTCCTTATGCTCCCATGACAAACAATATCGTCGGGGAGAATGAAAAAATTGTGGTCAAGGCCTTCGATTCCGCTGAAGATATTCTGACGATATTAGAAAAGCTTACTGATAAAGATCAGAGATTCCAGTTTTCTCTCGGCGGTAAGAAAGACATTCCTGAAGTCTTGTTTCTTGACCTTCGTCTTTTTTCAGGAAAAGATGAAAAGGAGGAAGCTGCTTTTTTCGAAAGGCTTATCTCTTTAGCCGAAAAGTTCATCGAAGACGGAACTAACAATCTGCCTTGGAAAGGCTTTACAACCGCCGAGATTGAGAAAGTTAAGAACTGGATAAAACCAGAAAATCAGAAGCGTGAAGATGACAATTATGCTACAGCGTTGACATTGCTCCCACGTATTCTGGCCTTGACCGACATGTCCTTACCCATAATCATATTCTCCTCCACTGGCAGACGGGATATAGCCGAGAAGTTTAAGGGTTACGACAATATCATCACTGACTTTGATAAACCGAAGTTTACAGTGGATATGCCGGAGGATATAGCGGAACAGACAAAGAGAAAATTTGAAGAGGCCTTTGAGAAGGCTGTGCTGCTTTTGCAGGGACGAGAAAAATGTAGAAAAATTATTCAAAATGCCGCTTGTCCGAAGCCATTAGAGACCGAAAAAAAGGGCAAGCATGTAGAATTGTATATTGATGAGGATTTTCTTAATGCAAAAGCTGGATTGAAAGATCTGCCGGAAGGCTTCGAAAACAAAATTCCGAATAGAATAAAAGACCAACTGGTTCACTATGACGGGCGTCTGGAACTTCAAGGGTGGATGAACGAGCAGGAAAAGATAGAACTTTTAAGTATATCAAATGATGAACAATACCAAACGGCTATAAAAAATACAAAGAATCTCAGAACCATGCGGTTAGAGTTGGTGGCCTTTTTGCTATTTTTTCTGATAACACACTGGAAAAAGCACAGATGAAGGCTGACCTTTTTGATGACGTATGTACGAGTTCCGGAATTTTATATTTCGACCCTACACCTAATCAAAACACAAATAAAGAGATTAAAAGGAAAAAAGCTAATTCTGCTTCAGAATTAGCTGAGGCTATGAAAAACGCTCATAGACCAGAAGGATTATTTTTTGTTCGATTATCTTTTACTATATCAGGGCCTGACCCTTCGATAATTGGCGACCCATTCAATCCACGCTCAGCAGATAATCTTTACAGACATACATTATCAACACTCATAGAACTTTTTCTCTCGGAAGTTCTCCCTGCCTTATTCGGCCAAGGTGCAAAGAATGGCTCCGTCAGTATTTTTGTCGCTACAAAAAAGAAGCCATTGACAGGAAAGGATTTAAATATGGCAACATATAGCACTGGACAG
>Ga0209342_10001686_pt1 | contig 24453 bp, 21 predicted proteins | sample RifCSP16_2_FD_184023 | JGI IMG/M metagenome (GOLD analysis project Ga0209342, IMG submission 184023) | Soil microbial communities from Rifle, Colorado - Rifle CSP2_sed 16_2 (SPAdes) (version 2) | ecosystem: Environmental > Terrestrial > Deep subsurface > Rock core/Sediment | place: Rifle... | reverse complement strand
AGCCGATCCGGAACCACCACGGACTAAGGCCGAAGAACTCCCCCAGGCCCCCACACACGCCTGCCACAATCCGTTGTCGCCCCGAGCGGCGCAGGACTCGCGGGCCGGGCTCCGACATTGGACACCTCCCGTTTCGAGGCCTCATTCTCCCACATGCTGTGCAGACACTGTGACAACAGCCTGACACTCCCCAGAAAGCGTAGGGGCGCAGCACCCAGCACCTGCCGGTCTGGGCAGGTGTGCTGCGCCCCTACGACGCTTCAGCTGGGTACTGCCTTTGGCCGAATAATCCGGCAGCGGCGGTGCCGCCAGCGGCCGTTGGAATTCGCCACCCAAGCGCTTCCTCTCGACTCTCCTGCCGAATGAGGTAGGGGCGGGTCTCGCCGGGAAGATCGCCCGGCACCTTCGGAGACCCGCCCCTACGAACATCCCCTTCACGGCGATCTCTTCGGCCTAGTAGTCCGGCATCGGCGGAGCCGCCTGCGCCCTTTCCTTCTCGGGCACGTCGGTCACCAGGGCCTCGGTCGTCAGAATCATCGCCGCGATCGAGGCCGCGTTCTCCAGGGCGCCCTTCGTCACCTTGGCCGGGTCGATGATCCCCGCCTTGACCATGTCGACGAATTCGCCCTTCATCACGTCGTAGCCGATGTTCTTGTTCTTCTTGCTTTTCTGCTCGCGCCGCACCTCTTCGACGATCACGGCGCCGTCCTGGCCTGCGTTCTCGGAGAGCTTGCGCATCGGCACTTCCAGCGCCCTACGGACGGAGTTGATGCCGATATTCTCGTCGTCGAACTCCATCTTGAGGCCCTTGACGGCCTCCATGGCGTTGATCAGCGCTACGCCGCCGCCAGGGACGATCCCTTCCTCCACCGCAGCCCGGGTGGCCGAGAGGGCATCTTCGACGCGGTGCTTCTTCTCTTTGAGCTCGGTCTCGGTGGCCGCCCCCACGCGGATGACGGCAACGCCGCCGGAGAGCTTGGCCAGCCTCTCCTGGAGCTTTTCCTTATCATAGTCGCTGGTCGATTTATCGATCTCGACCTTGATCTCCTCGATCCGGCCCTTGATGCGGGCTGCATCGCCGCGGCCCTCGACGACCGTCGTATCGTCCTTGGTGGCGGTCACCTTGCTCGCCCGGCCGAGGTCGTTCAGCGTCACGCTCTCGAGCTTGCGCCCGAGCTCTTCGGTGACCACGGTTCCGCCGGTGAGAATGGCGAGGTCCTGCAGCATCGCCTTGCGGCGGTCGCCGAAACCGGGGGCTTTGACGCCGACCACGTTGAGCATTCCCCGCAGCTTGTTCAGCACCAGCGTGGCCAGGGCCTCGCCGTCGACGTCTTCGGCGATCACCACCAGCTCCCGCTTGCCGATCTGAACCAGTTTCTCCAGAATCGGCACGATATCGGCCGCGGCCGAGATCTTCTTGTCGTGGATGAGGATGTAGGGCTCTTCGATCACCGCCTGCATGTGCTCCGGATCGGTGACGAAGTAGGCCGAGATGTAACCCCGATCGAACTGCATGCCCTCGACGTATTCCTTCTCGAACTCGAGGCCCTTCGACTCCTCGACGGTGATCACGCCGTCTTTGCCGACCTTGTCCATCACCTCGGCGATCAGCTCGCCGATCTCTTGATCTTGAGCGGAGATCGCCGCCACGGAGGCGATCTCTTCCTTGGTGGTCACCTCGATGGCTTGCTCCTTGATCGAGTCGGAGACAGCCTTGGCCGCGGCTTCGATCCCCCGCTTGAGCAGCATCGGGTTGGCCCCGGCGGCCAGGTTCTTCAGCCCGTCGCTGACAATGGCGTGCGCCAGGACCGTCGACGTGGTCGTACCGTCGCCGGCGATGTCGTTGGTCTTGGTGGCGGCTTCCTTCAGGAGCTGGGCGCCCATGTTCTCAAAGGGGTCTTCCAGCTCGATTTCCTTGGCGACGGTCACGCCGTCGTGGGTGATGGTCGGCGATCCAAATTTGCGGTCGAGGGCGACGTTGCGGCCCTTGGGGCCCAGGGTCGTCGCCACGGCGGAGGCCAGGACGTCGACGCCCGCCTTCAGGCGCCGGCGTGCATCCTCCGAGAATGCGAGTTGCTTAGCTGCCATCGTTCGATCACTCCTATGATTCAGGTCTCAGGTTTCTGGGGATCCGGCTCACTCTTCCAGAATGGCCAGGATGTCGCTCTCTCTCAGGATGAGGAGCTTGTCGTTCTCGATCTTGACCTCGGTGCCGGCGTACTTGGCGAAAAGGACCTTGTCGCCCACCCGGACGTCCATGACGATGCGCTTGCCTTCATCGTCCCGCGCCCCGGGGCCCACCGAGAGCACTTCCCCCTTCTGGGGCTTCTCCTTGGCCGTCTCGGGAAGCACGATCCCGCTCGGCGTCACCTCTTCACCCTCCAGAGGCTTGACCACGAGCCGGTCCGCCAGCGGCTTGAGCTTGAGCGCCATACGAACCCTCCTTCAATTCTGTCGGCTGTAGGATGAGTGGCAAGTTAGCACTCGCAAGGCATGAGTGCTAACTCGCCTCGCTAGTGTATCGAAATCGTCTGCCCGTGTCAAGGGGTTGCCGAAGGAGTGGCGTCCGCTGGTGGGGTGCCTTCTACAGTCGGGGTCGGACCACGGCAGACCACCCGGCTCTCGGCCGCAATGGGTGCCACCACCGGGTCGTCCGCGTAAGCTCCGAGCAGCACCCGGAAGACGCGGTCCGAGTCCTCGCAGGCGTTGGGAAAGTCGGCGGTCCCGCGGAAGTAAACCAGGACCGAGCCGTAGGTGTAGTAGTATTCCAGGCTCTCGTCTCCCAGCTCCAGCCCCGGCACCTGAACGGCCAACGCCCGGCCCTCCTCCGTCTCCGGATCGCAATTGAAGACGTACTCGCACAGGATCAGAACGCTCACTTCCGGTCCGCATCCATCGACGGCGCACTGCAGGGCCAGGACGGCGCTCTCATAGTTGCGAGCCCGGAAAAAGACGGTCCCCAGCCGTCCGTAGATATCGGGATTGTCGGGGCTGATTGCCAGCGCCCGCTCGATGTTGATAGCAGCAATGAAGAACTCCCCCTGCTGCAGGTAGGTCCGGCCGATCGCCAGGTAGGGAGTGGGATCCTCGATGCCCAGCTGGTCGTTGATGCGGGCGGCGCGATCGAAGTACTGCAGGGCCTGATCGATCAACTCGCGGCGGCCGGTGGAGAGCGGGTCGTCGCCGGCAAGGCGGCGGTAGTTGGCCCCGATCAGGAGATAGAGATAGGTGAAGTTTGGCGAGATCTCGGCCGCGTTCCGGTATTGCTGAATCGCAGCGCTGTACTGACCGTTGTTCTCCAGCACCGTCCCATAGACGCGAAAGATATCCATACTGTAGGGGTCGTCCGGGCTGGCGAGCCCGGCGGCGTAGGTGGCCTCGTCGAGGGCCAAGGCGAAGTTCTGCTGGTCGATGTCCACCTCCGCCTTGAAGGCAGTGGCCAGCGGATCGCCCGGGGCGAGGCTCAGGGCCCGGGCCGAGGCCGCCAGCGCCGCGGTGAGGAATTCGTCCCTGCGTCCTGTCCCACGGATGCTCTCCTCCGCCGAGGCCGACCAATCGTAGACGAGGGCGCGGATGGCGAAGACGAAGCTGTCATCCGGGGCGGCCTCGGAGCCACGGTCAATGGAGGCACGTGCCTCATTCAGCCGGCCCCGCCGATCTTCGGCCGTGGTCATCAGGGCGCTGGAATACGTCTGGATCCGTGCCAGCTCCGCCCACAGGAGGCCGTTCTCCGGCTCCAGAGCGGCCGCGGCCTGATAGGCCTCGATCGATTGAGCGAGGTTTCCGGCCGAGAAATAGGCGCGCCCCTGCTCGGCGAAGGATTGCGCGGTTCGCGTCGGGGTGTAGGCCGGAAGGAAGAGCGGCCTCACCCTCCCAGTCTCGCGGAGCCAGACGAGGGCCAGGCCCACAGTGATCAAGGCGGCATAGGTGAGCACGCGCCAGGGATTGTTGGGCCGGCCGTCGCGGCTGATCCTCAGCCGGTCGCCCCGCAGTTGCATGGCGAACCGTCCTCTAGGGAGCCGGGGTGGCGGTGGGCCGAGGCGTGGGCGTCGGTTCGATCACCCCACAGATGACCATGCCCTCGATCGAATTGGCCTGGGCGATCTCATCGTCGGGGACGCCGCGCAAGAGCGTCTCAAACAGCAGAATGGCCTCCTCACAGCGGCCCTCTTTCGCCAGCGCCAGGCCGTAGGTGTAGTAATACTCGACCACGCTGGAGCTGCCCGGGTCGAGGGGCAAGCCAATCACCTGGATTCCATCTTCGGTGACGCCGCCCTGAACGGCCAACGCCAACTCCGGGATGGCCAGGTCTTCCTCGTTGTTGTGGTAGTACATCCGCCCAAGATTGCCGTGCAGCCGCGGGTCGGACGGGGCCTGTCGCACGGCCTCGGCCGCCCACTGACTCGCCCGGCCGTACTCACCCACCCGGGCGTAGGTCGCCGCGAGCAGTGTGAGAGGGTCCGGATCGGTGGGAGCCAGCGAGTTGGCGCGCAGGTAGCTTTCCACCGCCGCGTCCACATCCCCTTGGGCGCGGTACATGTTGCCGAGAGAGACGTGCAGGAGCGGAAGGTTCGGGTTGATCGCCAGGGCTGCCTGGTAGTACACCGCAGCGTCTTCGTACTGCGTGATTCTCTCGAGAACATATCCCATGGCCCGCTGGGATTCCAGCAGGTCGGGCGCCAGCTCGAGGGCGCGGCGGGCCTCCCGGCCGGCATCGTCGTAGAGGCTCTGGTCGGCCAGGATCTCCGCATAGAAAGCGTGTGCCAGCGCGTTGTTGGGATCGATCTCCAGCGCCCGCACCACTTCGTCTTGTGCCTCCGTGAGGCGTCCGAGGAAATCGAGGCTCCAGCCCAGGACGGCATGGGCCAGCGAGGAGCCGGGGTCAATGAGGAGCGCGTCGCGCGCTGTCACCTCGGCGACTTCCGGTCGCCCGGCGAAAACCTGCACGCGCGCCAGGGCGATGTAGAACGTCGCCTGATCCGGGTCGGCGGCAATCGCCTCCTCATAGGACTGCTCGGCCTGCTCGAGCTTCCCGGCGGCGAAGTGCGTCTCGGCCTGCAGCGCAAAGGAGGCCGGGTTGCGGGTGGGCGTCGGCGTGGGCACAAAGGGCGGAGGGATGCGTGGGACGATCACTTGCTGAAGATAGACGCCGGCGCCGATCAGCGCCAGAAGCGCCAGAACGCGGAGCGGGCGCGATCGTTTGCGCCGCTTCCTGGTCATGTGCCACTTGCTGCCGCTGAGATACATGGCGATACAGGGGGCCCGCCCGGTCTGCAACCTCGGGCGGACTTTCAATGATACCATCCGCCGCCGCGGAGCGTCAAGAAAGGCCGATCGGTTATAATGCCGCCGATGACCTCCGAGCCGTCGAGCAACACCGACAGCACCGCCCCCCAGCCCTCCGCCGAGACCCCATCGCCCGCGCCCGGCGGCTGGCGTCGCGTGCGCTGGCTGCTTCTGCTGATCCCGCTCGCGGCGCTCCTCGCCGGGGTGACCGGCTATCGCTCGGGGGTGAGCACACGCGAGACCGCGCAGCGGGAGGCCGTCCATGCGATGGCCCAATCGCAGTTCGAGCTCGGCGTCACCGATCTCGAGGCCGGGCGCTACGAGCTCGCCCGCCAACGCTTTGAGTACGTGATCGAGCTCGACCCGGCCTACCCCGGCGCGGCCGATCTCCTGGTGCAGGCGCTGGTTCACATCCAGGAGCCGCTAGTCCTCGTCACCTCCGCCCCCACCCCGACGCCCAACCTCGCCCCCGTGGCGGAGATCTTCGCCCAGGCTGAAGAGGCCTTCGCCTCCGAGGACTGGACCCGCGTCATCGACACGCTCCTGGCGCTGCGCGCCAAAGACCCCACCTACCGCGCCGTCGATGCCGACGGGATGATGTACGTGGCCCTGCGCAGCCGCGGGCTGCACCTCATCCGTATCGAATGGGAGCTCGAGGCCGGGCTCTACGACCTTAGCCGAGCAGGGCGCTTCGGCCCTCTGGATAGGGAAGCCGAGGACTGGCGCTTCTCGGCCCGCTACTACCTCCTGGCCAATAGCTACTTCGGGCTCAATTGGGGGCTCTCCGCCGATCTCTTCCTCGAGCTTTGCGTGCCGGGTGCCGTCTGGGATTCGTGTGACCGGGCCTCCATCTCGATCGAACGATACGCCGAGGAGCTCGACGAGATCGACGACGCGTGCGAGGCGGTCCGCCAGTATGAGGCTTGGGAGTGGCCGGGCGATCTGCCGATTCTCCAGCCGGTGTACGATGTGATCGTCCTCGCGAGCGAGCGCTGCGCGGCCCAGGCCGCCCCGGCAGAAACGTCGACGCCCACACCCGACGGCACTCCCACAGAGACACCCACCGACACTCCCGCCCCCTAGACCATGCCGTCCTGGGCGCTAACACTCGCCTATACACTGCACATGGCTGCCACCGTCGCATGGATCGGCGGCCTCTTCTTCCAGTCCGTCTTCCTCGGCCCGGCCCTCCGGCGCACGCTCGATCCTCCAAGCGCGCTGCGCCTCCTCGAATTGCTGCGACGGCGCTTCGACCCCCTGGCCTGGCTCAGCCTCGCCGTCCTCATCGCCACAGGCCTGACACAGATGACCGCCAGCCCCAGCTATGAAGGGTTCCTGGCTCTCCAGAACCCTTGGGCGGTCGCCATCCTGGCCAAGCACGGCCTGATCGCCTTGATGGTCGCCCTCGCCGGCTACCAGACCCTGTTCCTCTACCCCTGGCTCAGCCGCCTCGCCCTCAGGCCGCAAGGGGCGCCGGAAGAGCTCGCCCTTGCCGAGAGGCGGCAGGCCAGGCTCAGCCGCTGGAGCGTGCTCTTGAGCCTGGCCGTCCTTGGCCTGACGGCTCTTGCACGCACCGCCTGAGATCCCCCTTCGTTTCGCACTGCGCCTCGGCACGGCTCTTGCACCTTACGCAAGTCAACTTCATCGCGCAGGTGCGGACTATGGCCCTCACAATCCTCCTCTGGCTGGGAGTGCTCTTTCTCTCCTTCGGGTTCTGCGGCGTTTTCGGAACGCTGCTGCGTAGGGCGCGCCACGGCTCAGGATCGGCCCGCGCACAGGTCGCCCTATTCGGAGCTTTAGTCATCCTGCCTTCGGCGGCAATGGTGCTTGGCCTGCCCGGGTTCGCGCTGCCAGCCCGGTTTGCCATTGTCCTTGGCGGGGCCCTGGTCGTGGCCGCTGCATGCACGCAACCAGGCTGGGCCCCCGATGCCCTTTGGACCCGCTCCTTCGCCAGAGCCTATTTCGCCGCGGCGATGGGCATCACCGCTTTGTGGGAACTCGGCCTGGCGTTCAGCTCCGCCTCGGTTCCGTCCTCAGTCCTGGCGGCCGCAGCCGGAATCGCCGGAGCGGCCTCCCTCGCCGCGGCCCAACGGCCCGGCGTAGCGCGCCGGCCTCCTGAGGTACAATGAACCGCCGCTCCCGGCCGCAGGCTGAAGGCGGCTCAGGTCCCTTCCTTGTTCGAAGTCATCTTCCTCGGCACTTCGGCCTCCGCCCCGTCCATCCATCGCGGCCTCTCGGCCCAGGTGGTGAGCTATCGTGACCAGCGGTTTCTGATCGACTGCGGCGAGGGCACGCAGCGCCAGATCCTCCGCTCCGGGATCGGCTTTCGCCGGCTCAACCGCATCTTGATCACCCACGGGCACCTCGATCACATCCTCGGGCTAGCCGGCCTGCTCTCCACGTTCGCCCGCTGGGAAGCCATCGATCGCCTGGAGATCTGGGCCGGGCGATGGGCGCTGGAGCGCATCCACGATCTTCTCTTCGGAGTTGTTTTGCGCGGGGCCAAGCCGCCGCTGCAGGTCGAGCTGGTCCCCATCGAGGCCGGCACGATCCTCTCGGATGGCGACCTGCGATTGAACGCCTTCCCCGTGAGCCACCGCGGCCCCGGCTGCTACGGCTTCCTCTTCGAGGAGAGCCCGCGCCGGCCTTTCCTCCCCGAACGCGCGGAGGCCTTCGGCGTGCCTGCGGGCCCGATCCGACGAGAGCTGGTCCAGGGCCGCCCCGTCAGGCTGGCCGACGGGCGAATGATCACCCCCGACGACGTCCTCGGCCCGCTCACCCCCGGCACCCGCTTCGTCCACGTCGGAGACTGTGGCCGCACCGACGACCTCGTCGACACCTGCCGCGGCGTTGACGGGCTTGTCATCGAGGCCACCTATCTCGAGGTCGAGTCCGAGATGGCCCGGCATTTCGGTCACCTCACGGCCCGCCAGGCCGCCGACCTTGCCCGGCGGGCCGAGGTGGGCCACCTCTACCTCACCCATATCTCGCGCCGCTACCGCGATTCGGAAGTCCTCGAGGAAGCCGTCGCCACCTTCCCCTCGACCACCGTCGTGCGCGACTTCGACACCGCCCAGATTCGCCGCCCCGACTAGAAGGGCCGAGGCCGAGGGCCTCACACCCCCGGGCTCCCCGTTCCCCACCTTCCCCCGTCCTGCACCATCCGCGGCGGCCGTCAGCCCTGCTAGTACCCTGGTCCTCCTATCTCAGAGGCCGTAACCTCCAGGCCCGAAAAACCGACTATTGGGATGTAACCGGTACGCTTCGCTTGGAGGATAACGATGATCAGTTCGAGAAGCCGCATTCTGTGGCTCTTTCCGGTGATGCTGCTCGGCGCCCTCTTCACCGGCGCCTGCGCCGGCACCCTCCCCGCCGATCTTCCCCCGGGTGTGGAGTTGGAGTTGGGCAGCGCTGGCTCGGGGATGCTGGCCCGCGTCGAGTTCACGGGCCTGGTCGAGGCGATGGCGCCCGAGGCCTGGACGGTGAGCGGCCAGGTGGTCGGCATCACACCTCAGACCGAGATCCTGGGCACGATTGCCGTAGGCGACTCGGTCAAGGTGGAAGCCGAGGTCGGCCCCGACGGCGCGCTGATGGCCCGAGAGATCAAGCCCGCCCTTGGCGCCGGAGAGGCGCCCGCCCCGGAGAAGGACGTCTTTGAGTTCTTCGGGACCCTTGAGGCCATGGCGGCCGACTCATGGACGATCAGCGGACAGGTGGTCGCCATCACCGTCGATACCGAGATCAGGGGCACATTCGTCGTCGGGGATGAGGTCAAGGTGCACGTTCTGGTGGAGGCCGACGGCACGTTCACGGCCGTTGAGATCGGCCCCGCCCGCGATCCCGAGCTCGATGACTTCGAGGAAGGCGAGATCGAGTTCACAGCCTTGGTCGAGACGATTGGCGCCGAGACCTGGCTCATCGGCGGCCAGGCCGTCGCGATCGACGGCTCCACCACGATCGAGGAGGGCATCCTTGCCGGTGATCTCGTCGAAGTCCATGCGTTCCTCTCTGCAGACGGAACCCTCACTGCTCGCAAGATCGAGCTGGAGGATGAAGACGATGACGAGGACTTCGGCGTCCCGGGGATGGAGTTCGAGCTCACCGGTCTTGTCGAGGCCATCGGCGCCGACAGCTGGACGGTGGGTGGGCAGGCCTTCCTGATCACCTCGGCGACCGAGATCGAGCCAGGAATTGTCGTCGGCTCACAGGTGAAGGTGGAGGGTTTCGTCGGCCAGGACGGCTCCTTTACCGCCCGGGAGATCCAGTTCTCCCACGATGACAACGGCGAAGACGATGACGAACCCGGCCTCGGAATGAAGTTCGAGACCACCGGCACGGTAGAGTCGATCGGCAGCGACTCGTGGACGATCAGCGGGCACACCTTCCTGATCACGCCCGGGACCGAGATCGAGGAAGGGATCGTTGTCGGCTCGGTCGTCAAGGTGGAAGGATCGATCGGCCCGGGCGGAGCCCAGACGGCAACGGAAATCGAGCTCGTCGACGAGATGGACGAGGATGACGACTCCGGCGACGACCCCTCCGGCTCCGATTCCGAGGATGAGCACGACGACGACGATGACGACAGCGGGCAGAACGACTAGCGGGCAAGTCGCCCGATCGTCCCCGGTTTCTCTCCCCGCCCGGAGGGCTCCGGCCGGGGAGAAACCTTGAATGCAGCGATGCTATACTCCGGAAGCGATGCGCGAACATTCCCCCGCGGGGGGCTTCTTCAAGGCGGATGGGTGAGACAGGAGGAGCGGGGGGAACTGGATAGCCTGCGCGCGCTCGATCCGCAGGCGGTGAGCGCGGTTCACGCCCGCTACTTCCCCGAACTGTTCCGCTACGCACGCTACCGCCTCGGCGATCCAACGACCGCCGAAGATATCGCCTCCGAGGCGCTCGTCCGCCTGCTCGAGGCGGTGGCCGCCGGCCGGGGACCCACCTCAAGCCTGCGGGGTTGGCTCCTGGGAACCACGTCCAATCTCATCATCGATAGCATCCGCCGCCGCTACGCTCGACCGGAGGAACGCCTTTCGGAGAGCATGACGGCCGACGGCCCAACTCCCCATGACCGCGCCGAAGGGTCCGAAGAGATCTACGCCGTGCGCGCAGCCATGCGCCGCCTCACGATGGACCAGCAGCATGTCCTGGCCCTCCGTTTCGGCAGCGGCTACTCCCTGGAGGAGACCGCCGCGATTCTGAAGAAGCGACCAAACGCCATCAAGGCCCTTCAATTCAGAGCCCTGGCTGCACTCCGGCGAGCGATGGAAGGGGAGGTCGGATGAGCCGCATCCACGACGCCCTGGAATCCTGCCTGGCCGATCTCCGCGGGGGCGCAGATCTCGAGGCCTGCCTGGGCATGGTTCCCGATCTGGCCGAGCAGCTGCGCCCGGCCCTCGAAGCGGCGCTGGCGGCCATGGCTCTCTCCGTGGAAGAACCGCCCGCGGCTGCGGCCAACCGCAGCCGCAGCCTGCTCCTGGCCAGGGCCAGATCCCTGAGCCCGCAGGCGCGGCAGCGCCGGCCGCCCATCCACCTGCCACGCTTCGCCATGGCCGGTCTCGCTGCGGTACTTGCAGTCTTTCTCGGTGGCGGCGGGCTCCTTGTGGCTTCAGCGGCCGCGCTGCCGGGCGACCCTCTCTACGGCCTCAAGCGCACGGCCGAAGACGTCCGCCTCCGGCTCGCCTCTTCCTCCGCCAGGGCTGAGCTGGAACGGCAGTTCAACGACCGCCGCACGGGTGAGATCCAGGCCCTCTTCTCCCTCGGCCGAGTAACGCCCGTCTCGTTTGAGGGCATCGTGGCCTCCCAGGCCGACAACTTGTGGCTGGTGGGAAGCCTCCCGGTTCACCTCAGCCCCGAGACGGAGCTGGAAGGGTTCATTACATTGGGACGGACCGTCGAGGTGAGCGGGCTAACGCAGGCCGGGGGCGAGATCCACGCGCTGGCGATCTGGCTGCGCGGTTTCGAGCTGACCGGGATCGTCGAAGAAATCGACGAGACGGACTGGATCATCGAAGGGGTAGACGTTGTTGTCCCCGGGAATACGCCAGTCGACCCCGGCGTCGTCCCCGGCGCGCGCGTCGTGGCGCAGCTCCGGGTGGATGACGAAGGCGACTACATCGCCCGGAGCATCACGCTCCTTGGCCCTCTCCCGCCAACCGCCACCCCAGTGCCGACTCCGGATGGCACCGAGGAGCCAGAGGACGAGCAGGAGGAGACTGAATTCGAGGGGCAGGTTGAGAGCATTACCGGCTCGGTTTGGGTCGTGTCCGGTGTGCAGGTCATGATCAGCGGCCAGACCAGGATCGAAGGCGACCCTGCTATTGGCGACGCGGTCCGCGTCGAAGGAGTTCTCCAGCCCGGCGGCGGCGTCCTGGCTGACCGAATCCGGCGCCTCGGGGAGGATGAGACCCCCGAGCCGGAGCCGACCGAGGTCGCTTCCCCCTCGACGACGGAGTCCCCCGACCAGGAGGACCAGGAGGAGGGTGAGCGAGTCGATTTTGAGGGCGATGTCGAGTCGATCAGCGCCGGGCTATGGGTGGTCGACGGCCAGGCGGTGATCGTCACCGGGCAAACCGAGATCCAGGGCGGGCCCGAGGTGGGCGAGAGAGTGAGGGTTCGCGCCATCCGAGCAGCCGACGGAAACCTGGTCGCCGAGCGCATCGAAGCACACGACTGAGGGCCGCGGCAGGCCCTGGCTCCGCGGCGCCATTGACCGGCTGCATGCGGCGGGGTAGAATCCTGCAAACCCCGAAGCAACCGGGATCAACGATGCCGATCTACGAATACGTATGCCTGGATTGCGGTGACAGGTTCGACGCCCTGCGCAAGATGGCCGAAGCCGACGCACCCATCCGCTGCCACACTTGCGAGGGCGATCACACCTCACGGACCATTTCGGTCTTCGCGGCCGTGAGCGAGGGGCGCGTCGTCGCCGGCTCGGATGCGGGCGGGTGCTCCACGTGCGGCGGGGGCTCCTGCTCGACCTGTGGCATGTGATCGGTCGGATCGAAGAGGCCGTGCAACCAAACGGCGCCCGGATCCGGGCGCCGTCTTCTTTCTGCGTGCTCGAGCCAAGAGCGCCGCGGCACGGCGGCGTTCCCTCACCAGGCGATGTCAAACCCTGTGAGGGATCCTTCGGGCTTCTCCCACTCCACTTCGACCCGATCGACGTATGCCTCGGACGGGCCATGTCGGCACCAGGCCACGACGGCTTCTACGGCGCTTCGCTCCCCTTCGAGGACAGCCTCCACCCGGCCGTCGCCCAGGTTGCGCACCCAGCCCCGCAGGCCGTGGCGCTGCGCCTCGCGCCGCGTGTTCTGCCGGAAATACACCCCCTGAACCATTCCCGCCACCCAGACATGGGCGCGCGCCTGCTCCGACACAACGGCTCTCCCAGCATCCACGGTTCATTTGAGCATACACCCGCGGCGCGGTTGCGCCAATACTCGCAGGAAGGGTGATCGGTGATCAGTGATCGGTAACAGGGCATCTGGTGCCTTGGTGCCCGATCACCGAGTAACCGATCACCTCTTAACGCGCGAACGCGCGGGTTCGCGCGAGGAGCCGGCGACGGAGGCCTGCCAGACTACGCTCTCAAGACGTAGCGACGATGCCCCCCCCGCACCTGCGAGCCTGTGAATGAATCGGACGCGGACATGCGCATGCATCCCCCGCATCCCATTGCACGGATGCAATGCCCCTCATGTCTTCTACCTTTCCGCCTCACCCCCCTTACCCCCCTCTCCGCTTGTTACGATTCCCCCGCGCATTGCGCGAAAGCGGAGAGGGGGATGAAGGTCTAAGGAGGCAAGGGGCGGCTCTGCCGCCCCTTGCCTCCTTAGGTAACCTCCCCTCCCCCGGCAGATCCTCATCACCAGGGAATGGGAACAACTGCCGGGGGAGGGGCTAGGGGTGGGGGCCACTGTGGACGCGCCGGCCGAGGAGAACGATCCTGGTCGATCCGGGATTAGTTCACAGGCTCTGCGGTTCGGTGCAGGTGTGGCGGTGTCTCCAGGAATCACACGACGCGGGCGCCGAGGGAGCTGGAAAGGAGCAGTCCCCCAACGCTAGCGCACAGCTAAGGCACCAGCGCCATCAACCCGGCCCGCTCGGCCAGTGCCAGCAGCGGGCCGGGAAGGATTCCAAAGACGACGGTGGCGACGGCGGCGAGCCCCAGCCCGGCGCTGAGCCATCGCTCGGACCGCGCTTCCGGCTCCCCCGGGCGCATATACATCACCACAACGACACGCAGATAGTAGTAGGCGGAAACCAGGGAGGTGACTACGCCGATCAGTGCCAGCCAGACAAGGCCGGCCTCGATCGCGGCGCGGAACAGGAAAAACTTGCCGACGAACCCGATCGTCGGAGGCACGCCGGTGAGCGAGAGCATGAAGGCGGTCATGGCGAGGGCCAGGCCGGGCCGCCGTAGCCCGAGCCCTGCGTAGTCGTCGATGGAGAGGCCGGCGCCCTCCTGCTTTTCCATGCTGAGCACCACTCCCCAGGCGCCGAGGTTGGTGACCGCGTAGGCCGCCAGGTAGAACAGGGCCGCACTCGCCGCTTGTGGCGCGACCTCGCTCGAAGCCGAAGCCGCCAGCGCCATCAGGATATACCCGGCGTGGGCGATGCTCGAATAGGCGAGCATTCGCTTGACATTCGGCTGTGCGATCGCGGCGAAATTCGCCCAGACCATAGTGAGGGCGGAGATCCAGGCTGCGGCCGGAGCCCAGGCCACGGCCAGGTCGGGCAGAGCGCTGATCAAGAGGCGGAGCAACGCGGCAAACCCGCCGGCCTTGGCGCCCACCGACATGAACGCGGTCACCGAGGACGGCGCGCCCTGGTAGACGTCGGGGGTCCACATATGGAACGGGACGGCCGCCACTTTGAACCCAAGGCCGATCAAGATCAAGCCCATGCCCACCGGAAGGAGGCCCGGGAGGGCTGCGCCGGAGCGCACCGTCTCGACGATGGCCTCCATCCGCGTCGAGCCCAGGGCGCCATACGTCAGAGCGATGCCATAGACAACGAAGCCAGTGGCGAAAGCACCCAGAAGGAAATACTTGAGGGCGGCTTCCTCCGACTCCAGGCGCGGGACGGCGAAGCCGGAGAGAACATACAAGGGGATCGAAAGCAGCTCCAGCGCCAGAAAGACGATGATCAGATCCGCGGCGCGCCCCATCAGCATCATCCCACAGATGCTGAAGAGGAGCAGGCTGTAGTACTCGCCGCGCTCGATCCCCATCCGCTTCAGATAGTCGTAGGCGAGGGCGATGCCCAGCAATCCGCTCCCCAGAAAGACGACGTCGAGAAAGGAGGCGAATCCGTCCACGACCAGCATGCCGTCGAAGGCCTCGGTCGTCTGTCCGAAGCGAGGGGCCAGCGCGCCGAAGGCCGCCACGATTCCGAGCGCCGCCAGCCCGGCGGTGAGGCCCTTGCGCTCCGCCGGAATGAAGGCGTCCAGGAGCATCAAGGCGCAGGCCCAGCCTGTCAGCAAGAGCAGAGGAAGGGTGGCGGAGAGGTCCTGAGCCGCCATCGGCTATCTCAAGGCCAGCGAGGCCGATTGCAGGGCGGCAACGAGCCGGTCGACCGAGGGGGCCATCAGATCGAAGAACGGCTTCGGGTAGAGGCCGATCCAGAAGATCAAAACGATCAGCGGGATCAACGTGATCACTTCGCGCGCGTTCAGGTCCTTGAGCATCTGATTTTCCGGTTTGTCGGTGGGGCCCAGGAATATCTTCTGGAACATATAGAGCATGTAGATCGCAGCCAGGATCACGCCCAGCGCCGCCAGGCCGGCATACCAGCCCGATCCGACCGCCTGCGATCCAAACGCCCCCAGCAGAATCGTAAACTCCCCGACAAAGCCGTTGAGCCCCGGCAGGCCCATCGAAGAGAGCGTCACGATCAGCGTCAGCGCGGCGAAGACCGGCATCACCTTCCACAAGCCCCCGAAGGCATCGATCTCGCGCGTATGCCGCCTCTCGTAGATCATGCCCACGATGAGGAAGAGCGCCCCGGTGCTCAGGCCGTGGTTCACCATTTGCAGAATCCCGCCCTGGATGCCCTGGGGGTTGAGCGCAAAGAGCCCGAGCATCACGAATCCGAGATGGCTCACCGAGGAAAAGGCCACCAGCTTCTTCACGTCGCGCTGCGCGTATGATACGGCCGCCCCGTAGAGAATCCCGATCACCGCCAACAGCGCAATCCAGGGAGCGAAGCGCATCGAGGCCTCGGGAAAGAGCGGCAGATTGAAGCGCAGAAAGCCGTACGTGCCCATTTTCAGCAGGACGCCGGCCAGAATGACCGAGCCGGCCGTCGGCGCCTCGACGTGGGCATCCGGGAGCCACGAGTGCAGCGGCCACATCGGCACCTTGATCGCGAACGCCGCCGCGAAGGCCAGGAACAGCCAGGTCTGCGCCTGGGGAGGGATCCCACCCTGGGCGGCCAGATCCGGCACGGAGAAGGTGCCTGCCTCAAGCGCCAGCCACAGGATCGCCAGGAGCATCAGGATCGAGCCGGCCATGGTGTACAGGAAGAACTTGAGGGCGGCGTAGATCCGCCTCGGCCCGCCCCAGATGCCAATCAGGAAATACATGGGCACCAGGGTGAATTCCCAGAAGACGTAGAAGAGGAAGAGGTCCTGCGCCAGGAATACACCCACCATCCCGGTCTCCAGGAGCAGGAAGAACGCCATGAACTCCCCCACCCGATCTTCCACGGCGGTCCAGGTGGAGAGGATCGAGATCGGCGTCAGGAGAGTCGTGAGGAGCACAAGCAGCAGGCTGAGGCCGTCGATCCCCAAGTGATATTCGATCGTCCACCCTGCCACTCGGATCCAGGGGAGGCGGGTCACCAGTTGGAGCTCAGGGTCTTGCAGGTCGAAACGGGCGAGCACGATCAGCGAGATCAAGAATGTGACACCGGACGCCCCCAGCGCGACCCAGCGCACGGAGTTCTTGCCGCCTCGCGGTAAGGCGAGGATGAGAACGGCGCCGACGACCGGGAAGAAGGTCACCAGGCTGAGGAGCAACGGATCCATCGTGTTCATGTCAGGTCCTCACCGGCAGGTTCACCGGAGCAGCAAATAGCCGAGCACAGCCACAACGCCGATCAGCAGGGAGAGGGCATAGGTGCGCACGTAACCGGTCTGGACGATTCTCAGCCGGTCGGCTGCGGCTCGGGTAAGGCTGGCCAGTCCGTTGGCCGCGCCATCGATCACCGGCAGGTCGAAGCCTTCCGAGAGCCAGCGCGTGGCCGCGCCATAGCCGCGGCCCAGCACGCTGTCGTGGAACCAGTCATGCCAGAACCGCGCCTCGATCACATCGCCAAGCCACCGGGAGAGGTCGACGTAGCGTTGGATGAAGAGGAAGTTATACGCTTCGTCGACGCCCCACTTCCGCTCCATGCCCGCGAACAGCGGCCCCAGGACTCGCCGGAGGGGATCGTCCGCCCCGCGGGCCAGAGGCCGGCGGGCGTAGAGGATCCAGGCGAGCCCGATGCCCAGCAACGCCAGGGCGGTCGAGAGGGCCGCCACCTCCAGCCGAAACTCACCGGCCTCCACCTCCCCAAGCGTATGCGCCAGCCAGCGGCCCAGGGAATGGACGCGGGGGAGGTTCAGCGCTCCTCCAAAGAAGGCAAGCAAAGCCAGCGCCATGAGGGGGATGGTCATGACGGCAGGGCTCTCCTGCGCGTGGGCCGCGGCTTCCGAGCGAGGCTCCCCAAAGAAGACCATCCAGATCTGGCGCCCGATGTAGAAGGCCGTCAGGAAGGCCGCCGAAGTGAGCAGGATGTAGACGGCAGGCTGGAGATGGGCCGCTTCGGCCAGGATCTCGTCCTTCGAGAAGAAACCGGCCAGCGGCGGGATCCCGGCCAAGGCTAGCGCGCCGACGACATAAACCACGAAGGTCTTCGGCATCCGGTTTCGCAGGCCACCCATCTGGCGCATATCGTTGGGATCCAAGGCCTCTCCGGCATGCCCGGCGGAGGGAGGCGCGTGGTCGGCGGCGTGATGATGGCCACGCTCAACGCCCTGGATCACCGATCCTGCCGAGAGAAAGAGCAATGCCTTGAAGAAGGCGTGGGTCACCAGATGGAACATCGCCGCCACGTAGGCGCCGAGGCCCGCCGCGGCGATCATGAAGCCCAACTGGCTGATCGTCGAGTAGGCCAGCACCTTCTTGATGTCATACTGCCCCACGGCGATCGAGGCCGCCCACAACGCCGTGGCGGCGCCCACCAGCGCCACAACGTTCGCCGAGGCCGGGGCCAGGCCGAAGAGCACGTGGTTGCGGGCGATCATGTAGATCCCGGCCGTCACCATCGTGGCGGCGTGGATCAGAGCCGAGACCGGCGTCGGGCCGGCCATCGCATCGGGCAGCCACACATAGAGTGGGATCTGGGCCGATTTGCCGGTCGCCCCAAGCAAGAGGAAGAGCGTGATCGCCGTCAAGACCCCGGCGCCCGCCGGCCCCATCTCTTCGGCCCGCTGAAAGACCTCTTCGAACTGCAGGCTGCCGAAGGCCCAGTAGGCGAGGAACATGGCCACCAGGAACCCGAAATCCCCGATCCGGTTCGTGATGAACGCCTTCTTCCCCGCGACGGCATTCCCGATGCCCCCAGCCCCCTTCTCATACCAGAAGCCGATGAGCAGATAGGAGCACAGCCCCACACCCTCCCAGCCGACGAAGAGGGTGAGGAAGCTGTCACCGGTGACGAGCACCATCATCGCCGCCACGAACAGGTTGAAGTAGACGAAGAACCGGGTGTAGCGCGCCGGGTCCCCCTGCAGCCGAACATCCGCGTGCATGTATCCGGTGGCGTAGATATGGATCAACGTGCTCACCCCGCTGACCATCAGCATCATCGTCACCGAGAGGCTATCCACCTGGATTGCCCAGGGGACGGAGAGTGAGCCGATCGCGATCCAATCGGCCACGATCACTCGGGCGCCCTCCGGCTGACCCAGGAGGGCGATGAGCTGCGTGACGGCCACCCCAAACGAGAGGGCCACCGCCAGGCTCGCCACGAGCCCCACGAAGCGCTCGCCCCGACGCCGTCCGAAGAGGATGTTGGTGAATAGCCCCACAACGGGGAAGAGGATGATGAGGGGAGCCAGGCCGAAGAGCCCGCCGCCCGCGCCGTTCGCCAAGAACATCTGCCTTCCTTCTCAGTGGCCCAAGCGCTCCGGCGCCTCTCCCCCAAAGCCCCGAGGCATGAGGCTTAGCCTTTCAGGCTGCTCATCTGATCGACGTCGATACTGTGCTTGCTGCGGAAGATTGCCACGATCAACGCCAGGCCCACCGCCACTTCCGCCGCCGCGACTGTGATGGTAAAGAAGACAAACACCTGGCCGCTCAACGATTGGTAGGCGCGGGCGAAGGCGATGAAAGCCAGATTGGCCGAGTTGAGCATCAGCTCAACCGACATGAAGACCACCAGCGCATTCCGCCGCACGAGCACGCCGATCACGCCCAGCGAGAACAGAACGGCCGAGAGGGCCAGGACATATTCCGTCGGTATGCTCACTTCGCCTTCCTTCGTTCCACCCGCGTGAGGACGATCGCGCCCAGCATGGCCACCAGGAGCAGGATCGAGGCGACCTCCACCGGCAGCAAGTAGCTCCGAAACAGGAACAAGCCCACACTGCTCGGGCTGCCGAAGGCGGCGGCCACCTCCGGCGCCTCGAGCGAGGAGCCCCGCAGTGAAAAGACCGCGTAGAGGGCCTCCCCCAGCAGAAGCAACCCCAGCACGACGGCCAACGGGATCTGCCAGCGCAGCCGGGTCGAGGGCGGCAGCTGCTCGCTCCCGAGGAGCATCACCACGAAGAGGAAGAGCACCATAATGGCGCCGGCGTAGACCGTCACCTGCACCATGGCGATGAAAGCAGCGTTCAGCACCAGATAGAGTACGGCCACCGTGACGAAGTTCAACACCAGCAGCAGCGTCGAGTAGACGGCGTTGCGGCTGGCGAGCATCCCCACGGCCGTGATCACGGCGATCGCCGCCAGGGTGAAGAAGAGAATGAGATCCACTGACATGGCTATCTTGGTCTCTGGTTCGCTACCACCGATCACTGATCACCGATCACCGTCTGCCATGCAGGAGTGATCGGTGATCGGTGGGATACTCCCTAGTCCGGATCCTTCATCACCGGGATCGAGCGGTCAAACGTTCCCGGCTCCACGCGCAGCGGGGTCGGCTGTCCTCCCGGCGGCACGGGCACGAGCAGCAACTCCTTCGCGTACACTGATTGCCGCCGATCGGTGAACGAGAGCTCGTAATTGTGCTCCAGGACGATGGCCTCGGTCGGGCACGCGTCCTCGCAATAGCCGCAGAAGATGCAGCGCAGCATGTTGATTTCGTAGGTGCTGGCGTAGCGCTCGCCTGGCGAGTAGCGGGCTTCGTCGGTGTTCTCGGCTGCCTCGACGAAAATGGCGTCGGCCGGGCAGGCCGCGGCGCACAGCGAACAACCGATGCATTTTTCCAGCCCGTTGTCATAGCGCCGCAGCACATGCCGCCCGCGGAAACGCTCGCGCATCGGCCGTTTCATCTCCGGGTACGACACCGTGACCGGAGGCTCAAACATGCTGCGGAATGTCGTCCAGAGACCCCGCGCCAGCTCAACCAGCCACATCACCCACTCTCCTACAGCCCCATCACAACCAGCACCGCGGTGATCGCCACGTTAAGCAGCGAGACCGGCAGCAGGATTTTCCAGCCAAAGGCCATCAGGCGGTCGTAGCGGAAGCGCGGCAGCGTCGCCCGCACCCAAAGCTGCAGGAACACCAGCGCGACGACTTTGACGAGGAGGTAGAGCGGCCCGAGCCACCCGAACCGCTCGACGCCCGGGCCCCAAAACCCGCCCAGGAAGAGGGTCGCCCCGATCGTGCTCACGGCGATCATCTTCACGTACTCGGCCATGAAGAAGAGAGCGAACTTCATCCCCGAGTATTCCACGTGATATCCCGCGGTCAGCTCCTGCTCCGCCTCCGGCATATCGAACGGCGCCCGGTTCACCTCGGCCAGAGAGGCGATCAGAAAGATCACAAAGCCGAGCGGCTGTACGACAACATACCAGAGGTGTTCCTGGTCGAGCACGATCTCGCGCAGGCTCATGGAGCCGGCGGTCAGGATCGGCCCAACGAACACGAGACCAAGCGCCAATTCATAGCTCACCATCTGGGCGGAGGAGCGGATGCCGCCCAGCAGCGCATACTTGTTGTTCGACGACCACCCGGCAATCACGACCCCATAGACGGCGATCGAGGTGATCGCTGAGAGATAGAGCATCCCGACGTTGATATTGTCGGAGAGCCCGAGGTTGATGCGCCTGCCGAACAGCTCGACGTCCGGGCCGAGCGGGATCACGCCGAAGAGCACCAGCGCCGGGATGACGGTGATGATCGGCGCCAGGACGAAAAGCGTGCGGTCCGCCCCCGCCGGGATCACTTCCTCCTTGAAAAACAGCTTGACCCCGTCGGCCACCGGCTGGAGCAAACCCCAGGGGCCGGCGCGATTGGGCCCGATGCGCACTTGCATCCTGGCCAGCAGCCGCCGCTCGAAGAGCGTCAGGTAGGCAAACCCGACGATCCCGAAAGCGACGATCGCAACCGACTTGACCAGCCACTCGAGAAGCAGGGCTACATCCATCGGATCTCGCCTACTCAGCCCGGCGCACTTCCACCGGCCTCACCCCTCGCAGCTCGAGACTCATGCTACGCGGCACGATGGCCAGACCGGGCGGGACGGAGGCCCGCACCCGCGCATTCACCCGGCGCACCCGCCCGTCCCATCTCACTTCGACGGCCTCCCGGTCCCCGATCCCGAGGCGTGAGGCGTCCTCCGGGTTGAGAGCTACGGACGCTTGCTCGAGATGCGCTCGCAAGATCTCCGACGCGCCCACAGTCGTCCCCGCATCGTAGAGCCTCGCCACCGGCAGGAGCATGAGCGGTGCCCGCTCCCGAGCCACAGGTAGATCGTGGCTTTCAAGAGAGAAATCCTCGCCGCGCTCGGCGGCGGGTACAAGCTTCACCCCGAGGCCCTGCTCATTCCGATAGGCCGTACCGCCATAGTAGAGATCGTCGCCGCCCACGATGGGCCATTGCGCCTCAACCCGCGCCAGCTCCCCATAGCTGGCTCCCCTGTAGTCGGGAACCGAGGCGGCGATCTCGAGCATCACGGCGGCCGGCGAACTCCCCGGAAGGGCCAGCCCCAGCGCGTTGCCGACCTCGGCCAGGATACGCCAGTCCGCCCGCGCCTCCGGCATCGGCGGCACGGACGGATAGAACCGCTGGACTCGGCGATCCCCGGTCGTGAGGGATCCTTCGCGTTCCGTGAATGCTTGCGCCGGGAAGACGACTTCCGCCCTCCGCGCCGTATCCGTGAGAAACAGCTCCTGAACGATGAGGAAATCCACGCCGCTCAGCGCTTCGGCCAGGCCTGGATCGTCGCGCAAGGGATCGGCAGCCATGACATAGGCCGCCTTGGCGTCCGACAGCGCTTCCTTGAGCCCGGTGGACGGAGGCCGAAGGCCCATGTCCCACGCGCCTTGCGTGTTGCTCCGCGGCCAGACCGGGATGAGCCCGCTGCGGGCGCGGCCGGCACAACCCAGCGATGCCAGGAGCGTGGCACACTCGCCGGCCAGGGCGGAGCTCCCGGCAGCGTCAAGCCCCTCGCGGCCAAAGAAGATCAAGACGTCCTCGGCCCCGCGCAGTGCCGCCGCCGCGTGTTCGTAGAGTTCGGCGGAGGCTTCCACCGTCGAGTCCCCCGTAAGCGCGTGAACGACATTCAGAACTGCGAGAGCGGCGTCGCCCGCCGGGAAGCGGACGATCTCGTTCGCCACCGGGTCGAGGGAGGTTGGGAGGGCACTGGCGACGACGATCTTCGCGCCCCGCCGGGCCGCCTGCCGCACGCGGAGCCACCAGATCGGAGCCTCTTCATGCAGGTCGGCGGCGACGACCAGGATAGCGTCCCCCGCCCCGTAGGAGCCCAGATCGGCCTTGGAACCGGCGCCCAGCTTCTGGGCATGGTCGCCGCCGGCCATCCACTCATCCAGAACGGCGCGGCCTCCCACGCCCTCCAGCAAACGCCGGAAGTTGAAGAGATCCTCGTTCGACGCCCGGCCGCCGGCAATCCCCACAACTTTCCCGCCCGCCGCCCGCAGGCCCTGGGCTGCCCGGGCCAGCGCCTCCTCCCAGGTGGCCTCGACCAGCGCATTGCTCTTGCGAACCATCGGCCGGCGGAGCCGCTCCGGGCTGGCCGCGTAGTGATGAGCGAAGCGCCCCTTGTCGCAGATCCAGATCTCATTCACCATCTCGTTCTGGCGCGGCATCACCCGCTGCACCGTGATCTGGCCGTCCCGATCGGGCTGGCGGCGCGTGTTGAGAGTGAGATTGCAGCCGACCGGGCAGTGGGGGCAGATGGAGGCTGCGGCGCGAAGCTCCCAGGGCCGCGCTTCGAAGCGGAAGTCGGTCGTCGTCAGGGCGCCCACCGGGCAGATGTCGGACGTGTTGCCGGAGAAGATCGAATCGAATCCCGGCTCCGAGAAGGTGGTGATCTCCAGCCCTCGGCCTCTCTGGCTAAACCCAATCACCGGCTCGCCGACGATCTCCTCCTGGAAGCGCACGCACCGCCCGCATTGGATGCACCGCTCGCGATCGAGAACGATCAGGTCGCCGAGCGGGACGTGTTTGGCGAGCCGCGCCTTTTCGTCGTGGAGGAATCGGCTCTTTCCCGGCCCATGCGCCATCGTGAGGTTTTGCAGCGGACATTCCCCGCCCTTGTCACAGATCGGGCAGTCGAGCGGGTGTGAGGTGAGCAGGAACTCGACGATCTCCTTCCGTCCGGCCTTGGCTTTCTCGCTGAGCCCGCGCACCACCCAGCCCTCCCCCACCGCGGTGGTGCAGGCCGTCTCCAGCTTGGGGCTGAAATCGATCACTGGCTCGCCGTCGTCCCCCCGGACGGGCTGTCCGGTGCCGCGATCCCGCCGCGCTCGGCCGATCTCCACCAGGCACATCCGGCACATGCCCACGGGCTCTAGCTTCGGGTGATAACAGAAGACGGGGATGTCGATCCCGGCCTTCTTGGCCGCGTCCACGATCAGCGTCCCGGCCGGCACCGTGACCCGCAGCCCATCGATCGTCAGGGTAACCTGTAGATCGCTCATCGCCCGTCCGCAACCCGGGACGCGAAGTCGGCCCGAAAACTCGCAATCGCCGAAACCACCGGCATGGTTGAAAACTCACCCAGCGCGCAAAGGCATTTGCCCTGGATCTGTCGGGCAACGGTATCGAGCAGGTCGATGTCCTCGAGGCGAGCCTCGCCGCGCTCCACGCGCTCGGCCAGATGGAGCATCCAATACGTTCCCTCGCGGCAAGGCGTGCACTTCCCGCACGACTCGTGTTTGAAGAAGCGCGAGGTCTTCATGGCGACCCAGGCCAGGTCGGTCGTCTCATCGAGCACGATCACAGACGCAGAGCCGAGAGCAGATCCGGCGGCCTGGACCGCTTCGTAGTCCATCGGAGTATCCAGGATGCGCTCGTCGGCCGGCAGGATCACGCTGGAGGCCCCGGCGGGTAGAATGCCTTTCGCTTTTCGCCCATCGGGAATGCCGCCGCCGTGGGAGAAGATCAGCTCGCGAAACGTCGTCCCGAGGGCAAGCTCGTAGTTCCCCGGTCGCACGACTTTCCCCGAGAGGCTGAACACCTTCGTCCCGGGGCTCTTCTCAGTGCCCATCGTGCGATACCAGGCGGCCCCACGCGCCAGGATCGGGGGCAGGTTGGCCAGGGTCTCGACGTTGTTGATGACGGTCGGCTTGCCATAGAGGCCTTCGGCGGCGGGGAACGGAGGGCGCAGCCGCGGCTGCCCCAGCTTGCCTTCGAGCGATTCCAGAAGAGCGGTTTCCTCGCCGCAGATGTAGGCGCCGGCGCCGAGATGGGTGTGCACGGCCAGGTTGTACTCGGTCCCAAAGAGGCCCTTCCCGAGCAGGCCGCGTTCCCGGAGCGACGCCAAATGGCCGTCCAGCTCCTGGGCTACGTCCCAGAACTCGCCGCGCAGATAGACGTATGCCACCTCGGCCTGGGCGGCATAGGCGCAGATGGCCACGCCCTCGAGAAACTGGAACGGGTTTCGCTCCAGAATTTCCCGATCCTTGAACGTACCAGGCTCGGATTC
>Ga0209342_10001685_pt1 | contig 24456 bp, 19 predicted proteins | sample RifCSP16_2_FD_184023 | JGI IMG/M metagenome (GOLD analysis project Ga0209342, IMG submission 184023) | Soil microbial communities from Rifle, Colorado - Rifle CSP2_sed 16_2 (SPAdes) (version 2) | ecosystem: Environmental > Terrestrial > Deep subsurface > Rock core/Sediment | place: Rifle... | reverse complement strand
GATCTTGCGGTAGGCCTCGGCCGTCTGCTCCAGCAGCTGCGCGCTGACCCAGAGGTCGCCGTGGTAGTCCACCGAGGCGATGAGCAGCCGCAGGACGTCGGCGCCGTATTTTTCACAGATTTCCTCGGGGGCGATGACGTTGCCGAGCGATTTCGACATCGGCCGGCCCTGGGCGTCGAGCACCCAGGCGTTGGTCACCACCGCGCGGTAGGGCGCCGCGTCTTTGACGCCCACGGCCACGAGCAGGGAGCTGTGGAACCAGCCGCGGTACTGGTCCAACCCCTCGAGGTAGACATCCGCCGGCCAGCGGCGTTCGGGGCCGCCGGTCAGCACCGCCAGGTGGCTGCACCCGGAATCGAACCAGACGTCGAGAATGTCGGTCTCCTGGCGGAACCCGGTGTGGCCGCAGCTTTCGCAGCGCGTGCCCTGCGGCAGCAGCTCCGCGGCCGCGTGCGCAAACCAGGCGTCGGCGCCCTCGCGCTTGAAGTACTTCACCGCCGTGCGCAGCGTGGGCACGTCGAGGAACTTCTCGCCGCACTGTTCGCAGTAGAAGACCGGGATGGGCACGCCCCAGAGGCGCTGCCGCGAGATGCACCAGTCGGGCCGGGTTCGAACCATGTCGCTGATGCGCTCCTGGCCCCAGGCCGGGATCCACTGCACCTTCTGGATTTCTTCGAGGGCCCGCTCCCGGAGGCGGTTGTGCTCGAGGCCGATGAACCACTGCTCGGTGGCGCGGAACAGCAGCGGCTGGTGGCAGCGCCAGCAATGCGGGTAAGAATGCTCAAGGGCGCCGTCGCCGCGCACCAGGTGCCCGCGCTGGCGCAGCAGCTCGATGATCTTCGGGTTGGCGTCCCAGATGGTGTCGCCCGCAAAGGGCCCCTCGCTGAAGCGCCCGGCGGCGTCCACCGGGCAGTAGATGTCGAGGCCGTACTTCCGCCCGGTCTCGAAGTCTTCGGCGCCGTGCCCGGGCGCGGTGTGCACGATGCCGCTGCCCTGCTCGAGCGTGACGTACTCGGCCAGCACCGCCGGCAGCGCGCGCTCGAGGAACGGGTGCTGGAACTTGAGCCCCGCCAGTTCCGCGCCCGTCCAGGCGCCGAGCTGCTTGACCTGGCCCCAGCCAACCTCCTTCGCCACCCGCGCCACCAGGTCTTCCGCCAGCAGGTACTTCTCGCCGGTGTCGCGCTCGATGAGCGCGTAGCGGAGCTGCGGGTGGAAGGCCAGCGCCAGGCTGGCCGGCAGCGTCCAGGGCGTCGTCGTCCAGATGACGGCGAAGGCGCTGGCGGGAAAGCCTTTGGGCAAGCCGTCCGGCAGGACGGGATAGCGCGCCCAGAGCGAGGGGCTGGTCTTCATCTCGTATTCGATTTCCGCTTCGGCGAGCGCGGTCTGGTCGCGCCAGCACCAGAGCACCGGGCGCAGGCCTTTGTAGACGTAGCCCTTCTCGAGAAAGGTCAGGAAGGCGTCGGCGATGACGAACTCGTACTCGGGGCTCATGGTGAGGTAGGGTTTCTGCCAATCCCCGAGGCAGCCCAGACGCACGAAGGTCTCCCGCTGGAGGTCCACAAAGCGTTGGGCGTACTCCCGGCAGGCGCGGCGGACCTCGAGCGGTGTCATCCGCGCCTTGCGCGCGCCCAGTTCCTTGTCCACGTTGATTTCGATGGGCAGGCCGTGGCAGTCCCAGCCGGGGATGAAGGCGGCGTTGAAGCCCGCCATGGACCGGGTCTTGACGATGAAGTCCTTCAGGACCTTGGTCATCGCCGTGCCCAGGTGGACTTCGCCGTTGGCGTAGGGCGGGCCGTCGTGCAGGACGAACACGGGAGCCTGGCGGCGGGCCTGGCGCAGGCGCTCGTAGAGTTTCTCCTCCTCCCAGCGTTTCAGCAGGCGCAGCTCAAGCTCGGGCAGACGGGCTTTCATGGGAAAGTCCGTCCGGGGCAGGTTGAGCGTCTCTTTCAACTCCAAGGGTTCTCTCCGGGCGCCCGCAGGCTCGGGGCGGCAACGCCGAATCGTCTATGGTACAATGAAGCGCAGGTAATGTCAGCGGCCGGGGGCGCAGGCATCCCCTCTGCCGCGGGTGCATCTTACCTACCGAGGGGGGGTCCTCGCCGGCAGGCATTTATGAGCAACGGGCAAGCCAAGAAAAACCCCAGTTTGCTGGTGGAAATCCAGCCCTGGCACCGCTCTTTCTTCGCCACCGTGCGCGAGTGGTTCAACCCTCCGCAGCAGCCGAAGCTGCCCCCGCGCGCGCCGGGCGTCGCCCTCTACCGGGTCCCCAGCCTGGGCGTGGAGATAACTCCCGGGTTCCAGGCCTTCCAGGAAACTCTGCGGGAGCTTTGGCATCCGGCCAAGCTGCCCCCGCTGTCGGCCACGGCCAAAGCCGTAGCGGTCTCGGAAATCTGGGAAGAGAGAATCTACCGGAATCAGTTCAAGCGGACGACCGCGGTTTCGCTCCTGGTGCACTCCACCGCGCTCCTGCTCGTGGCCCTTCCCTTCGCCCGGCAGGCGGTGCAGGCCGAGCCCAAGCGGGTGGAATTGGTCTCCCTCGAAGACATCGCCCCGTACAAAGTCGTCTTCCCGGCCTCGACCAAGAAGGCGGGCGGCGGCGGGGGCGGCGGCGAACGGAATCCTTTGCCCGCCTCCAAGGGGCGGCTGCCGCGCTTCTCCTTGAGCGCGCAACTCGCGCCCCCGGCGGCCGTGATCCGCAACCCCAACCCCAAGCTCGCCGTCGAGCCCACGGTGGTCGTGCCGCCTAACATCCAGATTCAGAGCCCGAACATCGCCGCCTACGGCGACCCGCTGGCCGACAGCCAGATTCCCTCCGGCGGGCCGGGCGCCGGCAGCGGCATCGGCACCGGCGCCGGCGGCGGCGTGGGCAGCGGCCAGGGGCCGGGCGTGGGGCCGGGCTGGGGCGGCGGCTTCGGCGGCGGCGTGTACCGCGTGGGCGGCAACGTCTCCGCGCCGGCCTGCATCTACTGCCCGGATCCGGAGTACTCCGAGGAAGCGCGCAAGGCCAAATACCAGGGACTAGTGGTGCTCTGGGCCATCGTGGACGAGACCGGGCGCATGCGCGACATCCGCGTGCAGAAAGGGCTGGGCATGGGATTGGACGAAGAGGCGGTGCGCGCCGCGCAGAACTGGCGCTTCAAGCCCGCCGAGCGCTTCGGTAAGTCCGTGCCGGTCGCCATGGCCATCGAAGTCCGCTTCAACCTTTACTGACGAGGAACGCAGGATTCTCTCGTCTCTCCATCACAGAGCTCGGCTGACGCTGCTGGTGGCCGGCGTCTGCCTGGGCGCGCCGCTGCTGGCGGCGGCCCAGGGCACGGCGAGCCTCGAGATCCGCGTGCAGGCCACGCCCACCCAGGGGCGGCCCGAAAAGGTGATGCAGCACGCCTTCTATCTGCTGCGCGCCAGGCTCGAGGCCATCGAGGCCCAGGCGCGCGCGCAAACGCCCGCGCCCGACCTCGCCGCTTTCGTGGACGGCCTGAAGGTCAGCCCCGAGCTCAAAGAGTGGATGAAGAAGAACAAGACGGTCACCGTACAGGGCGACGACTTCATTTCTTCCCTGAAGGCGGAGGAGGTGATGGACGTCCCCGAGTTCCGCGCCGCCTACGCCGCCCGCAACCAGGCGATGGTCGGCCTGGGCTTCCCCAAGCGCAAGGCCAAGCTTACCGACCGGGAGAAGAACCCGGCGCGCTGGGAGGCGTCCGAGAAGCGCTACTGGTCGGACGTGCGCAGCTACCTGACGCTCCACCCGGAAAGCAAGCAGGGGATGGACGAGCACCTGCTTGAGATCACCGCCGCCACCGACTGGAAGAACCGCCAGGCGCGCTACGAGCAGGAGGTGCGGCAGCGGGCTCTGCAACTCGTGCACGCCCGCTATCTGGTGGCGCAGGCCGACACCGACTTCGAAGGCGTGGCCCGCTTCAGCGGCGTCCCGGCCGGCCGCTACTGGCTGACGAACCTGTGGAGTGAGGCGCGGGCCGGCGATGTCCGCCTGCAGTGGGAGCTGCCGGTCGAGCTCGGCGCCGGACAGTCGTCTTATCTCGAGCTCTCGAACGCCAACGCGCGTTTACCCTGAACGAAGCGAAGGGCTTCCGCTAACGCCCGCGCCCTCCGACCTGTCCCTTCGAGCGCAGCGAAGACCCTGAGTCCCGAAGCTTCGGGACCGAAGGGAGCGCAGTCGAGGGAAGCCTGGGCGCAGGAGGGTTGACAGTTTTTTCGCCCCCGCCTACAGTAGCTGTCGTCTTGCCCCGCCAGTCATCCGCTGGGAGGTCGTCTAACTGGCAAGACATCGGACTCTGGATCCGAGAATCAAGGTTCGACTCCTTGCCTCCCAGCCAATCCCGCGCAGCGGGATTGCCCTGAGCGAGCCCGCCCATTCGGAGAATGAGCGGGCGAGTCGAAGGGCCTGTTTCGCCCTCCCGGAATTGCCCTCCGCGCCTATTGCCCGTAGCGCTTCTTGTAGAACTCGAGGATTTTCTTCATGTCCTCGGGGCTCAGGCCTTTCTTCCAGCGGTGGTCGTCGCGGTCGAGCAGCGCCGCGGTGATGCCGGGCGCGAGCTCTTCCGCTTCGGGCAGGAACTTGGTGTAGAAATGCTTGGCCACCTCGTAGAAGCCGTGCCACTGGGTGTAGTCGGGCCCCATCATGGCCGTGCCCATGCGGGCGCGGCGGCCTTCGTGGTGCCAGAGCTCGTAGTAGGTCCATTCGATGTCTTCATCGAAGGGCGTGGCGGTGAGCTTCTTGTCGGCGTAGAGCTGGTCCATGATGGCCTTGGCGGGCTCGGCGAACTTCTCGTTGTAGAGCGCGATGGTGGCGTCGTACTGCAGGTAGAAGTTGTCCACCCAGCTCGCCTGGTGGCAGGCGGAGCAGACGTCCTTCATGGCGTTCTGCCGCGCCTTCCAGTTCTCGAGGTGCGTGGTGATGACCGGCCGCAGGGTGTAGCCGATGCGGGCGCCCACGTCGTGGGTGAGCGGCTGCTTGGCGGTCGCGCTCATGTGGCAGGTCGCGCAGGTGGGCGCCGCCCAGTAGTCTTTCCCCACCACCCAGCTCTTCGACTCCAGGTTCATCTTGTCGACGTTGGCGCGGAACTGGATGCCGTGCTTCGACTCGTTGTAGATCTCGATCTGCGGGTGGTCGGGCCCCATGTGGCACTTGCCGCAGTTCTCCGGCTGGCGGGCTTGCGCCGAGCTGAAGGCGTGGCGGCCGTGGCAGGCGGCGCAGGTGCCGCGGCTGCCGTCGGGGTTGATGCGGCCGATGCCGCTGTTCGGCCAAGTGGCGGAGTCGAACTTACCTTCGCCCAGGTACACCACCTCGCTGCCGTGGCACTGCCGGCAGCCGTTGATGGCCGCCGGGCCGCCCTCGACAATCTCGCCCAGGAAGTTATCGAGCGAGCCGATGAAGCGCGCCCCCTCGGCGTGCCGGCTGGCGGCGAACTCCTTCGCTTCTTTCTCGTGGCAGCCCGCGCAGTAGTTCGGCGTGACGATGACGGCGATGCGCAGGCCGTAGTGCTCGAAGCCGGCCGGGTCGCTCTCCTTCGCCTGGTGGCAGGACCAGCAATCCACTTGCGCGCGGGCGTGGACGCTGCCCCACCACTGCGCCACCAAGCCCGGGTTCATCTCCTGGTGGCAGCCCAGACAGGCCTGGCCCTGCTCGGAAACCATCGGCTTCTCCGGCGAGGCCGCCCCGAAAAGAGCGGCCGCGAGCGCCAGTCCCAGCGCTCCCGCCGGAAAAGTCCAAGAGAGAATGCGCTTCTTCATCGGGTTCCTCCTGCGCGGCGGCGCAACCGGTCGCCGGGTTTCTTTTCGGGTTCCAGCAGGCCGCGGCTCTCGGCCTCGGCCGCAAACTCGCCCAGGCTCCGCGCCTGCAGCATCTCGAACAGGCGCGCGCGGATGGGCCCCCAGGTTTCATGCAACGGGCAGGGATGGGCGTCGTCGCACTCGCCCAGCCCGAGGAAACACCGCTCGAACTCGCCCACCGGCTCCACCGCCGCCAGCACGTCCCAGAGACGGATGTCGCGCGCCGGGCGCGCCAGCCGCACGCCGCCGCCCGGGCCGCGCACCGCCCGCAAGAGGCCGGCGCGGGTCAGGCCCTGCAAAACCTTGGCGAGGTAAGTGGCGGGCACGCCGAGCCCCGCGGCGATCTCCCGCACCCGCCGCGAACTCTCGGCCGGTTCCAGCGCCAGCAAGAGGCTGGCTTGCAGCGCCAACTGTGACGACCGTCGGGTGAGCATTCAGCAAACCTCCTGCGCTTCGCTTGAAGCCGCTTCTTCTTCCACGGCGAAAAAAAACAATTCAGGAATTCTTATTCCCGATTGAGGGCGCTTGGCTGTGACCGCAATCACGGCGGGTCCCAACAGCTTGAAAAATCAAGTGAAAAGCGCTTCGAGCTTGCGCGGGTCGGGCAGGGTGACGGTGGTTCCTTTCATTTGAAGGAGGCCTCGGCGGCGGAAGTCGTTGAAGAGCCGGCTGATGGTTTCGCGCGAAGCGCCGATCAGCTCGCCGACCTCTTCCTGGGTCAGCCGCAGCTGGAAGCGAACGCCCTTGGGGGCGGGCTGGGAGTCGCGGCTGGCCCACTCGAGCAGCAAGGCGGCGAGCTTGGCCTTGGCCGTGGGGGCGAGCGCGATGCGCGCCACCTGGCGGTAGGCGCGCCCGAGCTCCATGCTCAGATGCTCCGCCACCCGCACCGACACTTCGCCGTGCCGCTGCAGGAAGCGCACGAACTCCGGCCGCGGCAGGAAGTTAACCTGCGTGGGCTCCAGGGTCTCCGCGCTCACTTCGTAGTTCGTGTTCGAGACCACCGCGCTCAACCCCAGCACTTCCCCCGTCTCCGCCATCCGCACGATCAGCCGCCGGCCGTGGGTGGAGGAAGCGGTCAGCTTGGCCCGGCCCGAGCAGAGCACGAACAGGCCGCGCGCCGGCTGCCCTTCGACGAAGAGCGTCGCCCCGGGCGGATAGACGCTCGACTGCCGCAGGGAGTTCAATTCTTCCACGGCCGGGGGGCTCAAGTTGCAGAACAGCCCGTGCTCGCGCACCGGGCAGGCCACGCAGCTCTGGATGATCTCCAGGCCATAGGGGGTCCGCGGCCTCGCCATAGTTGCCTCTAGTATACGCCCGCGCTCCGCCGCGGCGCTATTTGGCCGCGCGGATCAGCAGCAGCGCGTCCTGCCGCGGATGCAGCCGCTCGACCCCGCCGGCGGTCACGACCACATCCTCTTCAATCCCGATGTTGATTTCGCCGCCCATGGGCGCGTACTCGGCGTAGAGGATGGGCTCGACGGCGAAGGTCTGGTCCTTTTCGAGCTTCAGCCACACGGTCGAGCCGTAGCGCTCCTTCCAGTCGGGCCCGAGCAGCGGCCCGACGTCGTGGACGTCGAAGCCGATGGGGTGGCCGGCGGCGTGCGGGTAGCCCGCGTAGCCGGCGTCGGTCAAAACTTTCCGCGCCACGGTGTCGACGTCGTTCCCGGTCGCGCCCGGCTTCATGGCGGCGATGGCGGCGTCGGTCGCCCGCCGGCAGGTGTCCCACATTTTTTGAATCTCGGCGGGCGGGCCGCTCTCGCCCGGGCCGAGCACGTAGGCGGTGCGCTGCACGTCGGTCGAGTAGCCGCGGTGGGTGATGCCGAAATCAATCCGCACCAGGTCGCCCGGCTGGATGACGCGCTCGCTCGGGCCGGCGTGCCCGCGGCTCGGGCCCACCACCACGCTCGCGAAGGCCACCCGCGCCCCGAACTCTTCCGTGCGCCGCGCCAGATAATCCGCCACATCTTTCTCCGTGGTCTTCCCCGGCGCGATGACTTTGTCCGACAGCGCCTCGTGCATGATCTTGTCGGTGTAGCCCGCGGCCTCGCGCAGCAGGGCCACTTCTTCCGGCAGTCGCCGTCCCCGGAAGCTGACCACCACCGGCTGGGCCGACACGAACCGCTGCACCATCTCCGCCCCCAGCGTTTCTTCCAGATAGTTCCGCATCCCCAGGGTCAGGCCGTCGGCCGTCGGGACGTCGCGCGAAAAATTAATCCCGATGCGCTGCGGGTTGAGTTCGGTGATGATTTTGTTCAGATGCGGCTTGATGCCTTCGTTGCGATAAGAGATGACCTCATCGTAGATGCCGCTCTCTTTCACCGGCGTCACGTCGTAGCTCGCCACAATCGCCACCTTGCGGAAGCCCTGCGGCGTGCGCGCAAAGATGAACGCCCCGCGCGCCACCACCGCCCCGCCGGCCACGTCCGCGGCGATCGGGTCGCGCGAGCTTTCCCGCGTGAACACCAGCCACGCGTCAATCCCGTGCGCGGACAATGCCTCCGGCAGCAGCGCCTCCACCCGCCGCTTCCGGATGCTTTGCGTCTCGGGCGTCTCCGCCGCCAGGGCGGCGCCCGCCCACACCCACACAAGCACAGCCAGAAGAATCACTTGCCAGGACTGGTTCCGCTTCATCGGCCTACCCTCCCCGGGGGTAACGCTCATCTTGTTGATTCCCCGCAACTTAGTTGGTGTCTCCCCTGACACTTGAGACACTCGAGACTCTCCCCGTCCCCCTCTTGTGGCACCGGCGTTCCGCTTGCCCTGAGCGAAGTCGAAGGGCCGGTGGCCTTTTCTTTTCACAGGCCACAGGCCTGTGCCACCCTCCTTCCTTACACACTCCCTCGCCCCTTGTCTACGGTTTTTGCGGATTCTGCGGTTTTTGCGGACGTTTATTTCTTCCTTGTTTTCAACGGGCTGGTAGCGGCGACGAATCCCGTTTCTCGGGGATTCGTCGTCGGCCTCTCTTCGGGGTGAGTGCCTCGGGGTGTCTCGCCGCACGAGCGGGCGTGCCGCCACCGCGTCTCGGCGTCACCCCGCGAGTCAAGACCGTGGCTCGACCCTCTCCTCGCGCCCCCCATCCGCAACTATCGCGCTACTCCCCCGCCCGCGGTTGACTTGCGCCCCGCCCGCGACGGCCCCGACATCTAGCTGCGCGGCGGCGCCCTCTTTTCTATTTTCTATTTTCTCTTTTCTGTTTTCTGTTTCTTAGGTGCGGTAGTGTGCGTTGATGCGGACGTAGTCCACCGTTAAGTCACAGGTCAAGAAGGTCGCCGCGGCGCGACCGCGACGCAATCGTACCCTCACCGGGAAGCTGCTCCGGGCCAGCTCCCGGTGCGCCCGCCGCTCATTGAACGGCACCGCGCGCCCCCCGCGGCACACGAGCTGGCTGCCCAGGTAGATGTCCACCCGCTGCGGGTTCACCGGAACGCCCGCGTTGCCGATAGCCGCGAGAATCCGGCCCCAGTTCGGGTCGGCGCCCGCCCAGGCGGTCTTGACGAGTGGCGAGTTGGCAATCGCCCGCGCCACCCGCTCCGCCTCGGGCTCCGCCCGCGCCCCTTCGACGGTGAGCTCCACCACGCGCTGGACGCCTTCCCCGTCGGCCACAATCTGCCGGGCGAGCGACCCGCACACCGCCGTCAGCGCCTCGCTGAACCGGCGCGCGTCCGCCGCGCTCGCAATCCGCGCGCCCGCTGCCCCGCTTGCGAGCAGCAGCACAGTGTCGTTCGTCGAAGTGTCGCCGTCCACGCTGATGCGATTGAACGTCCGCGCGCAGGCCGCCCGCAGTGCCCGCGCCAGCGTCGCCGGTGAAGCCGCCGCGTCGGTCAAAAGATAGACGAGCATGGTGGCGTGGGGTGGCACCGGCGTCCCGCCGGTGTTCACACCGGCCAGAGGCCGGTGCCACGATTGCCCCGCAAGGTGTAAGCGGGGCTGGATCATCCCCGCGCCCTTGGCGATGCCCAGCAGCGTCGCCTGCCCTCTGGAGCTCGCAGAGCGTAGGAGGGCCCGCTTCCGCCCGCAGCGGAAGCGCGCCGCCGCCAGCTTCGGCCGCGTGTCGGTGGTCATGATGGCGCGGGCAAACCGCCGCGCCGCCGCCGGCGTCGCCTGCCGTCTGAGCAGCAGCCGCGGCAGCGCCCGCAGAATCTTTCTTACGGGCAGCTCCACCCCGATGACCCCGGTCGAGGCCGGAAACACCTGCCGCGCCGCCACCCGCAGTTCTCTCGCCAGCGCCGCGCAGATGCGCGCGCAGGCCTGCGCGCCGCTGCGCGTGGCGCAGTTGGCGTTGCCGGAGTTGACGATGACGGCGCGCAGCCGCCCGCCGCCGGCGCGCAAGTGCTCCCGGCCCACCGCGAGCGGCGCCGCCACCACGCGGTTCGAGGTGAACACCGCCGCCGCGCTCGCGCCTCCCGGGACTTCCACCAGCCCGAGGTCGTCCCGAAGCTTCGGGACGCCGCCTTTCTTCACGCCCGCCGCCGCGGCCGCGAAGCGGAACCCGCGGGGAACCGGGAGGCGAGCAGAGAGGCGCGCGCGCGCTTTCATCCCGTGCGCGATGAACCCGTTCAGGGTGAACCCGGCAGGCTGTCGAGGATGGGCAGCGCGGCCCGGCCGACTTCCGCCCGCGCCGGAACGCCGGCGTAGACCATCGGGGTTTCGTCGCAGCGGTAGAAGCGCGGGCACTTCAAACAATCTTTCCAGATTTTCTGCGGCAGGCTCTCGTGGGCCGCCGGGGCGAACCCGAGCCGGGCAAAGTAGTCGGGGATGCGCGTAAAGAGACAGACGCGCTCGACCCGGTGCTGGCGCGCTTCGGCCAGCAGCGCCTCCACCAGCCGGCGGCCGGCGCCGCGCCGCTGCCGGGCGGCGTCCACGGCGATGGAGCGCACCTCGGCCAGGTCGGTCCCGTAAAAGTGCAGCGCCCCGCAGCCCACAATCTGCCCGCGGTGCTCGACCACGGTGAAGTCGCGGATGTTCTCCGAGATTTCGCCGAGCGAGCGCGGCAAAAGGATCTCCTCCGTCACGTAGGCGGCCATCAGCTCGTGGATGCGCCGGGCATCCGGCAGCTGCGCCTTACGCGTGCGCACGCAGCTCCTCCTTCAAGCGCCCCAGACGGACTTGCGCCTCGGCGAGCGCCTGCTCGACCCGCGCCGGGGCCGTCCCGCCGGGGACGTCGTGCGCGGCCAGCACCGCGTCCAGCTTCAGGCAACCATGAAAATCTTTATCGAACTCGGGGCGAAACTTTTTCAGCTCCTCGAGCGTGAGCGCTTCGAGCGCCTTGCCCGCTTCCAGGCAGTAAACCACCGCCTGGCCGACGGCCGAGTGCGCCTGGCGGAAGGGCACGCCCTTGTGCGCCAGGTAGCCGGCCGCGGCCGTGGCGTTCAAGAATCCCGTGGTCGCCGCCGCCTGCATCCGCTCCCGGTCGAACTCCACCGCGCGCAGAAAGCCGGCGGCGATGGCGAGCGACCCCGTTACCGTGTCCGCGGCGTCAAAGAGCGGCTCCTGGCTCTCCTGCAAGTCCTTGTTGTAGGCGAGCGGCAGGCCCTTGAGGACGAAGGCCAGCGCCGTGGCCGCGCCCAGCACGCGCCCGGCCTTGCCCCGCAGCAGCTCGAGCGCGTCCGGATTTTTCTTCTGCGGCATGGCGCTGCTGCCGGTGGAGAAGCGCTCCGGCAACCGCAGGAAGCCATACTCGGCGGTCGCAAAAAGCGCCAGCTCTTCCGCCCAGCGGCTCAAGTGCAGGGCGACGAAGCCGAGCCCGTGGAGGAACTCGAGGGCGAAGTCGCGGTCGCTGGTGGCGTCGAGGCTGTTGGCGGAGATCCGCGCGAAGCCGAGCTCCCGCGCCAGCGCCGCGCGGTCGAGCGGGAGCGGCGCGCCCGCCACCGCCCCCGAGCCAAGCGGCAACGCGTCCACGCGCTTCGCGCAATCCGCCAGCCGCTCGGCGTCGCGGAAAAACATCTCGACGTAGGCCAGCAGCCAGTGCGCCCCCAGGACCGGCTCCGCCCGCTGGAGGTGGGTGTAGGCGGGCATCGCCGTCCGGCCGAGCTCCCCGGCGCGCGCGAGAAAGACTTCAATGAAATCAGCCAAGAGCGCGCGCACGCGGCCAATCCCCCGGCGGACGTAGAGCCGCAGGTCGGTGGCGATCTGCTCGTTGCGACTGCGCCCGGTGTGGAGCTTGGAGCCGACTTCACCCACGAGCTCCGTGAGGCCGAGCTCGACGAAGTGGTGGACGTCCTCCGCCTCGCTGGCGTCCAGCCAGGCCGGCTCCGCCGTCGCCTTCTTTTCCAGGCGGTCGAGCCCGTCGAGGATCGTCTTCGTCTCCGGCGCCGCCAGCGCGCCAGCGCGCTCGAGCGCCCGGGCGTAGGCGCGGCTGGCCACGAGCTCGTCGCCGAGCAGACGCCGGTCGAAGCCGAACGAGCGCTGCCAGCGTTCGAAGCCGGCCTCCAGTGGCTCGCGGAAGCGCCCGCCCCACATCTTCACCCGATTCGGGTTCATCGCGGCTTCTTCTCCTCGCGCAGACGCGCCTGCACGCGCGCCGGCAGAGCGAGCAGCCGGATGAAGCCTTCGGCGTCCTTGGGGTTGTAGCCGTCCATCGAAAAGGCGGCGAGGTCCGTGCGGTAGAGCGAGTAGGGCGAGTGGCGCGTGAGCACGGTGACGTTGCCCTTGTAGAGCTCGAGCCGGACTCGCCCGCTGACCGTCTTCTGCGTGGCGGCGACGAAGGCGTCCAGCGCCTCCCGCAGCGGCGTGAACCACAGGCCGTAGTAGACGAGCTCGGCGTAGCGCAACGCCACCGGCTGCTTGAAGTGCACGAGCTCGCGCTCCAGGCAGAGCGACTCGAGCTCGCGGTGCGCCGCCACCAGCAGCGTCCCCCCCGGCGTCTCGTAGCAGCCGCGCGACTTGATCCCCACGAAGCGGTTCTCGACCAGATCCACCCGCCCGATGGCGTTCCGCGCCCCGATTTCATTGAGCGTTTCGACCAGCTTGACCGGGTCGAGCCGCTGCCCGTTCGCGCCCACGGGCGTTCCGGCCTCGAACTCGATTTCGACTTCCTCCGGCTTGTCGGGCGCCTCCTGCGGCGAGCGGGTCCACTGCCAGGTGGTGGCGAGCGGGGCGTTGGCCGGGTCTTCCAGCTCGCCGCCTTCCGAGCTCAGGTGCCAGAGGTTGCGGTCGCGGCTGTGGAGGTTGTTGCGGCTGGCGGCCACGGGGATGTTGTGGCGAGCGGCGTAGTCGAGCGCGTCCTCGCGCGAGCGGATCTTCCATTCGCGCCAGGGCGCGACAATCTTGAGCTCGGGCGCCAGCGCCTGGTAGGCGTGCTCGAAGCGCACCTGGTCGTTCCCCTTGCCCGTGCAGCCGTGCGCCACCGCCGTGGCGCCGGCGCGCCGGGCCACTTCCACCTGGCGCTCGGCCAGGATGGGCCGGGCCATCGAAGTCCCCAGCAGGTACTTGTGCTCGTAGACGGCGCCGGCGCGCAGCGTGGGGAAGATGGCGTCGCGCACGAACTCCTGCCGCAGGTCTTCCACCGTGACCTCGGCGGCGCCGGTGCGCCGGGCCTTCTCCGCCACCGCCTTCAGGTCTTCCCCCTGGCCGACGTCGCCCACCATGGCGACGACATCGTAGGAGTGGTTTTCCTTCAGCCAGGGGATGATGATGGAGGTGTCGAGCCCCCCGGAGTAGGCCAGGACGATTTTTTCAGCCACGCGCGCTCCGCTCCCGTCCCGCCCCGGTTCGGGGGCGATGCCCGTTGCCCAGGAGCAGCAGCAGGATGGCTTTCTGCACGTGCAGGCGGTTTTCCGCCTGCTCGTAGACGAGCGACTGCGGCGAGTCCATCACCCCGTCGGTCACCTCCTGGCCGCGGTGCGCCGGCAGGCAGTGGAGGAAGACGGCGTGCGGCGCCGCCTGCGCCATCAGCTCCGCGTTCACCTGGTAGGGCGCGAAGATTTTCCGGCGCTCCTCGGCTTCTTCTTCCTCACCCATGCTGGCCCAGACGTCGGTGTAGACCGCGTCGGCCCCGCGCACCGCCTCCTGCCAGTCGTAGGTGAGCTCGACGCGCCCGCCGCTGCGCGCCGCCGTCTCGCTGGCGGCGCGGACGATTTCGGCCGCCGGCTCGTACCCGGGCGGCGTGGCCACGGTGATGCGGCTGCCGAGCAGAGCCGCCGCCAGCAGCAGCGAGTGGCAGACGTTGTTGCCGTCGCCCACGAAAGCCAGCTTCACCCGGCGCAGGTCGCCGAAGCGCTCCTGTAAGGTGAAGTAGTCGCCGAGCGCCTGGCAGGGGTGCTCGAGGTCGCTCAGGCCGTTGATGACGGGGATGGCGGCGTGCGCGGCCATCTCGGTCACCGTGCGGTGCTCGAAGGTGCGGAGCACGACGCCGTCCACCCAGCGCTCGAGGTTGCGCGCGATGTCGGCCAGGCTCTCGCGGGCGCCCAGCCGCGCGCCCGTCTGGTCGATGAAGAGCGCGCGGCCGCCGAGCTGCTCGACCCCCACTTCGAAGGTCAGGCGCGTGCGCAGCGAGGGCTTTTCGAAAATCAGCGCCAGGTGCTTGCCCGCCAGCGCCGTGTGGAACTCCTCGGGGCGCTCCTTCACCAGCCCCGTCAGCTCCAGCAGCCCTTCCGCCTCGGGCGGCGAGAGCTCCTGGAGGGAGAGGAGGTCCGGGTTCGAGAGCCGGGTCAGCGTGCGTAGCGTGCTCACGGTTTTTTCGCGCTCCTTGGTTCAGCGTCCACGCCGGCGAAGATTTCCGCCAGCGTGGCGATGACTTTGTCCACCTGCCGCTCCCCGATGATGTAGGGCGGCAGGAACCGCAAGACGGTGTCTTGGGTGCAGTTCAAGATGACGCCGCGCGCCAGCGCTTCGCGCACGATGGCCTTCCCCGGGAAGGCGAGCTCGACCCCGAGCATCAGCCCCTGCCCGCGCACCTCCCGGATCCACTCGTATTTCTTCTTCAGCTCTTCCAGCCGCGCGCAAAAGTATCCGCCTACGCGGCGCACGCGCGCCAGCAGCCGCTCGCGCTCAAGAGTTTCCAGGAAAGCGAGCGCCACGGCGCAGGCCAGCGGCCCGCCGCCGAAGGTGGTGCCGTGCATCCCCGGGTGAAAGGCCAGAGCCACGCGCTCGCGAGCGAGAATCGCTCCGAGCGGCAGGCCCGCCGCCAGCGGCTTCGCCACCGTCACGATATCGGGCTGGATACCGTAGTGCTCGAACGCAAACCAGCGCCCGGTGCGGCCCAGGCCGCACTGGATTTCGTCGGCGATGAGCAGGGCGTTCCGCCGCTGCGCCAGCGCCCGGGCGCGGGCGAAAAACTCACGGCTCACCGGCTGGATGCCGCCCTCGCCCTGGATGGGCTCGATGAGGATGGCGCAGACGCTGGCGTCGAACTGGCGCTCGAGGTCGCGGACATCATTGAAGCGCACGAAGCGCACGCCCGGCACCAGCGGCGCAAACGGCGCCCGGTATTTTTTCTGCCCGGTGGCCGCCAGCGCCGCAAACGTCCGCCCGTGGAAGGAGTTCTCGAGCGCCAGGATCCGCCAGCGCGGCTTGTGGCCGTTGGAGTTGTGCAGGCGGGCGTAGGCGCGGGCGAGCTTCAAGGCGCCCTCGATGGCTTCAGTGCCGCTGTTGGTGAAGAACACCCGGTCGAGCCCGGAAATCTTCACGAGCTTGCGCGCCAGCGCCGCCTGGTAGTCGTGGTAGAACAAATTGGAGACGTGGAGCAGGCGCCCCGCCTGCGCCGCCAGCGCGCGGCGGATGGCCGGGTGGCCGTGCCCGAGCGCGTTCACCCCGATGCCGCTCAAGAAGTCGAGGTAGCGCCGACCGTCGGCGTCCCACAGGTAGCAGCCGCGTCCGCGCCGGAACAAGACCGGCTGGCGGTCGTAGGTGGGCACGAGCAGCGCGGCTTCGGCACGCTTCACTCCGGCGAGCGTCATGCCGCCACCACCTCCGTTCCAATCCGCGCTTCCGCCGCCACCACTTGCGGCAGCGCTTCCACTTCCGCCGCCGGCACGATGTGCACGCGCTCGACCCCGCCGGCTAGCGCCCGCCGGCAGGCGTCGAGCTTGGGCAGCATCCCCCCGCGGATGACTTCGCGCTCGGCCAGCTCTTCAATCTCCGCCGCCCGCAGCCGCCCGATGGGCGCCTGGTCGGCATCCCAGACGCCCGGCACGTCGGTCAGGAAAACCAGCGCTTGCGCGTCGCAGGCGACCGCGCAGGCGGCGGCCATCTGGTCGGCGTTGATGTTGTAGTACTCGCCGTCCAAGCCCAGCGCCAGGCTCGCCACCACCGGCAGGGCGCCCTCGGCCCAGATGGCCTCGAGCCAGCGCGGGTCGGCGGCGCAGATTTCGCCGACGAAGCCGAGGTCGCGGCCGTTCATCGGAATCTTGCGGGCGCGGAAGGCGAGCCCGTCGCCGCCCGCGAGTCCCACGGCGGGCTGCCCGGCGCGCGCCAGCGCCGCCACCAGGCGCTTGTTGACGCCGCCGGCCAGCACCATCAGGGCGACGTCGCGGGTTTCGGCGTCGGTCACGCGCAGGCCGTTGACGAACTCGCTCTGCTTGCCGAGCTGCTCCAGCATGCGGGTGAGCGCCGCCCCGCCGCCGTGGACGACGGCCACGCGGTGGCCGGCGGCGGCCAGCCCGGCCAGCGCCTGGGCGCAGCGGGCGAGCAGCCCCGCCTGGTCGAGCGCCGCCCCGCCCAGCTTCACCCCCAGCTTCACGCCAGCCCCTCCTTTTCGTCCCAGCCGTAGACCAGGTTCAGGTTCTGGACCGCTTGGCCGGCCGCGCCCTTGAGCAGGTTGTCGAGGCAGGACACCAGCACCAGGCGTGTCCCGCCCTCATCGAGCGCGAAGCCGATGTCACAATAATTCGTGTTCAGCGAGTACTGGATCTCGGGCAGGCGCGGCGGGGCGAAGACCCGCACGAAGGGGCAGCCGGCGTAGAAGCCGCGCAGGCACTGCTCGACTTCGCCGGCCGCGAGCCGCCGCTGGAGATGTACATAGATCGTCGAAAGAATCCCCCGCGGGATGGGCAGCAGGTGCGTGGTAAAGACGAGCTCGGCCGGCGCGAGCCCGAGCTGCTCGAGGATTTCCCCCGTGTGCCGGTGGGTGAAGACCGAGTAGGCGCGGAAGTTCGACGCCACTTCGACGAAGTGCGTCTCGGGAGTCGCCTGCTTGCCGGCGCCCGTGACCCCCGACTTCGAGTCGGCGACGATGCCGCGCTCGGTATCCACCAGGCCGGCTCCGAGCAGCGGCGCCAGAGCCAGGATAACCGACGTCGGGTAGCAGCCGGGGTTCGCGACGACCTGGGCGCCCCGCAGGCGCTCGCGCGCGAGCTCCGGCAGGCCGTAGACGGCCTGCTGCTCGATGGCTTCGGCCGCGGCGGGGTCGGCGTCCGCAAAGTTGTAGGCGGCGCGGTAGGCGGGGGTGCGCAGGCGCCAGGCGGCGCTCAAGTCAATCACGCGCAGGCCGCGCCGCCGCGCTTCCGGGAGCCAAGCGCGCGCGGTCTCGGGCGGCGTGGCGAGGAACAGCAGCTCGACGCCGCGGGCTGCGAGCTTTTCCCAGGCGAACGGCTCCAACCGCAGTGAGCCGTTGCCGGAAACGTGGGGGAAAACTTCGGCCAGGTCGCCCGCGCCGTTGCCGCCAGACTCGCGGGTCAGCAGCAGCGGCGGCGCCAGGCGCGGATGTCGCAGCAGCAACCGCGTCAACTCGAAGCCCACGTAGCCGGTGGCGCCGACGACGGCGCACGGCACGCCCGCGCGCGCGCCCATCAGGCGATCATCTCCCGGATGCGCGCGCCGATTTCCTGGCAGGCCTTGCGGGTGGGGGTGATGATGAGGATGGTGTCGTCGCCCGCGACCGTCCCCACCACCTCCTGCCACTGCTGGCTGTCGAGCGCCGCCGCCACCGGCTGGGCGCTGCCCGGGCCGGTCTTGAGCACAAGCAGGTTCATCGCCAGGCGGATGTCGCGGACGAACTCCTGGAGCAAGTGAGAGAGCGGAGGCGGGGGCGGCGCGGCTTCGGAGACGGCCGCCGCCGGGACGTAGCCGTGGGGCGTCTTCACCAAGCCGAGCTCCTTCAAGTCGCGCGAGAGCGTGGCCTGGGTGACGCGGATACTTTCGTGGGACAGACGCCGCCGGAGCTGCTCCTGGGTGAGCAGCGGCTCGGCCCCCACTAGCTCCAGGATGCGCCCCTGGCGGAGTCGCTTCGGCACGGACGTATATTTATTCTTCAACATGAATAAATATTCGAAACGGCCCCCGCTGTCAAGCGGTTTTTTTCGATTTCTGGGGTCCTGGGCTTCCCCCCACCCCCACTAATAGACCGGCCTTATGCGGCCAAATGCAGTCCCGGCCGCTGTGGATGTGCACACTTTGTTAGAATTTGGCGGATTAAATTAGAAAATACTAGATCTTGTAGGCCCCCTGATATCCGCAGCGCCCACCCTACTCACCTTTGGCTCTGCCTGGCTGATTGGCTCCAGCCCCCCGGCCACCCTGAGCAAACAGGCCCGAGAATGCCCAGAGGAGTTTGCTGCCGCAAGTTGGACGGGCGAAGCGCTGCCCAGGGCGGAAGAGAGAATCCCAAGGCCTTGCAGGAACCGCCGAGTGTTACATTATGACTGGACCAAGGATGAGGGGTAGGTCAAGCAATGGTTCTTTCTAATGTTGAGTTTTGCTTACAGTCGTTGTAAGAGGGACACGACAATCGTGTCCTGGGTACGCAACTCAGACACAGAGTGAAAGCGGAGGATTCTATGGGTTACCTCCTAATCACCAATGACATAGATCCTTACTATCAAGACGTGGTTAATATCATGGCCCAGCACTACGGGTCTCGCTACCGATTCCGCTACGAAAGAACACCAAAGGCACCTGAAGAGGATTTGGTTGGAAAGGTTGATTCCGCAGCGCTGAAGCAGTCGCAAGGTCTGATTGTTTTCCGTCAATGGAAGACCGGGCGTCTTGTCCCAATCCGACGCATCTACATAGAGAATGCAATCTCGTCTTTATATTTGTTGGTTGTGGAATTCTTTCTGTGGGACTTTCCGGACCCCGAAGCCAGGGAAAACTGGTCCTTGATCGAGGACATTTTGAAGAGATCCGGCTGTGAGAATAAGCCATCTAGCGGACTTAGGCCTCTCGTTGTTTTCGCAGATGATACTGACCTGAGGAAGATTCGCGGAGAATCACTTCCCTCGACAGGGAGTGAAACAGCGGAGCATCTTAGCAGATGGAGATGGACGATAGAGAACATCGCTGACTTTGATTTCATGCACGATTCATGCTTCCTGTACTTGCACACTATCCGCGACGAATCGGGTCGATTGATCGGCGGCGATCAAATCAAAGAAGGAAGGCCTAATCTGGACGCCGGCGAAGTGTACAGGGCTGAGATTGCCACGTATGTCATCGGTGACCCAGGCCGAGCTGAGGCCCTCGACCCCAACTACTTCGACTACGATGCCGCCGGGGACCTTATCAAGGACGGCTTGCGCACGTTCAAGTACGACGCGGAGAACCGCGTCACCCATCTGGACGGCTCTCCTGACCAGAACTACTTCTACGATGGTGCCGGCCTGCGCGTGAAGAAGGTTGTCGGCTCCACCACCACGCGCTATATTTTCTCCGGCACCAAGGTGATTGCCGAATACACCGGCGCAACTCCTGCTCTTAGCAAAGAGTACATCTACGCCGGCAGCCAGCTATTGGCCACGATTGCCGGGAGCACGATCACTTACCATCATGCGGACCATCTTTCCGTGCGGGTGAACACCGATTCGACCGGCATAAAGGTCGGTGAACAGGGCCACTACCCCTTTGGCGAGTCCTGGTACTCGATCAACTCCACCACCAAGTGGCAGTTCACCTCCTACGAGCGCGACTCCGAGTCCGGCCTCGACTACGCCATGTTCCGCTATGACAGCACTCGCCTCGGCCGCTTCATGACCCCTGACCCCCTGGCTGGCACCAGATGGGACCCCCAATCCCTCAATCGCTACTCCTATGTCCGCAACGATCCGGTCAACCTCATCGACCCACTCGGACTAGGCCCGGAGTGTTTGATTAGTAGGGCCCCGATTGAAAACGATGGCACTCTATCTTCCTGTGCGGGCGGTCCGAGCTGCTTTATCGATGGGGCACCTGTTCCTTGCATGATGGCCTTTCGCGTAAATCCCGACGCGGGTGAGATGTTTATGTGTGAACTCGGTGACCCCTGCAGCTACAACGCAGGTCCCCCGGGCCCCGATCCGCGAATCCGTATAGGGCCGGACGGCACCGTCTATATGCTTATGCTTGTCCCCATCCCATATCAGACCGGAATCAACTTTGGTGCAACGTGTCAAGGGGACCCATGCACACTCTCTGTCACCACGACCGCCTATCGACTCGAACTGGTTCGGGTCGGCACTATCTCTGACGAAAGCCGTGGCTTCCCGAGGTTCATCCCACCTCGAGGAGGTTATCGACAGCCACGAACCCCAGGGCCACGAATCCTTCCGGGGGACCCAATACCTCGGGGAGCCCCAGGTCCCAACACTCCGTTCCCACCAACGGTGCGGGGCCCGTACATACAACCGGCTCCCAATCTTCCTCTATGGAAAAGATTGCTATTCGTGGCACTCCAAGGTTTAAGGATTTGGGTAGCACCAACGTTGGTGCTCATGCCTGACCCTTGTGAGCTAGACCCCAAGGCACCGGGATGCACTATTTATTAGGACAGAATTCGGCCATGCCGTCACGGGCTGCCGAAATCTTCGCCCGTGCCAATGAACTCGAGGACGCGGGGCGACTCGAGGAGGCTGTCGAGCAGTATCGGATTCTTGCGGCCACACTCGAGGAGGTCGAAGATAAAGTCACCGTAATTCTAGCTCAGATCGGCTGTCTCAACATTCTGGGCCGAACCAAGGAAGCTCGAAGCCTCCTGCCGCTGGCGGCCCAACTTCTGCCCGCGGAAAGTGAAAACCATCCACATTTGGAGTTTGCGAAAGCCGGCGTCCTGGCAGCAGAGGGAAAGCGCAAACACGCGTTGAAGATACTAGACCGTCTAGTCAGCGACAAGGAGGGACTTCTTAAAGCCACAAACGGCCTTGATCTGTACCAACACATTCAAATGCGGCGCGTTTTCTTACTCATCGAGTTGCGTAGGGACAAAGATGCACGCCCGATTCTAGAGGAAGTCTTGACTTTCCGCGCAGAGAATGTATCTGTGCATTTCTATGCAGGGTTATGCTACTTCGGATTGCGTGATTCCGGACTTGCCAAGAAACACTACGAAGAAGCTCTCAGCAAGGGTCTTCCCCCGCTTTGGGAGTGGCAAGCCCGTGTCCATCTTGGCCCCATTTACTACGCCGACGAGGCCCTAGCTAAAGCGAAGCTAGAGTATGAACGTGCAGAGGCTCTAGGGGCTGAGATTGGGGCCTCAGCCAAAGATCAAAGAAACGTCTATCTATGGCTTGCAAAGATTTGCCGCGAACTTGGTCAAGAGAAGGAAGCGGCCAAATACGAGGTCCTTTCTCGGCAGACCTGATGGCGGGTGGCCCACCCAGCCCTTTCAGCGAAAGGGCGGGGTGGGGATTCCAGTTGACTCGCGTCAGGGACTAGGTAAAGGCAAGGTGGCGCGGACGGTGGTGCCGGGGTTCTCGGGGCGCACCTCCAGCCGCCCCCCGAGCTGCCGCAGACGCTCCCGCATCCCCGCCACCCCCAGCTCAACACGCCCTAGAGTCATTTGCGCAAATACTGTGCACAAAGTGGGCGGATTCTCTCAAATACTATGCAAACGAAGGAATTAGGAACATCGAAGACTGCGCCCTGTAAGTAGCTGAAATCTAGCGACTTGTAGTCTTCATCCCGTCACTTCCCGCGAAATCCCGCCACCTCCCGCCACTCGCACATACCCCGCCCCTCCACAGCCGCCTCGGCCTGTGCGATAATGCCCGCGCAGCCCCGAGCACGGAGGTTTGTATCCCATGCGCGTTCCCCGCAGCCTCATCCTCGCTTTCGCTTTCGTCGTCCTGGCCGTCTTCGCCGCTGCCCCCGCCCAGGCCAAGCGGCCGCTCACGTTCGAGGACATGATTTCGTTCGGGCGGGTCAGCGACCCGCAAATCTCCCCCGACGGCCAGTGGGTGGCCTACGTCGTCGAGCGGCATCATCTCGAGACGAACAACCGCACGTCCAGTTTGTGGCTGGCGTCGCTCGCGAGCGGCGAGAACCGCGAGCTGACCCGCCCGCCCGAGGGCAAGCGCGACCGCGCGCCCCGCTGGGCGCCCGACGGCAAGACCCTGGCCTTCCTGTCCAACCGCAGCGGGAGTTGGCAGATCTGGACGATCGCGCTCGCCGGCGGCGAAGCCTGGAAGCGCACCGACCTGCCGGTGGACCTCGACGGGCTGCTGTGGTCGCCGGACGGCAAGGGGTGGGCGGTGACCGCCGAGGTCTATGCCGACTGCGCCGACCTCGACTGCACCGAAAAGCGCGACAAGCAGCGCGAGAAGAGCGGCGTCCAGGCGCGGCTCTACGACCGCCTGATGGTGCGCCACTGGGTGGCGTGGTCGGAGGGCAAGCGCAGCCACGTGTTCCTGATTCCGACCGACGGCGGCGCCGCGCGGGACCTCACGCCGGGCGACTCCAACGTCCCGCCCTTCCTCGGCGGCGGCGCCGAATACAACTTTTCGCCCGACGGTCGCGAGCTGGCCTTCGCCCGCAACGTGGACAAGGACGAAGCCTTGAGCACCAACAGCGACGTCTGGGTGGCGCCGGTAGCAGGCGGGGAAGCCAAGAAGCTCACGAGCAATTCCGCCTGGGACGGCTCGCCGCAGTACTCGCCCGACGGGCGCTGGATTGCCTACCGCGCCATGGCGCGCGCCGGCTTCGAGGCCGACCGCACGCGGCTGGTGCTCTACGAGCGCGCCACCGGCAAGACCCGCGAGCTGACGGCCGACTTCGACAACAACGTGGATGAGTTCGTCTGGGCGCCCGACAGCTCCGCGCTCTACTTCGTGTCGTCGGTCAACGCCCGCTCGCCCATCTACCGCGTGTCGGTGGCCGACGGAAACATTGCGCCGGTGGTGGATGCAACCACCAACGGCAGCCTGGCGATCTCCGCCGACGGCCGGACGCTGGTCTTCACCCGCCAGTCCACCACCATGCCGACGGAAGTCTTCCGCGCCGACGCGCGCAGCGGCGCCGCCGCGCAGGTTTCCCACGTGAACGACGCCGCGCTCGCCGAGATCGAAATGAACGCGGCCGAGTCCTTCACCGTCACAGGCGCCGAGGGCGCGAAAGTGCAGAGCTGGCTGGTGAAGCCGCCGGGGTTCGACCCGAAGAAAAAGTACCCGGTGGTCCTGCTCATCCACGGCGGCCCGCAGGGAGCCTGGGAGGACGGCTTCCACTACCGCTGGAACGTGCAGTTATTTGCCGCGCCGGGCTACGTGGTGGTGGCGCCGAACCCGCGCGGCTCACCCGGCTGGGGGCAGAAGTTCGTGGACGAAATCAGCGGCGACTGGGGCGGCCGGGTGTACGTTGACTTGATAAAGGTGATGGACCACGTCGAGGCGCTGCCCTACGTGGACAAGACCCGCGTCTGCGCGGGCGGGGGCAGCTACGGCGGCTACATGGCCGACTGGATTCTGGGCCACACTGACCGCTTCCGCTGCCTGTTTTCCCACGCCGGGGTCTACAACCTGACCAGCGAGTACGGCGCCACCGAAGAGTTGTGGTTTCCCGAGTGGGAGTTCCGCGGCACGCCCTGGACGAACAAAGAGATGTACGAGCGCTGGTCGCCGCACAATTTCGCTGCCAACTTCAAGACGCCCACACTCGTCATTCACGGCGCGCTCGACTACCGCGTCCCCTTCGAACAAGGCCTGGAGCTCTATACGGCCTTGCAGCGCCGGGGGGTGCGCTCGAAACTTCTCTACTATCCCGACGAGGGCCACTGGATCCTGAAGCCGAAGAACGCCGAGCTCTGGTGGCGCACGGTGCACGCCTGGCTGGCCGACTACCTGAAGTGAGGTCCTCCACCCTCAAGGGCTAAAGCCCTTTGCGGCGGGGGCGGGGTTGCGACACGGCTGCCTCGACTGCGCTCGGGACAAGTAAAGCCGTGCCCTGCCTAAATGCGAAGCTCGGGACGGAAGGGCGCCCAACGCCCTGCCCGCGCCCCGCCGGGAAAAATCCGCCGGTGGGCTAGTCGAGCTCAAGCGGAGCGAGCAGCTCTTCCACGTTCTCGGGGGTGACCTCGATGGCGAGTCGCCCGGCTTCGAGCTCCGCCATTTCGTCGAAGGCGGCGAACAGGCGCATCTTGGCGGCGGCGTACTCCTCGGTGCCGTTCAGGGGCCGCCCGTGGGTCTGGGCCCAGCGCTCCCGGGCGTCGCGCCGGAGGAACACGGGGACGAGAAAGGTGTGCTTGCGGTCGCGGGAAACCGCGTAGACGTACTCCGTCCCCTCGCGGCCGGCTCGTTGCTGCTGCGGGCGCACCTCTTCAAAGTGGTACTGGTAGACGTAGCCGGTCGCGGCCGAGTAGCTCTTGATGCGGCGGACGGTCACGGGCAACACCCCTCGCGGCGATTATTCGGGGCGAGTTCGAGACTGTCAAGGCGGCGCGGGCCTTGTGCTAGGATAGCGGGCCAATGACCACGGCTCTCGTCATTCTCTTTGTCGGGCTCCTCGTATTCCTGGCTCACTTTCTTACCGCTCTCTTCGAGAAGACCCGCG
>Ga0209342_10001683_pt1 | contig 24461 bp, 31 predicted proteins | sample RifCSP16_2_FD_184023 | JGI IMG/M metagenome (GOLD analysis project Ga0209342, IMG submission 184023) | Soil microbial communities from Rifle, Colorado - Rifle CSP2_sed 16_2 (SPAdes) (version 2) | ecosystem: Environmental > Terrestrial > Deep subsurface > Rock core/Sediment | place: Rifle... | reverse complement strand
AGCATGAAGAGCTCTTCGATGTCCCGAAGGTGGCACACGACCTCTTTCGGGGCCCAGTTCCCGGCGTCGGGGCGGCGGGACAGGGCCGCGTCGCTCCGACCGTGAATGGCCGCCGCGAGGTCATCGGCGGTGCGCTCCAGACGCAGAAGGCGCTGCTCGAGGGGCTGCTTCAAGTACTCTTCCATCGTGGGCATCGCGCAGTGTGGTCGACATGGTAAACGGGCTACGTGCGCTACTCAAGAGGAAAGACGGGAGGGGGGTCGGATCCTGCGGGGATTTCAGGTACGGCTAATGCGCGAATCTCCTACTCGGCCCGGTGGCTCCGCGCTTCCTCCGCGACCCTGATCTCCTCCGCGAACATGCCGACGTGTAGGGGGCAGGGTGGCTTGTTCTCGTCAACGTACTGACACTCGGTTTGGTTACACTGAACGAAATAGCCTCGGGGCCGTCCGAAGCCGTCCGCTCGACGGAGACGGATCAGCACCGTTTCGGATACCACCTCGCACCTGAACTCCCGCGCGTGACCTCGGCTCACGTGATCTCCTATGATGAGACGGCAGCCCCCGAGACGGCTCCCGCAAGTGACGCCCCATCGATATCGATGAACACGATGGCTTGATGCCACGCCGGGCGATTCACCCAGATCGCCGATGCCTCGGATCCCGTGCGCGCATTGACGCCTTGCCACACGCCGCCCGCCGGCCGGCGATCACGCCGGCTCGTCGTCATCTCGCGCTTGCATTCTTCGAAGCCATCATTCGAGAGGGCATTCAAAATCTCCTCCGGCGCGGCGAGCCATCCGTGCTCCTGTTCGATCCATGTCATCCTGCCCTGCTCGCGAAGCTCAGTGAGGCCATTCATCCGTCGTACCTTGTCCCCCCGATCCCACTTTGCTGGATCGCGCTGAGCCTCCAGGGGTTGGGCCCGACCGGACGGTTGAACGTCCAGTACTCCTCGAACTTCACGGGTTCGGTTTGACTCCCGTCCATCACCTGGTTGCTGGTCTCGTCCACCGCGTAGTCGAGCAGGTTGGCCAGAAAGCAAACCGTGACGAAGTCCTGCCCGCCCTCCTGCCAGGCTTCGGTCACCTCCACCGAGCGAACGGCGATATTCTCCAGCCGGTTCACGCGGCGGGCGGCTCTGAGCTGGTCACATTGCTTTTGAAGGGTCGCATGCATCTCGGGGGTCAATAGGTTTCGCGCGGATCCCATATCGCGCGCCATCCACGCGGCCTGGACTTTGAAGAAGAAGTCAGACGCCGTATCGGGGAAGCGCACGGCATCGAAAACCCCATCCATCTGGCGAATGTACCCCACCCCGCGATCCAGGTCGGTCGGCGCCGCCGGCGCCTCAAAAGTAGCGGTCGAAGGGGACAGGTAACCCGAGTCCCGGGAAACAGCCGGCGTCGGCTCCTGGCGCCGTCGCATATATGACAGTGTAACGTAGACTAATCCCCCGACGATCAGCATTTCCATTAAGCCGATCCCGCCGAAGAGACCGCTCCCCATTCCCCCGAAGAGCACGCTGCCGATCAGCCCGCCCAGGAAGAAGCCGCCAATCCCACCCATGAGTCCGCCCATCCAGCCGGAGCGCTGAGCGGGCTGTTGAAATGAGGACGGCGGAGTTGGGGGACGGCTCGGGGAGGAAGGACTCGGAGAGGGCCGGACTGGAGCGGAATAACTGCGAGAGCCACGGCTCCCGCTCGATCCGCCGCCGCCGGCACGGGCCCAGGCGTCTACCGTCCAGAGGAACGCGGCCAGAAACATCACCAGCAAGGTTACCACCACAACCGAACGCTTCATGCGTTTCTCCTCTGGGAGAAAGCGGTGATGGGGGCGGACAAGTCCGCCCCCATCCAACGCAAAGACTTCAGACTGGTTACCGAGCGGCGATCTTGTGCCAGGTCGAGTTGGAAACCTCAGAGGTCTGAACCTGAGGAGTTCCATCAATCACTTTCGCCATGGCCTTCAGCAGTTCTGGATAGGCTCCGCGGCTATAAGCTTCCGCGTTCTCTTTCTGCTCCCACAGACTGATTGCGACCGCTTCCTTACCACCGTCCGAGGGGACGAACGTGATTTCGTCCTTGAAGCCCTGCTGTTTCCGAAGCACGGGAATGACTTCCTTCTCAACCACCATCGTAAACTCACCAACGCTATTCGGCTTCAGCTGCATGCGAACCGTACGAGCAAACATATTGAACTCCCTTCGCGGCTAAGATGAAAGTGTAATTTCAGATAACCTGACTTAGTTCAGATAACCCGAAGACATGAGGAAGAATGCTCATGCTGTTAACCATGCTAGGTTGATTCACTTTACTTGTCAAGGAAAAACGTATATACTTGACCAAAACTGGGTAACTACATAATCAGATGGGGCTATTTAGGCGGAGGAATTCCAGGTGGATGTAACTTCAGTGATCAGACAGCGGCTGGAAGACTTGGGGGTCGAGCAGAGAGATCTGGCGACTGCCGCCCAAGTGACCGAGTCCTATATCTCGCAGTTGCTGACACGGAAAAAAGCGCCCCCGGCGCCGAACCGAACGGATATTTATGACAGGATGGAAAAATTCTTGAAGCTCCCGAGCGGTGAGCTCTCAAAGCTGGCTGACCTCCAGCGCAAGGAGGAATTGAAGAGACGATTGGAGGGCCCGCTCACGCCCTTGTTTGAAGAAGTTCGAGCGTTGATTCTCCGCAAATGCAACCCCGACAATGGAAAAGAAATACGCGCGATTTTTGAAAAACAGCCCTTCGGTGAACTCGAACGCCTCGTCACGCAGAAGCTGTTGGGGGTGGTGAAGAGAGTTGCCAAAGAAGAATTGGACAGTGAACACTGGCTCCGGACGGTGGCCCGACTCAGCGGCCGAAGCTACGAACAGATGCGGGTCATGGTGCTCGAGTTCCTGGATGCGGATATCTTCAACCTGTCGATTGAACACTGCGTCGCCTTCTTGGATCCGCTGATTGAATCCTGGGATATCGACCTCGCGACGTTTGACATGGAAATTGTCTTAAATCGCAGACTGGCCCCGCGGTACCTGAAGAAATTTGAGTTTGTTGAACTGGAACCCGACCAACCGTTCGGCGAAGAGCCGGGGCTCAAAGAATTCCTTCGGGATAGTGCCCTCAGCGGCGATGCGACCGAGGAAGAAATCGAGTTTCTAAAGAAACTGAGGTTCAAGGGAAAACGGCCGACGCCACTCTATTATTACCGGGAGTTGCAAAACTTCAGAGACACCCTCCATTTTCGTGTGTCATAGTCCGCTCACGCGCCGAGCCGCGTGCAGCCCTCTCCATAGTAGCTCTACCGCCCCGAAGATCGTGGCAAACACCACGATCAAGGCGGCACCTATGCACACAGCCAGAATGTCATTCAGCATAATTCTCCACTACTCTCCACCAGTAGATCGTCGCGAAAACATTGGTTCCCTGGTCTCTTCCAACGCATGCCACTTTTTCTGATTGAAGTCGTACTCCCATACGCGTCCAAATTCGTCTAGCGCATACACATGAGCAAAATTCCCCGAAGCCTCGGTCGCCGTGATTTGAACAAATTTCGCCTCGGCCATGTGTGTCCTCCCAGCGACGGGGGAAGCCACCTCCTCGACTTACTGGCCGCCGATCACAACGGTGAAGTTGACCGTCTCCTCCTTGTACGGTGACGGGATATACGCGAGCTCGAAGCGGATCTCCTTCAGCTTCTTTGCCTTCAGGGCCTCGGCGGGGAAATCCACATCCACGGACTGGGTCGCATCCTGTCCGGGATCGAGCCGTTCGGAGCCGTACGTGGCAAACTTAATGGTCGGTTCGGTCCGTGTCGCCTCGAGCTTGATCGGCTGCCCCTGAGCATCGATGTACTGGATCTTTCCCCCAACCAGGCGGACGGCCTGATCCTTAGAGCTATTCTTCAGCTTGAGCATCCCTGTGAGCTTCGCCGGAGAGACGAGGCGGCCGGAGCCCTTCTCGACCCGCTCCGTGACCTTCATCTCCGTGACCTCACCCGTCACGATCCCGGCCTTCACCGTCACCGAGGCCGGCGTCACCGTATAGACCTTGTCCTCGATCACCACTGCCGTTCCTGACTGCTGGGAGCAGCCGAGGGTCATCACCGCCACCGCCGTGGTCACCATCATCACACCTACCCATGTCCTCATAGCCGCCCCCTTGCAAAAACGCTGACAGTCAGCGTTTGCCGTCGTAACGTTTGCCCGGCGCGGAGCCCCCCCGCAGGATTCCGGACCGGAGATTCCTGTGCTCCCCCTTGGCTGCCCCTCCTCTACCCGCCAGGCTCCGGATGCGGCGGACCGCATGGGCCTGGCCCTCGACGTTTGCGAAGAGGTTCCGGTCGCCCTCCCGCTTCAGCCCCTCCTCGATGAGGGCCCGGAGGACGATCTGGAGGCTCACCGGGAGCTTGAGCGTGGTCGTCGACTTCCCCGCCAAGACCCGCGCCCGGTCGAGGACGTCTTGGGGGAGAATGAGGAGGACTCTGGTCTTATTCTCGAACATCGCACCACCTCCGCATCCTTATATAACTTATACTTGACCTATAATTTATGTCATGATATATATCAAGTCAAGCGATTCGTTGAGCTGACTCGTCCGACAGGAAGGAAATTCGCCATGGCTGAGGAACGAAAAGGCACCGTCGAGTCCGCCCGGCCGCTATGCCCTGACCGCATCGAGGTTGACCGGGACGCGGCAGTGGTCTCGGCGGCCACGGTAAAAGCCTGGGTGGCCCATCTTCGGTCCCACGGCTGGACGGATAAAGAACTGGGCCTTGTCTGGCTCACCCGGACCAGGCAGGGGGTCACGCGCTAGAAGTCCTACGATCTTTACCCCTCGTGTAGCTCCCGGATCACCGCCCGAACTCGATTGTGATCGGCGGGGCTTCGAACGGGGAGGCTGAACTCTACGCGGGTCGCAAAGTCCCCGTATCGATTTTTTATCTTCCGCGCAACATCCTCGTAGGTTCCCACTACTGCGATCGTTTCAAGCATCTCATCCGTGACGTACTTCGGCATCTCTTCCCATCTCTGCTGAGTCGAGAGCCCATGGAGTTCGTCCACCAAGCTCCCCCATCCGTGTGCATCGAAGACGGACTTATACGTCCGCGTCGACGCGTAAAATGCGATGCGAGCGCGTATATCTCTTATCCTATCGGCGAGCTCTGTCTCGTTGTCCGCAGCAGCGACGAGAGGGCTGATGGCGACATCGAAATTCTTGAGTGGGCGTCCGGCCTTCTTCGCGCCGATTTCCACGTTCGGCAACATGCTCTCTATGATAAACTTCCGGGTCGTAATCGGGTGAGGCCTGATCCCCTCGCACATTTCCCCTGCCAGCTGACACATGTGCTTGTTTATCGCCGCGATATGGATCGGGATATCCGGGTGCGCGATGGGACCCGGGTTGAAAAGCGGGACCATCACTGAAAAGGTGTAGTGTGTGCCCCGAACATTAAGCCGCGTGCCATGCTGCCAGCAATCCCAAATCGCGCGGAGGGCGAGAATATACTCCCGGAGCCGCGGGACCGGCGGCGCCCAGGCGACACTGTAGCGGCGTTCGATGTGACCCTTGACCTGTGTTCCCAGGCCCAGGATGAACCTCCCCTTGGATATCGTCTGGAGGTCCCACGACATCATCGCCGTGATCATTGGACTGCGCGGAAATGCTATGGCCACCGCCGTCGTCAAACTGATGCGCTCGGTCGTGGTGGCCGCGAGGGCCAGTGGTATGAATGGGTCGGTCTTGATTTCGCCGGTAACCATTCCATCGAAGCCGAGTTCTTCGATCTCTCGCGCGCCGCCTGGCACCGATCCCAGGTCAAGTTTTGCGGCGCTACGCAGACCGGGATCAACTTTGCCAAGCGGCAACTGAGTCTCGACTTTCATCGCGCCTTACAGTCCCTAGCTTTTACTGAATCCCCGGACTTGCGAGGAGTCTAGGCGGGGTCAACGCGTGTCAGCGATAGTGCTTCCCGTTCGCCTGCCACCAAGCTTGCCAGTCCCCCTCGTAGTCCACGGTCCATTTCTTCTCCCGATACATGATGGCCATGAGCGCCTCGCCGACGGTCCGGCAGTACACCCGCCCCGTCCTGTAATAGATGGGCTTGTTGCGCGCGAAAAAGCCATTCATCGCCGGGGCGTTGTCGCCCCCTCGGGGAAACGACTGCCGCTCGATGAGGAAGCTGATCGGCGCCGTGTTGACGAGGTGCTCGGGGAACATCTCGTAGGCCGCCCACTTCGTGAAGTAGAGGTTCCACAACTCCAGCCACGCGTCGTGGGCCACCGAAGGATGCGGGTGCGCCAGCAACCGGACGTTGTACCTGAACCAGAATGGGGCCAGGTACGGGTTGTTCCGTAACGGGTCATTGGTCTTCCAGAGATAAGCGAACACCCCGGCGGCGAAGAGAAGAAACACGACCCAGAACAACGCCCGCCTCATCGCGCCGGCCCTTCTCCGGGAGCCTCCGCGGGCGGCGGAGCCCCGGGCACGACGGGAAGCAGCGGGAGGTCGCTAGGCCCGAAGGTCCGCATGGCCCAAGTATCGATCTGCCACAAGACCGTCGGCCACTTGTCCTCGCTCAGGCTGCCCCATGAATACCCGTACCGCTCAAGTTTGAAATAAGTCCCGAAGCTCTGCCCCGTCAGCAGGCACAGGGTCAGGGTCGCCCGCTCCGCCAGCGCGAGGTCCCGCTTGCGCTGCTCCAGCCTCCGCGCCTTGTCGTCCGGCGTCTCCGGCTTCTTCGGGTCCGGCACCTCCTGCAGGTTTTTGAGGTTGATGAAGGCCACCAGCGCAATGGCCGCGTGTTTCGTCGGATAGTCCCGTAGCGCCTTGATCGCGACCCGTTGCACCGGAGGCACCCTCGAGTACAGGGCGACGATCAGGAGTTTCTCAGTCACGACCGGCGTGAGCTTGAACACGTACATCCAGGTTGTCCCCAGCACCATCACACCCAGAGCCGCCGCACCAACAGCCGCCAGGACCTTCCGCCGGTTCCTCGTGCGAGGACGGGCCGTCGCCACCGGCGCTGAGGCCCGGCGACCCGCGCCCGGCGGGGGCGGGGACGGTTTCGCGCGCTGCGGCGGCGGCGGTGCTGCGGGTCTGGCGAAGGCCGATGGAGGGACTACGGTCGCCTTCGTGACGGGGAACTTCGCCTGGCACCGGGGGCAGGTGACTTCCGGTCCGGCGGGAACATCTCCCGCAGGCACATCCTCTGAATGGCCGCAACTGGGACACGCAATCGTGACGCGCTTCATGGGCTCAGCGTGAATCTAGCGGAGGCTCAGAGCCTCCGCAACGACTCTCGCCGCCCCGGCCGCTCTCCGGGCGAAGTCCCGCCAGTTAGATTTGGCACACCGGGGATCCGAACGTGCCATGTTGTCCTGGATTTTCCCTCTCCCGCACGATACCAATCCCACGGTATCTTGCTGTTTTCACTAGGATTCCCTCTCAAGCCTTCCTGTAAATCTCGGCATGCGGCTTGCTCATGCTTAAAGCGGCCAAGGCTTCAGAGGAGGGAAATGGACCTATGACTCGCTGGAAACCCGTCGTCGGGTTGGTCCTCTTCGTCGCGGCAGTGATCGGCGGCGTGACGCTCTATATCCGCTTCCAGGTCACAACCGCCCTCGAGGACGCCATCACCGCGATGTCGCCGGTCGCCGAGATGCGCTATGCCGGCGTGGCCGTCACGCTCGGCGGGACCATACGCATCGAGGATATCGAAATCCGGCCCAGGGCGTTCAACGATCGCCTGCGCGTCGAAGGCATCGCGGTCGAGACGCCCGGGCTCTGGTTCCTGCTCACCGGGACGACGAAGTTGCGCGAGGGCGAACTGCCGGAACATCTGCGCGCGACGGTGCGCGGCCTGGCATTCAATCTCGATGGACCCATGGCGGAGACCCTCGACCGCTTCATCGCAATGGCCATGCAATCGAGCGGTGTGACGCCGGTGTCAAATTGCGGCGACGTGCGCTACTTCGATCTCAACGCATATCAACGACTCGGCTACCAGTCCTTCGTTTTCGACGTCTCGTTCGGCTATCGGTTCGAGAAGGGCGGGGGCCCACTGCGGATCACAACCGAGTGGCGCATGCGCGATCTCGGCGTGGCAGCGGTCAACGTCGAGTTCGCCGGGGCGTCCCCGAACCTGAACAAGGCCATGGGAACGCGGGCGCGCCTGCGTGCGTTCGACGTCGTCTACCAGGACCTGTCCTTCACCGATCGGCTCAAACGTTACTGCACCCAGGCAAGCGGCCTGAGCGTCGAGAAATACATCGAGTCAGAGGTGAACCGAATTGCCGCCGACTACCGGACGCAATGGGGTCTCGTTCCGGGGCCGGGGCTGCGTCAGGCTTATCGCGAGTTCTTGACCAGGCCGGGCGAAGTGCGCCTGCAGATCACGCCGTCCGTGGAGCTGGACATGCAGGCGCTCCAGCTGTTCAAGCCCGAGGACATCGTCTCGATGTTGAATCTGAGCGTGAGCGTCAACGGCAAGGCCGTCACGGACTTGAGCATGAGGGCCGTGTCTTCAACGCCAACCCGCCCGACCCCACCCTCGCCCGCCGCACCGGCGTCCGTGACGAGCGAATTTCGTGCTGTGCCGGCCACGGATCTCGCCCAGTACCTCGACAAGACGGTGCGGCTGCACCTCACGCACGGGACGATCCGCGAGGGCCGGCTCGTGCAACTTCTCGATGGCATGGCACGCGTCGAGCGACGCTTCCCGGGCGGCACGATGACGCTCGGCATCCCGCTCAGGCAGATCGAACGCGTCGAAGTGCTCCTCTGATCAAATCCGGCGGCCTGGAGCGGAACGATCGAGAGGCCTAGGTGCCTCCCAAACGGCCGGACGTTCGGGATGGCGTGGCTACCGGATGTGCTTTATCTTGTCGTAGTAGACCCACCAGAGGTCCTTGCTGCCGTGGCCCCCTGACCGCTCGGAGTCGAACATGAAGATGCGGGAATCAGGCGTTAACCCGGGGCAGCGGTCATCCTTGTCGGAGTTGACAAGCGGACCAAGGTTTACCAGCGGGCCGGCTTTACCGAATCAGCTCGTCTGCCCGGACGAGGACGGACTGCGGGCGTTCACCGCTTGGTTACCGCGTCGGGGGCGTCAGTGGCGGGCCGCCCCAGCGTTCGAGCATCGTGAACTCCGCGACCGCCTTGCGCTTGAGCCTCGTGAGTGGCCTCACCGGCCGACCGAGCGGCATGATAGCGCACACCGCGACGTGCCGCGGGATACCCAGGAGCTCCTGCACCTTCGGCTCCTGGGCCACCGCCAGGGTGGTGATAGTTCCGCCAAAGCCTTCATGGCGCGCCGCCAGCAGGATGTTCCACGCGAAGGGATAGATCGACGCCCCGCTGACCACCCCTACGCGCTCCAGGTACTGATCCGTCGACGCTACCACCTTGAGATCGACGCAGACGACGAGCACCACCGCCGCCCGCAGGAGTGGCTCCGTCAGCCGGGCCGGCGCGCGCGTCCCCTCGATGGTCATCGCATCGACCGCCGTCGGGTCGATGGTATTCCAGGGGCTCTCGCCTGCCTGCAGCTGGGCCGCGTAACGCTTCGCGGCCGGGGTCGTGAGCGCGACCAGAGCTTCCCGGGTCGCACGATCGCGGACGATGATGACCCCCCACCCCTGACGGTTACCCCCGCTGGGCCCGAATCGCCCATTGTCGAGGATCTTGAGGAGCACTTCGTTCGGCAGCGGGTCATCCGTGAATTCCCGCGCGGCGAAGGTGGTGCGCATGACGTCATAGAGCTCCATGAACGGCCTCCCCTGGCTCTCGGCTAGATTCTCTTCACAGACGCAGCATCACAACGATCGGGGGCCCCTCCGGCCTCGGAACAATGACGAAGAGTGGTTCGTAGTCGTCACGGGCGACGTCAATCCCCTCGGGATGTCCGAACGCCTTGAGAACAGCGCGGACGTTCAGCGCGTGATTCACGATGAGCACACGGTCGTGCGGGTGCTCAGTGCGAACTCGGTTGACCAATCCATCGATGTCCTGCATTCGGACGACCTTCGGCTGGATCCCGAGCGCCTTGGCCGTCGGCCCCGCCGTCTCCTGAGTGCGGACAGCGTCAGTCGTGAAGATTGCCGTGATGCCCGCATCCTTCAGGCGGTGGGCGAGCGCGGCAGCGCGTCGGTGTCCCGCCTCGGTCAGCACGATCTCCGGGCCCGACATTTGCTCCGCGTGACGGATGAGGAAGACCACCTGCTGGGCCCCGGCGGCGCCCGGCGCCCCCCACACAGTGGCGAACAGTGCGGCTCCGGCGAGAGTTTTGAGCACCATGCTCATCCTCCTTTGCTCGTCATTGGACCACGTGCTCGGCTCGAACCAGGACGGCCTGTGGGATCCGGAGTCCCAGGATCTTGGCGGTCTTAAGATTGACCGCCAATTCGAATCGGCTCGGCTGCTCCACCGGCAGATCGCGTGGCTTCGTGCCACGGAGGATCCTGTCCACGTACCCCGCGGTCCGCTGGTAGAGCTCCACGTAGCTGATGCCGTAGGACATGAGCCCGCCGGCATTCACGAACTCGCGGGACCCATAGATCCCCGGCACCCGATGCTCGGCGGCCAATGCGACGATCAGGTCGCGGTGTCGGGCATTCACCGGGGTCTCCGGCGCGTACACCGCCTGTGCGCCGTCCCGCTTCAGTGCGGCGAAGGTCCACCGGAACTCATCGGGATTCGTGGTCTCCAGAGAGACCAGCAGCGTGAGCCCCAGGGTCTTTGCCGCCTCACGCATCGGTCCGGGATCTTGGCGACCGCTTGAGTCGAGAACCACTGCGATGCGGGTGGCGTGCGGCACCGCCTCCTTCAGGAGTTGCAACCGCTTGCCTTCAACCTCGCGCCCAGCCGAGTCGGAGAACCCGGTAACGTTCCCGCCAGGGTGGGCCAAGCTCGATACGAGCCCGAAGGCCACGGGATCCGATGCCCCGGCGATGACGATCGGAATCCTCGACGTGGTGCGTCTCGAGGCCAGCACCGCGGAGGTTCCGGCAGCAACGATGATGTCCACGTTGAGGCTGATGAGCTCGGCTGCGAGCGCTTCGAGCCGCTCGGCGTGTCCCTCCGCGTACCGAGCCTCGATGGCGATGTTGCGCCCCACGACCCAGCCGAGCTCTCCCAGTCGATGGACGAAGGCCTGCCAGATGGGGTCCGTCCGGGGACCGGGCGCGCTCAGGGCGAGATAGCCGAGGCGATACGCCTTGGCCGCCGGCTGCGCGTCGGCCGCGAGCGGGGCCGAGAGGACGCCGACGGCGAAGGTGACGAGGAGCCCGACAGTCCTGAGCCGCATGGTGCGTCCTCCAACGCCGCAGGGGTCAGCGTGCGTGGCTTGGCCGGAGTCTAGGCGGAAACCAGGCACCCGTCAAGAACGGAACGCTGTGATGGGCAGGTGAGTGGCATTTCAGAGCTGAAATCGACACCAGAACCGGCACCGACGATTTTTCGCGCGTCAGAAAAATTCCCCGCCGGTGCCTGCTACCACTGGTCGGGAGGGACGAGCGTGAAGATGATGCCTACGACCGCCAGACCAAGCGCCAGCAACCCGAATCCGGTGAAGTAACAGAAGAATGCCAGTGGCCTTTCACTCCTTCTGATACCGCGCTTTGTTTTCCACTCCTCCCCCCTGACACGGCCAACCAGATGGATTTCCCCTGCTTTCCAGGCATTCCTTAGCCCATAAAGGAATGCTCCCGCGCCGACGTAGCCCACGAGCGCGCCCCCGTAGTGATAGAGCACCACGACGGGGTGGTCGGGCTCAAGATCATACGGCACGATGTACAAATCCAGCGTCGCCCATACGAGGAGCGCAGCGAGGATTCCGAATACCCACCACTCACTTGCCTTCATCCACCACATCCACGCCATGATTCCAAGCAACCCAAGTGCAAGCATCCACTGGAGTGCGAGGATTTGGAAGAGCAGCGCAGCCAGCCAGTTCCGCAGGGCTTTAGCGTGGCGCAATTGTCGGGGCCTACCCTTCCGACCCAGCAGGCCGATTCCACCTGCCGACAAGGTCAATAGCCAGCAGGCCCACGGCAGAAAGGATGGCGATCGCTCCCGCCGCAAACGCAAGCCTTCCGAGGCTCTCAGCGTGGTTGACCAGATCGAGCCGCCCGAGGAGATAGTTCCAATCATGGATCACGCCCTCGCCACCGTGTAGCGGCAGCGCCATGACACGGGCATCGGCGAGATAGATCGCCACATGCGTGATGCTCTCGCCTGTCCAAAACAACGTCACGGCGGACGCGGTCGCTTGGCGCTGCCGCGCGAAATAAATCGTGCACATCAGGGGGATCGCCACTTGCGTCAGCGAGCCGCCCAGGATTTGGAGGAACTGGCCAAAGAATAAAAAGAGCACGTGCCCGGCCTCGTGAAAGATGAAGTTTGCCCCGTCCAAAATCCCCAGGACGAGTCCTGGAGAGGAAAAGCTCACACCGCGGGCAAGAACCTGCCAAGAGAGAACGGACAACACGGCAAGCCCCACACCTCGACCGATGAGGCTTGCGGCCTCCAGAATCCCGCGTTCCCTCATGTTATCCGGGCAGATTCCACCGGGGGAACCGCGGTGAAGAGGGGAAAGGAGGGTTCAGGACTATCAAGATACCGGCCCCGACCAACAGACCAAGCGCAAGCAAGCCAAGGAAGCTGAAACAAAGGTAGAATGCCAGGGGCCGTTTACCCCTCCTGATAACACGCTCACACACGAAAGAGGTTGCGCTTGGGAGTCTCCAACCGCCCCACTTTCCCGAAAGACCCCCCGCGCATAGCCACACTTCGGACACGTCTCGGCCATGGTGCCCCCGTCAGGAACCCTGCGCGGTCCCTATCACCATTGGAGCATAGTGATCCTCAAGCGCCCAAAAAGGCTGGAGTGAGCCCAGGATGGGCACAAACAGGGCTCGGGAGAAAATTCCAGGAGGGCTAACTACAGAAAAAGGCTGGTGGGCAGGGACGGGATTGAACCGCCGACACCAGGATTTTCAGTCCTGGCGAGGCACAGCTCGTAAGTCACGCCGCTACTCGGACTTTCTCGATCCTCAAATAGTTGAACCTCCCACCCGCAAGCGAGAGTCGTTCCCGTCATCTTGAGCTCGCCGTGGGCACAAAATGGGCACAGGAACTCCCACGGCTCTACGGAATCACCTCCGTCGCCCGGAGGAAGACGGACTGCGGGATCGTGAGCCCCAGAGCCTTGGCGGTCTTGAGGTTGAGGACCAACTCGAACGTCGCCGGTCGCTCCACGGGCAGGTCGGCGGGCTTGGCCCCCTTCAGGATCCTGTCGACGAAGTAGGCGGCGCGCCTGTGCATGCCCGCGTAGCTCGGCCCGAAGGACGCCAGCCCGCCCGCCTCAACCAATTCCCGGTACGCATGCACCCCCGGCAACCGCTCCTGGGTCGCGAAGTCCATGATGCGCGCGCGGTGGTGCAGGAACAGGCGATCCGCCAGCACGAGAAGCGCCCCTGGTCGCTCCCTGACGATGGCGGCGAATGCGGCCTCGATCTCTCCCTGAGTCCGGACGCCCAGAGACAGCATTTTCATTCCCAACACCTGGGCTGCGGCCCGCGTCTCTCTCTCCTGGATTACTTGTATCGGGCTGGCCGCATTCCAAAGCACGGCGATGTGGGAGATTGTGGGGACCACTTCCCTGAGCAGCTCCAACCGTTTCCCTTCTATTTCCGGCGCGATCGAGGTCAACCCCGTGATGTTCCCACCCGGCCGGTTGAGGCTCGCGACGATACCCGTGGCGACGGGATCGCCGACGGCGATCATGACGAGGGGCACGGAGGTTGTCGCCTTCTTGACGGCGAGCGTGGCGGGTGTCCCGGCGGTCACAATCACATCCACCTTCAGGGCGATCAGCTCGGCGAGGAGGGCGGGAAACCGCTCGTACTTTCCTTCGGCCCACCGATACTCGATCAGGATGTTTTGGCCCTCCTTGTAGCCGAGGTCTCGCAGCCCTTCGAGGAACGGCCCGACGAGATTGGCCTCGAGGGCAGCGGTGGAGTTCCCGAGGAACCCAATCCGCGGCACCTTCGCCGGCCCCTGCGCGTCAGCGCGGGGTGGCGCCGCGACCAGGAAGAGGGAGAACGCGACGACGAGCCCGATGGCCCTGAGTTTCATGATGTTTCCTCTATTGGATGACCTCATCCGCCCTCAGCAGCAGCGACCGCGGGATCGTGAGGCCGAGGGCCTTCGCTATTTTCAGGTTGATCACCATGTCGAACTTTATCGGTTGCTCGACGGGGAGGTCGCTGGGCTTGGCTCCCTTGAGGATCTTATCCACGTAGACGGCGGCCCGCCGGTACATCTCGGGGATGCTGCCGCCATAGAACATGAGGCCCCCGGCGGCTACAAAATCCCTGGTCGGGTACATCGAGAGCAGGCGGTGTTTGGCTGCGAAGTCGACGATGCGTGTGCGATGGGAGGCGATGAGCGGGTCAGCGGTCGTCATGAGCGCATCGGGCCGCTTCCCGGCGATCGCCCTGAAGATGCCCTCCAAATCGTGCGGACCCCGGAACCCGTGTGGTTCGAGCCTGACCCCCAGAGCGGTTGTCCACCGTTGCGTCTCTTGGAGAGCCAAGACGCTCCCGGGGTTGTCTGGGTTGTAGATCAGCGCAACGCGACGGAGCGTGGGAGAGGCCTCCCTGAGCAGTTCCAACCGCTTCCCGTATTCAGGGCCAATGAACGCGACCCCCGTCATGTTGCCGCCGGGGCGCGGGTAGCTCGCGACGAGGCCCGACTGATCGGGGAATGCGACGTTCGCGAACACGATCGGGATCGAGGACGTCGCTTGCTTGGCCGCTCCGGAAGCCTGCGAGCCCACCGTGCAGAGAACGTCCACGCGCAGACCCACCAGGTCCGCGGCCAGCTGGGGAAGGCGCTCGATTCGCCCATCGGCCCAGCGGGCCTCGATCGTGATGTTCTGGCCTTCGATGTAACCGAGCTCGCGCAATCCAGCCCGAAGGGCCTCAAGGCTAGTGAGACCGTCGGTGGCCGAGGAGGGTGACAACCATCCAATGCGGTGCATGCTCCTGGCTCTCTGCGCGTGGGCCGAGCGCGATGCCAGGAGGGCGCCGACGACGAGGCCGGTGACGAACTCGCGCCGGGGGATCATTCGATCAGCTTGTCCGCACGGAAAAGGACCGACGGCGGGATCGTGAGGCCCAGCGCTTTCGCGGTTTTGAGGTTGATCACCAACTCGAACTTCGTCGGCTGCTCGACGGGGAGATCGGCGGGCTTGGCGCCCTTCAGGATCTTGTCCACATAGATGGCGCCGCGGCGATAGAGATCCACACGGTCAGGCGAGTAGCTCATGAGGCCCCCGGCTTCCACGTGGTGTCTTGGCCCAAACATCGAAGGCAGTTTGTGCGTTATCGCGAGTTCCGCGAGCCGCTTTGCCCCGGCAATGAATATGGGGGTTGAAAGGACCAGAATCGCGCCGGCGCGTTCCCGGCTGATGGCCGAGAAGGCGCTGTCATACTCCACCGCGCTGCGCACGGCCACCGGTTGAATCCGGAGCCCAAGTGCCGGGCCCGCGACCTCGACGGCCTTCAAGCCCGGTCCATGCGAAGGCGTGGCGGGGTCCCAGATGACCGCAACGCGCGAGAGCCCGGGAACGGCCTCCTTGAGCAGCTCCAGGCCTTTGACGTTTGTCTCAGTCATCATGATGGAAAGCCCGGTGGTGTTGCCGCCGGGACGCGCGAGGCTGGCCACGTGGCCGCTGCCGAGCGGGTCCGCATGGCTCATGAATATGATGGGAATCGTCGAGGTTGCTCGCTTGGCCGCCCCGGTGTAGATGGAACTCGGCGCCATAATGACATCGACCTTGAGCCGGACCAGTTCCTCCGCAAGTTCGCGCATCCGTTCTGGCTTCCCCTCCGCCCACCGGTACTCGATGGCGATGGTCCGACCCTCCACGTAACCCAGGTCACGAAGCCCTTGGCGGAAAGCTTCGATGGCATCCGGAAACACGGCCGGACTGTCCCACAGAAAACCGACGCGGTAGACCTTCCCCGCCGGCTGCGCCCCGGCGGCGAGCGGCGCGCCGAGGATGCCCAGGGCGAGGGTTAGCGGAACGATAACGCCGACGGTTTGGAACCTCATGGCTCCCTCTCCGAGGCCGTAGGGGTCAGGGTCTATGGATTGGCTGGAGTCTAGGCGTGAACAATGTGCCCGTCAAGAACGCCGTGGTGGGCACCAAAACCGGCACCGGATTTCGCGAATGAAACTCGCTGAAAACGGGCCCGTCAGCCGCCGATTCGAAGCCCCTCAACAGTCTCAAAGTGCCGAAGGTTTCCCGTGAGGAGGGTGAGGTCGTGCCGAAGACATGTACACGCGAGCAAGAGATCAAAGTCGCCAATCAGACGTCCCGCTCGCCACAGCCTAGCCCGTTCCCGACCGAAGCGCTGGCAGATCCCCGTGTCGACGCCCAGCACGGCCACCCCGGCAAGAAAATCCCGGAGGGCCCGCTCATTCCCCTCGGGATCGGTTGAGGCATAGACGCCCTCGTAAAGTTCCGCGAGGGAGATGACGCTGAGGGCAAGCCCGGCTGCTTTCAGCCCGTCGAGCCTGGCCACGATGGGAGGCTGGCCATTCAGATAGTGGATCACCCAGTCGGTATCGACGAGGTACTCCAGCCTCACAGGCGCGGTTCAGGTCGGGTTGCGAGCAGCCGATCGGCGTAGATGTCGCGGATCAGCCCCTCCGCATCGAGGGTTCCCTTCCAGGCCCGGCGGCGCGGCTGAAGGCAGCAAAGTCCGGGGTCGAGGGGGCCTCGACGATGGTCAATGTGACCTCGCGACCGTCCGGAAGATCCACGGCCTCCAGCGGCTCAAATTTCCCGTCGTGGAATCGCGCCCGGATCGTCTTGGCCAAGCTCAGTCCCTCCTCTCTCATTATAGCCGAGGGCTGAACCCCTGCCTGCGCAACTCTTCGGGGAGTTCGGGCATCGACAATTCCCCTCAACCAGCCGAGCGCGCCCGGCGTCGCCTCCCAGAACTTGCCGTGGTGCTCCCAGTAATCGAAGGCCTCGTCGGGGCCGCCCACCGTGACGCTCCCAGGGAACCGCGAGCGCGGCCGCCGATGCTTGGCCTTGAGGAGTTCCGCTGCCACGATGGGGGATCCGCCTACGGTTTCCCGCAAGGCCCGATCCGCCTCGCGCCGCCGACCGGAAGTGAAGAGGGCCAGCGCCCGACCATACGTCAGCTCCGGCATAATGTCGCCCGGGTAGCGCTCGCAGAGGGCGAGAACTTCGGCCGGCCGGCTCAGCTCGAAGAGCGCCTCAGCCATGACGCCTCGGACGCCTTGGTTGTCGCCCGGATTGAGAGCCAGGAGGTCCCGGTAGAGGCCCAGGGCCCGTTCGGTGTCTCCAGCCTCCCTGTACGCCAGCGCCAGGCCCTGCAGGCAGCGGAGGAATGGGCGGTTATCCAGCCACCCCCACTCCAGACGGTCGCGGCCAGGATCGAAACCCGCTGGAAAGGCAGCCCGCCCGATCCTCACCGCCTCTTCCCATACGGTCCGGGCTATGGCCTTGCGCCCCTGCTCATCCAGCACAAGGGCCAGGTGGTGGAGGGCGTCCAGATGGTCGGGCATCTGAGCCAGGGTCTGCCGGAAAATGCGCTCGGCCTTCTTCAGCCGGCCACCCTCCAGGAGTTCCACACCTTGGTGAAACTCCTCCATGAGTTCCTCATACGCCTCTGGATAGACGAACTGCCATTCGTACGACCCGACCTGTTCAAGGCTCAACATTGCGCCTCTCTCAGCCCGCGTATTCTACGTCGCAATGAGCTTCAACGAATCTCCTCAATGGTCCGTGTTCCCGCTCGAGAGTTCTCACACAAAACTGACACAGTCCGCTAGTGGCCGGGGCTACTGGATCACTTCATCCGCCCGGATGAGGACAGACTGCGGGATCGTGAGGCCCAGGGCCTTGGCGGTCTTGAGGTTCACCACCAGCTCGAACTTCATCGCCTGCTCGACCGGCAGGTCGGCGGGCTTGGCACCTTTGAGTATCCTGTCCACAAAGTAGGCCCCGCGACGATACAGTTCAGCGTCGTTCGCCCCGTAGCCGATCAGGCCGCCCGCTTCCGCGAACTCCTTGCCCCCCGCCGTGGGAAGTCGCTGCTTTGCCGCAAGCTCCGCAATCTCCTTGGCGCTGGAAGCAAAGAGCGTGTCCGTCGAAACTAGAACCGCGTCAACGCGCCCTTTCGCCATCGCTGAGAAGGTTCCGCCGAACTCTTTGGGTGCTCGTACCTCAAACGGTTGCAGTTCCAATTTCAATGATTTGGCCGAAGCACGCATGCCTGGGAGTATCAGTGCGCTCGTAGCATTGGCGGGATTCAGGAGGTAAGCCACCACAAAGGCCACGAGCACGTCAACCTTGAGACGAGTAAGCTCCGCTGCCAGTTCGGGCAGCCGATCGTAATTTCCATCGGCAGATCGAACCTCAATGGCAATGCCCTTGCCCTCAACATAGCCGAGGTCACGCAGGCCGGCGCGCAGGGCCTCGACCCGGCTGGCCTGACCGGAAAGCGTCTCGGCAATCAGGAAACCAATCCGAGGGATCTTCCCCTGCGGCTGCTGAGCGAACGACGCGAGCGGCGCGGCGGGCGGCGCCAGCGGGATGCCAAGGGCGAGGGTGGCAATGAGCACGATGCTCCTGAACCTCATAGTGCTTCCTCCGGCCGCACGGGTCAGGGTGTGCGGCTTGGCCGGAGTCTAGGCGGGAACCAGGTGCCCGTCAAGAACGCTGGAGAAAAAACTGGTGGACAGGGACGGGATTGAACCGCCGGCACCAGGATTTTCAGTCCTGGCGAGGCACAGCTCGTAAGTCGCGTCGTCGCTCGCACTTTCTCGATCCGTTAAATAGTTGAGCCCCCTCGCTTGTCTCACAGAAATGAATGGAGAGTGACCAAATTGAACTGGGAACCGGCACCGGAATCCGAGAGTGAAAGTCGCTGAAACCAGAGACATCAGCCGCGGGTTGGGAGCCAACCTCGATTGACATACACATCGCTGGTGTGTATCATGAGTCGTGCAGGAGGCTCAGCCACGATGCACCGACGCCTAAATATCACCTTGCCGGAGGAGACGGTAAGGCTCATCGATCGTGTGGCCGCGAAAGGCGATCGTAGCCGGCTCATTGCGGAAGCCGTAGCCCACTACGTACGGGCCACCGGCCGAACCAGGCTGCGAAGACGATTGAGAGAGGGAGCCACTCGTCGAGCCCAACGAGACTTGCGGCTCTCCCGGGACTGGTTCTCCCTTGACGAGGAGGCATGGCAGGACCGCGAAAAGTAACGCCCCCTCGGCGGGGAGAGGTCTATCTCGTCAGCTTTGATCCGACGCTGGGGGCGGAGATCAGAAAGACGCGCCCAGCCTTAGTTTTGCAGAACGATCTCGCTAATCGCTTCAGCCCGATCACGATCGTCGCCGCCATCACATCCCAGGTCGAGCCCGACCTGTACCCGACCGAGGTCCTCGTCAAGGCGCCCGAGGGAGGGCTCCAGGTTGATTCCGTGGTCCTCCTTAACCAGATCCGCTCGATCGACCGGCAGCGGCTTATCCGGCGCGTGGGGAGACTGAGCCGGGAGACGATGCGGAGCGTCGACCGCGCCCTCATGCTGAGTCTCGGGCTCGTCGAGCTATAAGGAAGGCCTACTGGATCACTTCGTCCGCGCGGATGAACATAGACTGGGGGATCGTGAGCCCGAGGGCCTTGGCGCTCTTGATATTGATGACCAGCTCGAACTTCGTCGGCTGCTCGACGGGCAGGTCGGCGGGCTTGGCGCCTTTCAAGATCTTGTCCACATAGGTGGCGACACGCCGGAACAACTCGGGAGTGATCGGTCCGTAGGACATTAGGCCGCCAGCCTCCACATACTCTCTCAGCGTGTACATCGCTGGCAGGCGGCTCTTCGCCGCGAGGTCTGCCGGCCGTACTCGGTGAGTAACGAACATAACATCCCCTAGGACGAGGAGCGCGCCAGCGCGCTTTGTGGTCATCGCCGCAAAGGCACTGTCGAAGTCGTTGAGACTGCGCGCCTCCAGGGATTGAAGCTGTACCCCCAACGCACGGCTCGCAACCTCGGTCTCTTTCAAAAAGAGTGCGGTGCCTGGAGTGGCGGGATTCCAAAGGACGGCCACCCGGGAGACCTTAGGCACGGCCTCCTTGAGCAGCTCCAACTGTTTTCCGGCTGTCTCCGGGCTGACAACGGAGGTCAACCCCGTGATATTCCCCCCTGGTCGCGCCAGGCTTGCGACGAGCCCCAGCCCGACAGGATCACCAACTCCCACCGTGACAAGGGGGATCGTCTTGGTCGCATTCTTCGCGGCCAAGGCCGTCGGCGTAGACGGCACAACAATGAGGTCCACTTGGAGACGAACCAGCTCCGCCGCGAGGTCGGGGAGCCGCTCGGCCCTCCCCCCCGCAAATCGCCACTCGATGACGATGTTCTGACCGTCAACCCAGCCGAGATCCTTCAACCCTCGCTGGAATGCCTGCACGAAGGGCTCCGCGGACTCGCGGGTAGGACCGCCGAGCCAACCTATGCGCGGAACTTTCGCCGCCTGCTGTGCGTCGGCTGGCAGCGGCGCCACGAGGAGCCCGAGGGCGAGGGTGAGGATAAGCCCGATGCTCCTGAGCCTCATGCTGCTTCCTCCAAGGCTGCCGGGGTCAGGGTGTGCGGCTTGGCCGGAGTCTAGGCGTGAACCACGTACCCGTCAAGAACGTGTTCGAAGTGTGCCCAAATGCGCTGGAGTGCGCCCGAGTTGGGCACAAGTTTGGTCACAATTGAGACTCGGGTGGAAATTCGACGACGGGCAACTATCTGAAATGAATGGTGGGCAGGGACGGGATTGAACCGCCGACACCAGGATTTTCAGTTCTCATTCCACCCAGGGACTATTGAGCACTATCGGTCGCTATCGGTCCGAATCCGGGCAGTTGGCTCCTCGGCAACTGAGGCATTGTGCCCGTTGGTGCCGATTCGCACCAATAGTTCTGACACAGAACTGACACAGTCCCTGGACACGGGTAGTACGGTAGGGGCTACTGGATCACTTCGTCGGCACGGATCAGGATGGACTGGGGAATCGTCAGGCCGAGCGCCTTCGCGGTCTTGAGATTGATGACCAGCCGGAACTTGGTGGGCTGGCGATGGGAAGATCGCCCGGCTTGCCCCCTTTCATGGTCAGTCTCGACGAAATGCGTGCGAGAGAGGCACAGGGGTACGGCCAAGTCATTACCCGCCCCGGATCAGGGCAACGCCGCCACGATCTTCCGGTATTCCTCCTCGGTGAACGCCCGCAAGCTCTCCGTTCTGACATTCCCCATTGAGCCAGTGGCGAGCGCCAACCGAGCGACTACTTCGTCGCTCGGTGCTTCAGAGATGATCACCGCGTCGTATCGACCCGTGACCAGATAGAACGCCTTCAACTCCGCCCCAGCAGAGCGAAACATCTGTTTGGCCCGGTCGAGCCGAGTCGGCCCCTCCTTGATGGTTTCGATACCCTTTTGCGTGAAACGAATCAGGGAAATGTAGGTAGGCATGAGTTTCCTCCTTGCTCTCACCCTCCCTCGCACGCAGGTGGGAGTCTAGGCGGGAACCAGGTGCCCGTCAAGAACGCTCTTCACGTGCGCCCGAATGAGCCAGAGTGCGCCCGAGATGGTCACACTTTGGTCACAATCGAGCATCCGACGGAGAATTCCGTGGCGGGCAACTAGCTGAAAAAACTGGTGGGCAGGGACGGGATTGAACCGCCGACACCAGGCCGCTACTGGATCGCTTGGTCCACCCGGTCGAGGACGGAAGGGAGAATCGTGAGCCAGGCCCTGGCTCACTCACCTCACTCCCCGATACAGGGATTATTTGGATAGAAATTCCAAGGCCAGTTGGTTGAATTTTTCCGGATGCTCTTCCTGGGGAGTATGGCCGGCCTTTTCGAAAACCATCAGTTGCGAACCTTTCCAGAGAGCATTCAATTTCTGGGATCGGTCCAGGGGAATGGCTCTGTCCTCTCGCCCATGGACGATCAAAATCGTCTTGTTAAGTTGCGCGAGCCGTTGGGCTTCTTTCTCAACGTAGGGTGCTTGGAGGACATTCCGCAGGATATACATGAGTCCGCCAAAGGAACCTTTGATCGCCAGGGGCCTGGCAACCTCCTCGACGTACTCATCGGTCACCTTCTGGGGATCATAGAACCAGACGGTTTGGATGTTTCTCTTGATCAGGGCATTGCCCGGGATGGCGTTGAGGAATTCGCCCACAAGGGGAAACTGATAAATCCTTCCGGTGGTGGTCATGGGAAAAGGGATCACCGCCGGGTCCACCAGGATCAGCCGGTCGACCCGTTCCGGGAAGTGGGCCGCCACGTAAACTGAAACGCCGCCGCCCATGGACTGGCCGACCAGGGAGGCCTTATCGATCTTCAAGGCATCCATGAACCCGACAATCTGCCTGCCGTAAAGTTCGAAGGAGTACTTGGGATCCCTCAGCCGCTCGCTAAAGCCCCATCCCCAGAGATCCACGGCATAGACCTTGAATTCTTTGGCGAGGGCTTCGATGTTCCTCTTCCACATGACGGTATGGTAGAGGAAGCCATGGATGAGAATGACCGGCTTGCCCTCACCCTGCTCCAGGTAATGGACTTTCTTGTTATCAACGGTGACGAACTTGCCCTTGGCCCACTTGGACACGGCCTCTTCGTAGGTGATGTTCTCTTTGTTGCTCAGGTAGGGGAGAAGGGCCCGTCATGGCGGAAAAGGCCGCTTCGAATTCACCGGGCCCTCGCGCGTCGAGGACCTGGAGATGGAGCCCGAGCGGTCGCATCGCGGCCTCGGCCTCGGTCAACATGAGGGCACGAGCCGGATTACCGGGATTCGTGAGGACGGCCGCGCGGGTGACCTTCGGAACGACCTCTTTGAGCAACTCGAGCTGCTTTCCGACCACCGCGGGGGCGAGGAGGCTCAGACCCGTGACATTCCCGCCGGGCCGCCCGAGGCTCGTGACGAGCCTACTCCCCACCGGGTCCCCCGCGTTCGTCATCACGATGGGGATCGTGTTCGTGGCCCGCTGGGCGGCGAGCGGTGCGGGCGAGCCGGACGCTACGATGATGTCGACCCTGAGACGAACAAGGTCCGCCGCTAAGTCAGGGAGCCGCTCAAATCTCCCCTCGGCGTTCCGCCGCTCGATGACGATATTCTGGCCTTCGACCCATCCGAGCTCGCGCAACCCTCGCAAGAAGGCTTCCCAGAGAGGAGAGGGTGTGGGCACGTTCCCGAGATAGCCGATCCGGTACACCTTCCCCACCTGCTGTGCGTCGGCAGCGAGCGGCGCCAGGAGGAGGCCGAGGGCAAGGGTGACCACCAGGGCGCTATGCCGGTTCATTGGATGACCTCGTCCGCCCGGATCAAGATCGACTGTGGGATCGTGAGGCCCAGGGCCTTGGCGGTCTTCAAGTTGATGACGAATTCGAACTTCGTCGGCTGCTCGACGGGGAGATCGGCGGGCTTGGCGCCTTTCAGGATTTTGTCCACGTAGGTAGCGGCCCGTCGCATCAAATCAGGAAAGTTCGCGGCATAACACACGAAGCCACCGGCGTCCACGCTCTCTCTGTATGCATACATCGTGGGCAGGCGGTTCTTGACTGCGAGCTCCGCGATCCGCTTTCGCTCAGCATAAAACATCACGTGCGCTAGCTCGACAACGCCGCCCCCACCCTGTTTGGTGATGGATGAGAACGCGCCGTCCAGCTCCTTAGGATCGCGTACCTCCACGACTTGAACTTGTACTCCCAGCGATCTACCCGCCATCTGCATGTCTCTCAAGGAGGCTACGGCCAATGGATCGGCCGGATTCGAGAGAACGGCCACCCGGGTGATCTCCGGAACGGTCTCTTTGAGCAGTTCCAACCGTTTACCGACGATCTCCGGGCCGGCAGTGGAGGTCAACCCCGTGATGTTCCCGCCCGGCCTTCCGAGGCCAGCAACGAACCCCGCGGCAACAGGATCGGGGACCAGTGCAAACACGATGGGGATCGTCTTGGTCGCGTTCTTGGCAGTCTGGACGTATGGGGTAGCCGGCGCCAGGATGACGTCCACTTTGAGACGGACCAGCTCGGCCGCGAGGTCGGGAAGCCGATCAAACTTCCCTTCCGCCAATCGCCACTCGATGATGATATTCTTTCCTTCTATATAACCAAGCTCCTTCAACCCTCGCTCGAATCCCTCCGTGGCGGGCGAGCGTATGTTCGCTAGAACACCGATCCGGGGGACTCTCCCCGCCTGCTGTGCCTCGGCGGCGAGCGGCGCTGCGAGGAGGCCAACGGCAAGCGTGACGAGGAGGCCGATGCCTCTGAGCCTCATGCTGCTTCCTCCAGGGCCACAGCGATCAGGGTGTGCGGCTTGGCCGGAGTGTAGGCGCGAGCCAGCTATCCGTCAAGAACACC
>Ga0209342_10001681_pt1 | contig 24482 bp, 25 predicted proteins | sample RifCSP16_2_FD_184023 | JGI IMG/M metagenome (GOLD analysis project Ga0209342, IMG submission 184023) | Soil microbial communities from Rifle, Colorado - Rifle CSP2_sed 16_2 (SPAdes) (version 2) | ecosystem: Environmental > Terrestrial > Deep subsurface > Rock core/Sediment | place: Rifle... | reverse complement strand
GACGCGCTCGGCGACTTCGAGCCGCGTTGCCGCGTGGACCATCGCGAAGAGGTTGTACGGCCAGTCGGGCAGCACGCGCGGGCGGCGGTAACAGTGCGAGACGAACGCCAGCGCGCCGACCTGCTGCCCGAGCTCGTCCACCCGCGGATCGTCGACGTCCCAGACCGACATGCCGTTCGCGCGGTAGCCGAGCGCGTAGTGATCCGGCACCGCGGCGATGCGGCGGATCACGCCCCTCTCCAGGAGCCGCCGCATCCGCCGCATGATCTCCTCGGGCGAGATGTCTAGCCGGTCGGCAATCGCGTAGTAGGGACGCGGGACGAGCGGGAGCCCACCCTGCGTCGCGACGAGGATGCGCCGGTCGACGGGGTCGAGGCCGTTCCGCTCCATCGCGGCGACCGTCATCGCGCCGCCCCCGCGTCGAGCTTCAGGCGCAGGTAGTACTCGCGCCGCTTCGGCAGGTCGAGCGCGCGATAGCCCGTCTCGTGCTCGATCGCCTTCAGCACCTCGCCGATGCCCTCCGGGCGCTCGGCCGCGACGACGAACCACATGTTGAACCGGTGCTCGCGCCGGTAGTTGTGCGCCACCTCGGGATGCGCGTTGACGAGCCCGGCGACGCGCTCGAAGTCGTGCGCCGGCACGCTCATCGCGGCGAGCGTGAACGCGCCGCCGAGCGCCTCGGCGTCGATCATCGGGCCGAAGCGCGTGAGCAGCCCGTCGTCGACGAGCCGCTGCAGCCGCCCGCACACCTCGGCCTCGGGAATGCCCAGCTCGGCGGCGATGGCGGCGAACGGGCGCTCCACGACTTCGACGCCCTCTTGCAGGCGGTTCACGAGCACCCGATCGAGCTCATCCATGGGCGGCCTCCGCGAGCGACGCGACCGTCGCCCCGGTCTGCTTGAAGCGGGTGCGGCTGAAGAGGACCGCGTGCGGGAATCGGTCGAGGCCGAGCGCGCGACCGAGCGCCTCGATCCGCGTCGCCACCCGATCGCGGTCGACGCCGTGAACCATGCAGTACAGGTTGTACGGCCACTGCGGCAGGTGCCGCTCGCGACGGTATGCGAGCGTGACGCCGTCGCTCGCCGCCAGCGCCCGCCCGAATCGCGGCGCGAACGCGTCGGGCACGTCCCAGACCGCCATCGCGTTCGCGCGATACCCGAGCTCGTGATGGCGCACGATCACGCCGAGGCGCCGGACCAGCCCCTCCGTCTGCCATGCCGCGAGGCGCTCGATCACCGCCCGTTCTTCGCAGCCCGCCCGCGCGGCCAATGCGGCGTACGGCCGCGAGATGAAGGGAAGCCCGTACTCCAGCGCCGCAACGAGGCGGCGGCCCGCCGGATCGAGGACCGCGCGCTCGGGCGCACGCGGCTCACGGGCCTCGCGGGTCCCCCGTTCGCCGAGCGGGAAACCGAGGTCGATGTGGTACTCCTCCACCAGCGGCAGCGAGAGCACTTCGATCCCGGCGGTCCCCGCGATGCCTTGGAGCGTGGCGTTGAGGCGTTGCTCGTCCAGCGCAGCGGCGACGAACCAGACGTTGTAGTGATGCTCGCGCTCGTAGTTGTGATTCACCTCGCGGCAGCTCGACACGAGGCGCGCGACCTCGGCGAGCCGCTCCGCCGGCACCGCCATGGCGGCGAGCGTCGACGCGCCGATCGCGCCCGGCCGGAAGACCGCACCGATGCGGCTCACCGCGCCGTCGGCCTGGAGCCGCGCGAGCGTTGCGATCACGTCCTGCTCCGACACGCCGAGCGTCTCGGCGAGGACCGCATACGGCTGCGGCACGAGCGGGAAGCGCCGCTGGAAGTCGTTGAGCAGCCTGAACTCGAGCGGGGTCATCTACATCCCGATGCGCTTTGCCCGCCAGGTGAAAAAGATCCCGCTCGGGCTCTGCGCCGGAATCTCCGCGATCCGCGCGAAGCTTGCCGTGTCATAGATGACGACCCGGTCATCGTCGCGCGCCGAGATCCAGACCTCGTCGCCCGCCCCGCTGAACTCCATGTGGAGCACCGCCTTGCCCGGCCGGAGCGTCTGCACGATCGCGAGCCGCTCAACGTCGATCACCTGCACGGTGTCGTTGCGCGGGAGCGCGAAGTTGACCCAGACCTGCCCGCCGTCAGGCCGCGCCATCACGAACACCGGCTGGCCGTGCGCCGGGATGCGCACCACCTCGCGCCAGCCCGCGCGCTCGACCACCAGCACCTCGTGGCGTCCGATCGCGGGCAGGAACGCATACGGCCCCGCGACCGCCCAGCCGCGCAGGTGCGGCATCTTGTAGACGGGAAGCTTCTCCTGTCCGCGTCCGTAGTCCGCCAGAATCCGGCGCGCGCCAGCCTCAACGTCCGCGAGGTCGACGAGCGCGAGGCCGTCCTCGCCGAACAGCCCAGCGATGTAGTGCCGCCCATCGGGAGTGATCAGCGCGTCGTAGGGCTCGCGACCGATGTTCGCGAGCTTGCGCACGCGCGGGCGCCGCGGGTCCGCGACGTCGGCGATCCAGATCTCGCTGGCCTCGAACAGGCTGAACACGAACCGGTTGCCGGGCGCGTCGGCGATCCCGACGACCTTTGCGCGCTTACCGTCATTGCCGTAGGTGGCAGGGATCTCGCTCAGCAGCTCCAGCGTCTGCGCGTCGAACAGCTTCACGCCGCCCGGCTCGTAGTTCGCCACCGCGACGAGCCGTCCGTCCCGGGAGATCGCGCCGCCGATCGAGTTCCCCGCCTGGACGACCCGGGCGACGACCTTGGCCGATGCCAGCTCGATTTTCGTCAGGCCGCCATCGCGCCCGAACACGTACGCGAACCGCCCGTCGCCCGAGTAGACAAGCGACGCGTGCGAGAGATCGCCCAGCCCATCGATCCGCGCGAGGCTGACGCGCTTCGCGTTGTCGACGAGCTGGAGGCTGCCGGTGGCGCGCTCGACCACGAGGCCGAGCTCGGCGTGCGCGGCCTCGATGAGCGCCGCGACCGCAGCGATCGCCGCGACTGCCGCGATCGTGACCGTTCTAGCGCTCATGGAGCGTTCCCTCCTGCAATTGGCGCACGATCCACTCGGCCTCGGCGCTGGTGACGAACTCGCGCCACGGCGGCATCGGTGTGCCGGGACGCCCGTAGAGGACGGTCGCGACGAGGCTCCTCGGCGGCTTGTCGCGCAGCGCGGCGCGCGTGAGCGCCGGCCCGAGGCCGCCCTTTAGCATCATGCCGTGGCAGGAGCCGCAGTCCTGGCGCACGAGGCTCACGAGCTGCGCGCGTCGCGCTGCCTCCGGCGCATCGCCGGCGAGCGCCGCCGGCGCAAGCGACGCCCCGGCGACAAGCAGTGCAGCCCCCACGCGGACGTTCATGCCTGCCATCGTCGCCCGAGGACATCGCAGGGTGGTTGATCCACCTCAAGAAGGAAACGGGCGGGGCGTTCGCCCCGCCCGTCCACCTCCGCCCCCTGCCCTACTTCGTCAGGATCCAGGCGATGAGCGCCTTGAGATCCGCGTCGCTGATCTTCTCGGGCGGGTTCGGCGGCATGGGGATCTGGCCGAACGCGCCGACCCCGCCCTTGCGCACCTTCTGGAACATCTCTGCCGCCGCGCCGGGTACCGCCTTTTCCTTCTTCGCGACGTCCTTGTACGACGGGCCCACGCCCTTCCGGTCGATCGAGTGGCAGGCGTCGCACCCCGCCTTCTTCATCACCTCGGCCGCTTTCTTGTCGTCGAACGTCTGCGCCGGCGCCGCGCCGGCGATCGCGAGCGCTGCTGCGCCCGCCAGGAATGCAACCTTCCGTCTCATCGGGTGCTCCGCGTGTCAGTAAATGTCGTGCGTGGTGTTGTAGACGTTGAAGTGCCCCGTCGGCGTCACCAGCCGTGGATCCTTGATCACCGTCTTCAGCTTGCGCGTCTTGTCGTCCACGACCACGAGCGCCGACTGCTGGTTCTTGGCGCTCCAGACCGCGAACCACACCTCGTCGCCCGCCTTGTTGTACTCGGGCTGGACGACCCGCTTCGCGCCCTCGCCGAGCTGCGCCCACTCCGCGATCGGCAGGATGTCGGGCTTCCTGTCGAGGTTCGCGATGTCGAACACCGCGATCGACTGCGCGATCTTCGCGTCCGGGTTGAGCGGCGTGTCGACCCACAGGTTCTTCGACTTCGGGTGGGTCTTGATGAACAGGTTTCCGCCACCCTGGCCGTCGAGCATCTGCACCACCTTCCAGGCGTGCTCCTTCCGCTTCACGGGGTCGGTGCCGATGAGCGCGATCTTCTCGCTGCCGAGATGGCCGGTCGCCCAGACCGGCCCGTATTTCGGGTGCACGAAGTTCGCACCGCGACCCGGATGCGGGATCCGGTCGACGTCGACCAGCTTCGCGAGCTTGCCCTCCTTCGTGTCGACCACGGCAATCTTGTTCGACTCGTTGGCGGCGACGAGGAAGTAGCGCTTGGTCGCGTCCCAGCCGCCGTCGTGCAGGAACTTCGCCGCCTCGATCTCGGTGGTCTTGAGGTTGCCGAGATCGCGGTAGTCGACGAGCAGGACCTTGCCCGTCTCCTTCACGTTGATCACGAACTCCGGCTTGGTGTGGCTGCCGACGATCGAGGCGACGCGCGGCTCCGGGTGGTACTCCTGGTCGCCCACGGTCATCCCCCGCGTGCCGACGATCCGGAGCGGCTCGAGCGTGTCGCCCTTCATGATCACGTACTGTGGCGGCCAGTAGGAGCCGGCGACCGCGTACCGGTCCTCCCAGCCCTTCGCACGCGAGGTCTCGACCGAGCGCGCCTCCAGCCCGATGCGGATCTCGGCGACGTTGTCCGGCTTCGCCATCCACAGGTCGATGAGGTTCAGCCGGCCGTCGCGGCCGATCGTGTAGACGTAGCGCTTGGAGGCCGAGGTCCGCGAGATGTGCACCGCGTATCCGGTCTTCACGATATTGATGATCTGCTTCGTGTCGCCGTCGATCAGCGCGACCTCGCCCGTGTCCCGCAGCGTGGTCGCGAAGATGTTATCGGTGTTGTACTTGTTCTCCTTCTGCCTCGGCCGCTTCTCGGGCGGGACGATGATCTTCCAGGTCTGCTTCATCTGCGGCATGCCCCACTCCGGCGGCTGGGGAGGCGTCTGCTGGATGTAGCGCGCCATCATGTCGACTTCCTGGGCGGTCAGCTCGCCGGCCGTCCCCCAGTTCGGCATGCCCGCGGGCGAGCCGTAGTTGATGAACACCTTCAGGTACTCGGTGCCGCGCGGGATCGTGATGTCGGGCGTGAGCGGCTTTCCGGTCGCACCCTTGCGCAGCACGCCGTGGCAGCCGGCGCAGCGCTCGAAGTAGACCTGGCGGGCGCGGTCGAACTCCGCCTTGTTCATCTGCGGCGCCTTCGGGTTGATGTCCTGATACATCTCGACTTCGGCGAGCGGCGAGCCGCCGGCCTGGTAGCGGATCTCGGGTTCAGTCACCGGCGCGCGCTCCGGCTTGGTCGGCTGCGCGAATGCCGCGCTCACGAGCGCGAGCGAGGTCGCGGCCAGCGTGCGGATGACCCCCTGCAGCGTCGTTGATTCCATCGCGTGCTCCTTGCAGCGAATGATTGAAGGATCCTCGGTTCGCGAGAGGATGCCCGCCAGTCGCCGAACCGACTTTGATGATTATCAAAGCCCCTCCGCAGGCCCCCTTCTAGAGTGTGGCCATTGCAACAAGGCCGCCGAGAAATGTCGCGGAATCGCTGGGAGCCCCGAGCGCGCCACCGCTGCGAGGTGTCGCTCGAGGAGCGCGGCACGCGCGTACGCTCCGCACGTGAGCCGCGCGGCGATGCGAGCCGGACCGCATGGCCGTTCGGCGGCGCGCGCGGCATCGTCTATCTCGTCGGTGCCGGGCCGGGCGACCCCGACCTGTTGACGCTGCGCGCGGCGCGGCTGATGCGATCGGTCGATGCGGTCGTGTACGACTACCTCGTGAGCGACGCGGTGCTCGCGCTCGTCGATCCCCGGGCCGAGCGCATCTACGCCGGCAAGCGGCAGGGCTGCCACGCGCTCGCCCAGGACGAGATCAACAAGCTCCTCGTCGCGCTCGCACGGCGGGGCAGGCGCGTGCTGCGATTGAAAGGCGGCGACCCGTTCGTCTTCGGACGCGGCGGCGAGGAGTGCGAGTTCCTGGCCGAGCACGGCGTGCCGTTCGAGGTCGTGCCGGGCGTGACCTCGGCAAGCGGCGCTTCCTGCTACGCGGGAATCCCCCTCACCCATCGCGAGCACGCCCGGGCGGTGGTGTTCGCCACCGGGCACCGGAAGGACGGCTCGTCGGATCTCGACTGGGAGACGCTCGCGCGTCCGCACCAGACCGTCGTGATCTACATGGGCCTCACGCGGCTGGCCGAGATCTGTCGCGAGCTGATCGCACGCGGCGCGAGCCCGAGCCTGCCTGCGGCCGTGGTCGAACGGGCGACCACCGAGCGCCAGCGCGTGGTGACGGGCACGCTGCGCGATCTGCCCGGGCTCGCCGCGCGCGCCGGCGTCAGGCCGCCCAGCCTGGTGATCGTCGGCGAGGTGGTGCGCTTGCGCGAGGCGCTCGGTGCATTTGACGCCGACGCGAAGCGCCTCGCGTCCCGCCTCGAGTTCGCGCACGCATAACGCGGCAGCGCGCCAGACGCGCTGCGCGGCAGTTGCGACGACCCGAGCCCTACTAGCGCGGGCCCCGCGTCGCGCGCATTTGCGCTACTTGGCCAGCTCCTTGATCGTCTCAACGATCTCCGGATTGGCGAGGGTGGACACGTCGCCAGGATCCTGCCGATTTGAGATCGCCGCGAGCACGCGGCGCATGATCTTTCCCGAGCGGGTCTTGGGCATATCCGGAACGATGATGACTCGGCGCGGCCGCGCGATTGCGCCAATCTCGGAAACCACCGCTGCCGAGACCTTGTTCGCGAGCTCCACGGAAGCCGCCAGTCCCGGCTTCAACGAGACATAGAGGTCGGGCACCTTGCCCTTGATCTCGTCGGCGACCGGGACCACCGCCGCCTCGACGACCTCGGGCACGACGAGCGCGGCCGACTCGATTTCCTTGGTGCCGAGGCGATGGCCGGCGACGTTGATCACGTCATCGATGCGGCCGAGGATCCGGTAGTAACCGTCCGCTGCCTGCACCGCGCCATCGCCAGCCATGTAAGGCCAGTCGCGCCAGTCCTTGCTGTTCGAATCACGGCAATAGCGCGAGTAGTACTGGCGCACATAGCGATCCGGGTCCTTCCAGATGGTCTGGAAAGCGCCGGGCCAGGGGTTGCGGATGCAGATGTTGCCCGCCCTGCCCGAGCCGCTCGGAAGCTCCTTTGCCTCGTCGTCGTAGATCACCGGGTGAATGCCCGGGATCCCGGGTCCCGTGCTGCCGGGCTTCATCTTGTGGATCGCCGGCACCGTGCTGCAAAGGAATCCGCCATTCTCGGTCTGCCACCAGGTGTCCACGATCACCGCCTCGCCCTTGCCGACCATCTTGTGGTACCACTTCCAGACTGCGGGCTCGATCGGCTCGCCCACGGTCGTCATGTGCTTGAAGCGGTAGTTGTACTTCGCGGGCTCGTCGGGTCCGTCGCGCCGCAGCGCGCGGATCGCCGTGGGCGACGTGTGGAAGATGTTGACGTCGAGGTCTTCGGCGATGCGCCAGGGCCGTCCGGCGTCCGGATGGGTCGGCACCCCTTCGTACACCACCGAAGAAGCGGCGAGCGCAAGCGGGCCGTAGACGATGTAGGAATGGCCTGTGATCCAGCCGATGTCTGCCATGCACCAGTACACGTCCTCGGGGTGGATGTCCTGGATGTGCTTCGATGTCCAGGTGACGTAGGCGAGGTAGCCGCCGATGGAGTGTTGGCAGCCTTTGGGCCGCCCCGTGGTGCCGCTCGTGTACATGAGGAACAGCGGCGCCTCGGCCGGCATCTGCACGGGCTCGACACGCTTGCCACGGAACTTCTTGAGGAGGTCGTTGATGATGACGTCGCGTCCCTCCACGAGCGGCGTTGGGCTCGAGTACTTGCCCGGGTAGCGCTGCCAGATCAGAACCTTGTCGACCTGATGGCCGTCGCTGGCGGCCCCGATGATCGCGGTGTCGGCTTTTTCCTTGTGATCAAGCAGCTTGCCGGCGCGGTGATAGGCGTCCATGGTGATCAACAAGCGGCTCTCGGAATCCGAGACGCGGTCGGCGCAGGCCTTGCCGCTGAATCCGCTGAACACCTGCGAGTGAATCACACCGAGCCGCGCGCAGGCGAGCATGGTGATCGGCAGCTCCGCCACCATCGGCATGTGCAAGGTCACGCGGTCGCCCGCCTTCAGGCCGCAGAAGTCGCGCAACAGGGCGGCGAACTCGTTGACGCGTACGAAGAGGTCCTGATAGGTGAGGTGCTGTACCGCCTCGTGCTCCGGCTCGGGCACGAAATGGATCGCCGTCTTGTTCTTGTGCCTGGCGATGTGGCGATCCACGCAGTTGTAGCACGCGTTGATCTTGCCGCCCACGAACCAGCGCCAGAACGGGGGATTGCTGGCGTCGAGCGTCGTCTCCCAGTGCTTGTACCAGTCGAGCAAGTCCGCGAACTCCTTGAAGCACTCGGGGAACTTGTCGAGGGAAAAGCGCCCGAACACGCCCGCGTCCGTCAAATTGGCCTGCGCAATGAAGCGGTTCGACGGCGCGAAGTAGTCCTCCTCCGGCCAATGCACCGCGATCTGCGCCTCGGAGACATCGGCAGTCTGCTGCGCCGCGGCAGGGCGCGGCGACTTGCCTTCTGACATGACGGTTCCTCCTTGATTTTCCGGGATTCCGATGCAGGCACTCCCGGGACCACCCGCGGCAACGGCGCGGCGGCGCGCACTCACCGGGCACCCAACCGAAGCGTTGATTTGGAAGCGAAATACTAACCCCGCTGAGACTTGCTTGCGGGGCAGTCGTGACCTAGATTTTCATCAGGGCAGCAGGAAGGAAGGAGGATCCGTCATGGAACTTCTCGTGGAACGCGCGGATGTTTGGGCGGCGACCATCCCAGACCGACCCGGCGGCCTTGCGGAGGTGTTGACGACTTTGCGCGAAGCGGGGGCAGACCTGCAGTTCATCATTGCCCGGCGCGCCCCGGAAGCCCCCGGGAAGGGAGTGGTGTTCGTCACGCCGCTGCAGGGTGACAGGGAAATCCGGGCGGCCGCACAAGTGGGTTTCAACGTTGCCCAAAGCCTTCACTCCGTTCGGGTCATGGGCCCGGACCGGCCCGGCATCGCCGCGGAGTTGGCGCAGAAGCTTGCTGACGGGGGAATCAACCTCCGCGGGTTCTCGGCCTCCGTGATCGGCGCGCAGTTTGTGGCCCACATGGCGGTGGACTCGCTGGACGATGTCAATAAGGTGATAGAAATCCTGGAGAAGGCCTGAAGCGCTCGGTCGAGCGGCAGGGACCTACTGGTGGGCCTGGGACGGCGGCGCGGGGCCGCGCCGGTAAGATAGCGGCCTTCCGGCGGGCGCGGCGCCCGCTCCCACCAGGAGACACCGCGGTGCTCGCGGCATCGGGGCTTGAATGCGTGCGCGGAGAACGAACGCTGTTCTCCGGCCTCTCGTTCGCGGTTGCGCCGGGCGCGGGCTTGCTCGTCCAGGGGGCGAACGGCGCCGGAAAGACGAGCCTGCTGCGGATCGCCGTCGGGCTCGCACCGCCGGCGCAGGGCCACGTCACCTGGGACGGGCGACCGATCCGTACCCTCGGCGAGGCGTATCGCCGCGAGGTCCTCTACTGCGGGCACCCGAACGCGCTGAAGGACGACCTGACCGCGGTCGAGAACGTCCGCGCGGCCGCGGCGCTCGCGGGACGTTCGATCACGACCGCGGCGGCGCGCGGAGCACTCGCGCAGGTCGGGGTGGCGGCGGCCGCAGAGCTCCCGGTGCGCAGCCTTTCGCAGGGGCAGAAGCGGCGCGCCGCGCTCGCGCGTCTCGCGCTCGGCGGGGCAAGGCTGTGGGTGCTCGACGAGCCGCTCGCCGCGCTCGATGCCAGCGGCGTGGAATGGCTCGCGGCTGCGATCGACGCGCATCTCGCCGCCGGCGGGATGGCGCTCGTCACGAGCCACCAGTCGCTCGCCACGCGCGGCGCGCTCGCGACGCTCAAGCTCGGCGCATGAGCGGCGGCGCCCTCGCAGCGGCGATCGGCGTCCTGCGCCGCGACCTGTTGCTCGCGATGCGGCGCAAGTCCGACGCGCTCGCCCCGGTGTTCTTCTTCGTCGTCGTCGCGAGCCTCTTCCCCCTTGGCATCGGGCCGGAGCCCGACCTCCTGCGGCGGATCGGGCCGGGCGTGCTCTGGGTGGGCGCGCTGCTCGCCACGATGCTCTCGCTCGCACGGCTGTTCGCCTCCGACTACGACGACGGCACGCTCGAGCAGATGGCGCTCTCGCCCGAGCCGTTCGTCGGGCTCGTGGCGGCCAAAGTGACCGCGCACTGGCTCGTGACAGGCCTCCCGCTCGTGGTGGTGTCGCCGGTGCTCGCGCTGCAGTACGGCCTGCCCGCGGATACAATCGCGGTCCTCGCGGCATCGCTCGTGCTCGGCACCCCGGTCCTGAGCCTCGTCGGCGCGATCGGCGCGGCGCTGACGCTGGGGGTGCGCGGCGGCGGGCTGCTCGTCGCGCTGCTCGTCCTCCCGCTGTACGTGCCGGCGCTCGTCTTCGGCGCCGGAGCGGTGGATGCGAACCTGGCGGGAACCGGCGCCGAGGCGCACCTGTCGCTCCTCGGGGCCTGCCTCGTGATCGCCGCGTTCTTCGCGCCGTGGGCGATCGCCGCGGCGCTGCGGATCGCGCTGGAATGAGATGAGTCAACGGATCGTCAACTGGTTCAGGTTTTCATCCCCGCAGAGCTTCTATCCGCTGGCGGGGGGGATGGTGCCGTGGTTCGCCGCCGCGGCCGCGGTCCTCGCCGCGATCGGGCTCTACATCGCCTTCTTCGTCGCGCCGACCGATTTCCAGCAGGGCGAGGCGTACCGGATCATCTTCGTGCACGTGCCGGCGTCCTGGATGTCGATGTTCATCTATCTCGTGATGGCCGGCTGGGCAGGCATCGGGCTCGTGCTCAACTCGCGGCTCTCGGGCATGATGGCGAGCGCGCTCGCGCCGACCGGCGCGCTGTTCGCGTTCCTGTCGCTGTGGACCGGTGCGCTCTGGGGCCGCCCCACCTGGGGTACCTACTGGGTCTGGGACGCCCGCCTCACCTCCGAGCTGATCCTGTTCTTCCTCTACCTCGGCTTCATGGCGCTGCAGGCGGCAATCGACGATGCGCGCCGTGCGGACAAGGCGGGCGCGGTGCTCGCGCTCGTGGGCGTCGTCAACATCCCGATCATCTACTTCTCGGTGAAATGGTGGAACACGCTGCACCAAGGGGCGTCGGTGAGCCTCACCAGGGCGCCGACGATGGCGACGATCATGTTCACCGGCATGATCGTGATGGTTTTCGCGTTCTGGGCGTACAGCATCGCGGTGTCCCTCGTGCGGGTCCGCGCGATCATCCTCGAGCGCGAGCGGCACGCGGGCTGGGTCCACGAGCTCGCTGGGGTAGCGCCATGAGCTGGGGGAGCGCCGCGGAGTTCTTCGCGATGGGCGGCTACGCGCCGTTCGTCTGGGGCAGCTTCGCCGTCGTCGCGCTCTGCATGATCGTCGAGCCGCTCGTCGTTCGCGCGCGCCGCCGCCGCGCGCTCGACGCGCTGAAGCGCGCGAGCCTCGCCGCACGTCAGGTCGGACATGAAGCCGCGGCATAAGCGCCTGGTGCTCATCGCCGCGGGGCTCGGCGCAATCGCGATCGCGGCGGCGCTCGTGCTGAACGCCTTCCGCTCCAATCTCGTGTTCTTCTTCAGCCCGTCGCAGATCGCCGCGGGCGAGGCGCCGAAGGATCGCGCGTTCCGCGTCGGCGGCATGGTCGAGGCCGGCAGCCTGAAGCGGCAGGCCGACGGGCTCACGCTGCAGTTCGTGGTCACCGACACCGCAAAGAGCGTGCCGGTCGTCTACAAGGGCATCCTGCCCGACCTGTTCCGCGAGGGTAAAGGCATCGTCGCCGAGGGCCGGCTGGGCCCGGACGGCGTGTTCCGCGCCGAGCAGGTGCTCGCCAAGCACGACGAGAACTACATGCCGCCGGAAGCCGCGCATGCGGTCGAGCAGGCGCAAAAAGCCCAGAGGAGCTTCAAGCAATGATCCCGGAAATCGGACAGCTCGCGCTCATCCTCGCCGCGCTGCTCGCGCTGGCGCAAGGCACGCTGCCGATCGTCGGCGCGGCGCAGCGCACCCCGGCGTGGATGGCGCTCGCCCGGCCAGCGGCGCAGGGGCAGTTCCTGTTCGTCGCGATCGCGTTCGCCTGCCTCGCCTGGTCGTTCGTCACCAGCGACTTCTCGGTGCTCAACGTCGCCTCGAACTCCAACTCGCAGCTTCCCCTGCCCTATCGGTTCGCCGCGACTTGGGGCTCGCACGAAGGGTCGCTGCTTCTCTGGGTGCTGATGCTCGCCGGCTGGACCGTGGCGGTGACGTTCTTCAGCCGCCATCTGCCGGACGCGATGGTGGCGCGCGTGCTCGGCGTGATGGGGCTCATCAGCCTCGGGTTCCTGCTCTTCATGCTGATCACGTCGAACCCGTTCGACCGGATCTTCCCGCCGCCGCCCGACGGGCGCGACCTCAACCCCCTCCTCCAGGATCCCGGGATGGTGATCCATCCGCCGATGCTCTACATGGGCTACGTGGGGTTCTCGGTGGCGTTCGCGTTCGCGATTGCGGCGCTGCTCGGCGGGCGGCTCGATTCCACTTGGGCGCGCTGGTCGCGACCCTGGACCACCGCCGCATGGTGCTTTCTCACCGTCGGGGTCATGCTCGGCAGCTGGTGGGCGTACTACGAGCTCGGCTGGGGCGGCTGGTGGTTCTGGGACCCGGTGGAGAACGCGTCCTTCATGCCGTGGCTCGTCGGCACCGCGCTCATCCACTCGCTCGCCGTGACCGAGAAGCGCGGGGCGTTCCGGAGCTGGACGGTGCTGCTCGCGATCTGCACCTTCTCGCTGTCGCTGCTCGGGACGTTCCTCGTGCGCTCGGGCGTGCTGACCTCGGTGCACGCGTTCGCCACCGACCCGAAGCGCGGCGTGTTCATCCTCGCGTTCCTCACGCTCGTGATCGGCGGCTCGCTCGCGCTGTACGCGAGCCGCGCGCACCGCGTCGGGGCGGGCGGCGATTTCGAGCCGGTGTCGCGCGAGTCGATGCTGCTCGCGAACAACGTGCTGCTCCTCGTCGCCGCGGGGTCGGTGCTTCTCGGCACGCTGTATCCGCTGTTCCTCGACGCGCTCGCCCTGGGCAAGATCTCGGTTGGCCCGCCCTACTTCGAAGCGGTCTTCGTGCCGCTCATGGCGCCGCTCGCGTTCCTGATGGGGATCGGCCCGATCGCGCGCTGGAAGCAGGCGAGCCTGCCGGACCTCTGGTCGCGCCTGCGGTGGGCGCTCGGAGTGGCGGCTGCGACCGCGCTCGTGTTCCCCGCCGCCGCGGGTCGATGGTCGCCGCTCGTGAGCCTCGGCCTCGGCCTCGCGGTCTGGATCGTCGCGGCCACGGTGGTCGGCGCGATGGAGCGGATCCGCAACGCTCGCGGCAGCCTCGCGGCGCGGTTCGCCCAGCAGCCGCGGGCCTGGTGGGGGATGACCCTCGCCCACCTCGGCGTCGCGGTGTTCATCACGGGCGTGACGCTCGTCAAAGGCTACGAGACCGAGCGCGACGTGCGGATGGCCGTCGGCGACACGGTGACGGTCGGCGGCTACACCTTCCGGTTCGACGGCGTGCGCGACGCGGCGGGGCCGAACTATCGCGCGGTGCGCGGCGCGGTCGACGTGAGCAAGGACGGCCGCCCGGTCCGCACGCTCCGACCCGAGAAGCGCATCTACAACGCGCAGCAGATGCCGATGACCGAGGCCGCGATCGCGAGCGGCATCCGCGGCGACCTGTACGTGTCGCTCGGGGACCCGGTCGGCGAGGGCGCCTGGACGCTGCGGGTGTACCACAAGCCGTTCGTCACCTGGATCTGGGGCGGCTGCCTGCTGATGGCGCTCGGCGGCCTGCTCGCGCTCTCCGACCGACGCTACCGGGTGCGCGCGGCGCGCGGGGCCACGGTCCCGGAGGCGGCGACTGCATAGCGAGCGCGCGATGAACCGGTTCCTGATCCCCCTCGGCATCTTCGTGGCGCTCGCCGGCTTCCTCTTCGTCGGCCTGAGCCTGAACCCGCGCGAGGTGCCCTCGCCGCTCGTCGGCAAGCCCGCCCCCAGCTTCCGGCTCGCGCAGCTCCATGCGCCGGAGAAGCAGTTCGCGCGCGAGGACATGCTCGGCCAGGTGTGGCTGCTGAACGTCTGGGCGTCGTGGTGCGCGCCGTGCCGCGACGAGCTGCCGGTGCTCGTCGGGCTCGCCAAGACGCGGACCGTGCCCCTGGTCGGCTTCAACTACAAGGACAAGCCCGAGGCGGCGAAGGCGTTGCTGAAAGCTTTCGGCGACCCGTACGCGCTCTCGGTGAGCGATCCCGACGGCCGGGTCGGCATCGACTATGGCGTCTACGGCGTCCCGGAGACGTTCGTGATCGACAGGGGCGGCATGATCCGGCAGAAGCACATCGGGCCGGTCACGCACGAGGCGCTGGAGAAGAAGATCCTGCCGCTCGTGCGCGAGCTGCAGAAGCCGTGAAGCTCGTCGCGATCCTCCTCGTCGCGCTCACGCCGTTCATCGCGGCGGCGAACGAGGCGCAGCCGACGGAGAGCGATCCGATCGCCGCGGGGCGCGCAGTGCAGCTCGCGAACGAGCTGCGCTGCCTCGTCTGCCAGAACCAGTCGATCGCCGAGTCGAACGCCGAGCTCGCGGTGGATCTGCGGCGCCAGATCCGCGAGCAGATCGCCGCGGGCAGGAGCGACGACGAGATCGTGGACTTCATGGTGACCCGCTACGGCGACTTCGTGCTGTACCGCCCGCCGTTCAAGGCCGCCACCCTGCTGCTGTGGCTCGGTCCGGCGCTCCTCGTGCTCGCCGGGTTCTGGACGCTCGCGCGAGCGTTGCGCGCGCGCCGGCAGGTCCACGCGCCACCGCTCACCGCGGAAGAGCGCGAACGGGCCGAGCGTCTCCTCGCCGCGAAAGAGGAGCCGTGATCGCGTTTCTCGTCGTCGCCGCCGCGATGCTCGCCGTGGCGGTCGCGTGGGTGCTCGTGCCGTTGCTCGCGCGCCGCGAGCGCGTGAGCCCCGACCCCGAAGCCACGAACCTGGCGGTGCTCCGGGACCAGGTCGCGGAGCTCGCGGCTGACCTCGCCCGCGGCACGCTCACGCAGGAACGGTATGAGCAGGCGAAGCTCGAGCTCGAGCGCCGCGTGCTCGATGAGGTGAAGCCGGGCGAGCTGGCCGGCACCGCCTCCCCGCCGGCGGCGAGCGCATGGACGGCCGCGATCCTCGGCGTCGTCATTCCGGTCGCGGCCGTCGCGCTCTACGTCACGGTCGGCAGCCCTGGCGCGCTCCTGGCGCAAGCGCCGGGCGCGTCGGGGCCGCGGCACGAGGTCACGCCGGAGCAGCTCGAGGGGATGGTGGCGAAGCTCGCGGCGCACGTCGAGAAGAATCCCGACGACGCGCAAGGGTGGACGCTGCTCGCCCGCTCGTACTACGTCATGAGCCGGTATCCCGAGGCGGTCCGCGCCTACGAGCGCGCGGCGGCGCTGGTGCCCCGCGACGCCGATCTCCTCGCCGACTACGCCGACGCCCTCGCCGTGACCCAGGGACGGAGCCTCCAGGGACAGCCGCTCGAGCTCGTGCAGCGGGCGCTCGAGATCGATCCGGAGCACTGGAAGGCGCTCGCTCTTGCCGGCACGGCGGCGTTCGGGCGCAAGGACTACGGCCGCGCGATCGCCTACTGGGAACGGCTCAAGCGCGTGGTGCCTGAGGACTCCGAGGTCGGGCGCTCGGTCGACGCGAGCATCGCGGAGGCGCGTGAGCTCGCCGGCGCAAAGCCCGCGGCCGCGCCGAAGGCCGCCGCTGCCGCGGCAAGTGCGAAGGTCGCAGGCCAAGTGAGCCTCGCGCAGGGGCTCGCCGCGAACACCGCGCCGACCGACACCGTGTTCATCTTCGCTCGCGCGGCGAGCGGCCCGCCGCTGCCGCTCGCGGTGCTGCGCAAGCAGGTCAAGGACCTGCCGCTCGACTTCACGCTCGACGACTCGATGGCGATGGCGCCGAACCTGAAGCTCTCGGGCTTCGCCGAAGTGGTCGTCGGCGCGCGCGTCTCGCGCTCTGGCAACGCCACGCCGCAGAGCGGCGATCTCCAGGGGCTCTCGAAACCGGTGAAGGTCGGTGCGACCGGCGTCGCAGTCGTCATCGACACCGAATTGCGCTGACCCGGCATCAGATAACCCTCTGATCGGACGTCGCTGCGGATCCTCTTTCCCCACGATCGGGACCTGGCCTACGGCTGGGTAAGAGCGTCGAACCGGCGCCTGGGGGCGCGACCGCTGGAGATCATGATCGCGCGCGGGTTCGAGGGATTGCTTACCGTGCGCCGCTATCTCGACGACGGCGGCCCGTCCCGCGCGGCCTGGCTCGCTCGGCGCGCTTCTTCACCGGACGGCCCCTCGCCCTAGGCACGATTGCCGTCGCCTCGAGCTCGATCTTCCCCGGACTGTCGAGCAGGTCGGACACGAAGATCATGCTCATGGCCGGAAAGTGCTTGCCGATCAGCGCGCGCCAGATCCTGCCGAGCTGCGGGCGCGCGGCGAGATAGGCGGGTTTGTCACAGCAGTACGCGGTCATGCGGCAGATGTGCTCGGGCTTGCCGCCGGCCTCCGCGAGCACGCCGAGCACGTTCCTCAGCGCCTGCTCGAACTGCGGCACGAGCTCGGCGGACTGGAACTGCTGCCGTTCGTCCCAGCCGACCTGCCCGGCGACGAACACGATGCGGCCGGGCTGCGCCGCGATGCCGTTCGCGTAACCGATCGGCGGCGCCCAGCCCTTGGGCAGCAGCACTTCCATCGGCTTCAATCCGCGTACCGGGGCGGATCCGGATCGAGGTCCCAGTGCGGCTCCGGCGGCGGCACGCGCTTCATCCAGTCCTCGATCAGGCGCACGTGCTCCGCCTCCTCCGCCGCCATCCCGAGCGCCGCGCGGCGAATCCTGTCGGTCGTCGCCGCTTTCGCGAGCGCGGTAAAGAACCGGTGCGCGCGCCGCTCGTTGTGCAGCGCGAGCTCGAGCACATGGTACGGCTGCATGAGGTAGTGGAGCGCGGTGACGTCCGCGGTCTCCGGCCCCTCGGGCCCCTCCCACCGGTAACCGGCGGAAGGGGGTGCGGGCGGCTCGGCCCAGCCCATGTCCTCGAGCACCTGCTCGGCGTGGCGATGCTCGATCCGCGCGAGCTTGCGGAAGAGCTCCGCGACCTCGCGGTTGTTGTGCGCCGCCATCGCCTCGGCGAACTCGGCGTAGCGCTCCGAGGCCTCGAGCTCGAGCGCGTAGGCATAGGCCATCAGCTCGTTCATGGTGCGGACCGCCGCGGCGCTCGGGCGCGCGGCCTTCACGACGCGGAGCTGCGGCGGCCGCGCTTTGCCCTTCGGCGCTGCGCCCGCCTTTGCGGGCGCCTTCTTCGCGCTCATCGCTCGAACCCCTTCTCCAGGTCGGCGACGCCGGCCGTGCTCTTCCCGATCGGCGGCTGGTACGGCCTGCGATTGCCGCGATAGAGGACACCGATGTTGAAGCCGTCGTCGGTCAGGATCCGCCGCGCGGCCCGCGCGGGATCGTCGGTCGATCCGACCGGTGCCGGCCGGACCTCGCGCTTCCACTCGCGCTGCTCGGGCCGGTACGTCACGCACGGGCTCAGCACCTCGACGAACGAGAACCCCGGCGCGCGGATCGCCTCGGCGAGAATCGCCGCGAGGCCGTTCGGATCGCCGGAGAACGCCCGCGCGATGAAGTTCGCGCCGGCGGCGAGCGCGATGACGAGCGGATGGAACACCCGCACGCCGGTGCCGGCGGGCGAGAGCTTGGAGACCCAGTCCGGCTCGGTCGTCGGCGACGGCTGCCCCTTCGTCATGCCGTACACGTGGTTGTCCATGACGACGTAGGTCAGGTCGACGTTGCGCCGGCAGGCGTGCAGGAAATGGTTGCCGCCGATCGAGTACCCGTCGCCGTCGCCGCCGGCGACGACGACGGTGAGATCGGGCCGCGCGAGCTTGAGCCCGGTCGCGGCGGCGAGCGCGCGCCCGTGCACGCCGTGAAAGCCGTAGCTCGTGAGGTACGCCGGGATCCGCGACGAGCAGCCGATGCCGGACACGACCACGAGCTCCTCGGGCTTGAGCCCGAGCGCCGCGAACGCTTTCGTGAACGCGGACAGCACCGAGTAGTCCCCGCACCCCGGGCACCAGATCGGCTTGTACTCGGACTTGTACGCCTGCGGCGCGAGCGTCGCGGCGCTTTCCGCGGTCGCCGTGGTCATGGGCGGCTCCATTCGAGCACCCGCTTGTGGATCTCGTCCGGCCGGATCGGCAGCGGCCCGGGGTGCCGGTAGCTCGCCACCTCCCCCGGGAGGTCGAACTCGGCGCGCAGGTAGCGGAAGAACTGCCCGCCGTGGTTCTGCTCCACGACGAGCACCCGCCCGACGCCGTCGAGCGCGGCCGCGAGCAGCTTGGGACGGGCCGGCGCAAGCAGCCGCATCGACACGAGCCGGACGTCGACGCCGTCCGCTTTCGCGCGCGCGAGCGCCTCCCGCACCGGTCCCGTGCACGAGCCGAACGTGAGGACGGCGAGCTCGCCCTCCCCTTCGATGTCCGCCCACTGCGTGCCGTAGTCGTGCGCCACGAGCTTGCGCTCGCGCTTGGCGAGCTGGGCCCGGTGATCGGCCGCGCCGCTCGACGGGATGCCGAGTTCGTTGTGCTCCAGCCCGTCGGCGGTGTAGGCGAGGCCGGGAGTGCCCGGGATCGCCATGGGGGAGACGCCCGACTCGGTGATCGCGTAGCGCTGGTACCCGTCGCCGCTGGCGGTGGCCTTGAGCCGCTCGCCGATGAACGCGACGTCGGCCGGGCGATCGGCCACGGCGCGCGCCTGGCCGAGGAACTGATCCGAGAGCACGATCGCGGGCGCCTGGAGGCGCTCCGCGAGGTGCACCGCCCACTGGGTGGTGGCGAGGCAGTCCGCGACCGAGTTGGGCGCGACCACGATCCGCGGCGCATCGCCGTGCAGGCCCCACAGCGCGATCGAGAGGTCGCTCTGCTCGCTCTTCGCGGGGATGCCGGTCGAGGGCCCGCCGCGCATGACGTCGACGACCACGATCGGCACCTCCGCCGCGACGCTCAGGCCCAGCGCCTCGGTCATCAGCGACAGGCCGGGACCAGCCGTGGCGGTGAGCGACGGCACGCCGCCGTAGGAGGCGCCGATCGCCATGTTGATCGACGCGAGCTCGTCCTCGGCCTGCACCAGCACCCCGCCGACCTTCGGCAGCGCCGGGGCGAGCCATTCGAGGAGCTCGGTCGCCGGCGTGATCGGATAGGCGGCGACGAACCGCACGCCGCCGCGGATCGCGCCGAAGCCGGCGGCCTCGTTGCCGCTGACGAGCCAGCGCGACGCGGTCCGCGCGGGCGGCGCGGCGAGCTCGAGCCCGGCGCCGATCTCGCGTGCGGCCTCGATGCCGGCCTCGATCGCGGCGAGGCTCGCCGCGAGCGCGTCGCCGGCCTTCTTGAGGGATCGCGTGACGACCTGCCTCACGGTTTCGGCCGGCACACCGATCAGCCCCGCCGCGAGCCCGAGCGCGACCATGTTCGGCCAGCTCCCCGGGAAGGCCTTCGCGAGCTGCTTCATCGGGAGCTTCGCGTGGCGCGCGCCGCACGCGAGGTACGCCTCGGGCGGCTCGCCCTGGTCGGGATCGGCGACGATCAGGCTCGCGCCGTCGAGCGGGATCTCGTCGGCGAAGCGGTGGATGTTCTGCCAGTCGATCACGACCAGCGCGTCGAAGCGGTCGTCGAGGCAATCGATCGCGTCGGTGCCGAACCGCAGCAGCGCGGCGGCCTCGCCCCCGCGGATCTGCGGGCCGCTCGACCGCACCATGAGCCCGTACCAGCCGGCCTTCGCAGCCGCGTCGAGCAGCATGTTGCCGGCGGTCATCACTCCGGCCCCCCCGGAGCCGCAGAGCGCGAGCGAGACGCTCGCTCGCGGCGTCGCAGCGGTTGCCCGGAGGTCGGTCATTCGTCTCTCCTTCCTCAACCCGGGAGCGAAATCCCCGGTTCACTTCCCGGCGGGGAGAGTGTTCTCCGCGCGCCGGCTCCCTGGTTTGAGATTGGTCAACCCCCACCGTTTCGACCGCGCCCAAGATGGGCCCGTCGTGGGGGTTGACGCGATTGTTGTAATTTGGTACCGTAATACTAAATTAGCGCCGAGCCGGCGTCAAGCCCGGCGCCCATACCAAGAAATCGTTCGCCAGGAGCCCTACCGGAGGAGGGGAATGCATGGCCCTGGCCGCCCACCGCTGGCTGATGACGGCGCCCAAGGCGCCGATGGTCCAAGCCGGGTTCGATCCCCTGCCGCTCGCCCCCGGCGAGGTGGCGGTCGAGATCGCCGGCTGCGGCGTCTGCCACACCGATCTCGGCTATTTCTACGACGGCGTCCGCCTCAACCATCCGCTTCCGCTCGCGCTCGGCCACGAGGTGGCGGGCCACGTGGTGGCGGCGGGCGACGGCGCCAAGGACTGGACCGGGCGCGCGGTCATCGTCCCCGCCGTGATCCCCTGCGGCGAGTGCGAGCCGTGCCGCCGCGGCCGCCCGAACATCTGTCGCAACCAGAAGATGCCCGGCAATGACATCCAGGGCGGTTTCGCGTCGCACATCGTCGTGCCCGCCCGCGGGCTCTGTCCGGTCGACGCGGCGCGTCTCGCCAAGGCGGGGCTGTCGCTCGCCGAAGTGTCGGTGGTCGCCGACGCGCTCACCACGCCGTATCAGGCCGTCGTTCGGGCCGGCGTCACCCCCGGCTCGCTCGCGATCGTCGTCGGCGCGGGCGGGGTCGGCGGCTATTGCATCCAGGTGGCCAACGCGTTCGGCGCGAAGGTCGTCGCGATCGACGTGGAGGCCGAGAAGCTCGCGACCATCGGCAAGCACGGCGCGGCGCTGACGCTCGACGCGCGCACGCAGGACGGCAAGGCCCTGAAGGCGGCGATCAACGCGTTCGCGAAGCAGCACGGGCTCGCCTCGACCGAGTGGGTGATCTTCGAGTGCTCCGGCACTGCGGCGGGCCAGCTCACCGCCTATGGCCTGCTCGTCCACGGCGCAACGCTCAGCGTCGTCGGCTTCACGATGGACAAGATCGAGGTGCGGCTCTCGAACCTCATGGCCTTCGACGCCCGCGCCATCGGCAACTGGGGCTGCCCGCCCGAGCTCTACCCGGCGGCGCTCGACCTCGTGCTCGACGGCAGAGTGCACGTCAAGCCGTTCGTCGAGATCCACCCCCTGTCCGACATCAACCGCGTGTTCGAGGCGGTGCATCACCGCGACATCAAGCGCCGCGCGGTCCTGGTTCCGTGAAGGAGATTCCACGATGAGCGCTCCCGCCGCACCATACGTTCTCAAGAACCACGATCTCGCCGAGATCGCCGTCCCCGGGGTCAGGGTGGAGAAGCGCCTCGCCCGGATGCCCGACGGCAAGGCCGCCGCCGGCCTCTACAACGCCTGGATCTGGCTCGACAACCCGTCGCAGTTCAACTCCTATACGACCGAGATCGCGAAGGGCGTGATCCTCGCGTTCCGCGCCGCCTCGAACGCGCGCGACGTCAACTGCGTGGTGTTCACCGGCGTCGGCGACAAGGCGTTCTGCACCGGCGGGAACACAAAGGAGTACGCCGAGTACTACGCGGGCCACCCGCAGGAGTACCGGCAGTACATGCGGATCTTCAACGACATGGTCTCGAGCATCCTCGCGTGTGACAAGCCGGTGATCTGCCGCGTGAACGGCATGCGCGTCGGCGGCGGACAGGAGATCGGGATGGCATGCGACTTCTCGATCGCGCAGGACCTCGCCCGGTTCGGCCAGGCGGGCCCGAAGCACGGCTCGTCGCCGATCGGCGGCGCGACCGATTTCCTGCCGCCGGTGATCGGCGCCGACCGCGCCATGGTCGCGTGCGTGATGTGCGAGCCGTTCTCCGCGCACAAGGCCTATCACTGGGGAATGCTCGCCGACCTCGTGCCCGGATTGAAGGTCGATGGCCGGTACGTCGCGAACCCCCTCGTCGAGACGCAGCGGTTCGCCGACGAGCACGGCCGCATCGTGTACGGCGACTTCAAGACCGGTGAGCCGGCGAAGGAAGGCAAGGCGCTGCTCGCGAAGGGAACCGTCGATCTCTCGGCGCTCGACGCCAAGGTCGATGAGCTCTGCGCGAAGCTGCTGCTCACCTTCCCGGACTGCACCACCAAGACGATCGAGGAACTGCGCAAGCCGAAGCTCGAGGCGTGGAACCGCAACAAGGAGAACCACCGGGCGTGGCTCGCGCTCAACATGATGACCGAGGGGCGCGCCGGGTTCCGCGCGTTCAACGAGGGCACGAAGGACGACCGCGAGGTCGACTTCGTCGCGCTCCGCCAGGCGATCGCGCGCGGCGAGGGCTGGTCGGACGAGCTCACCGAGCGCATCCAGCCGCGGAACAAGAAACCATGACCGATGCGCCGCTCGAGGTCTGGTTGGACCGCAGCGAGTCGCTGCTGCGGCTCCGGCTCACGCGGCCGAAGGCCAACCTCATCGACGCCGCGATGACCGCCGCGCTGGCGCAGGCCTTCGCCGCGCACCGCGACCCGGGGCGCCTGCGCGCGGCGATCATCGACGCCGAAGGCCCTCACTTCAGCTTCGGTGCGAGCGTCGAGGAGCACCTGCCGGACCAGTGCGCCGGCATGCTGCAGAGCCTGCACGCCTTGCTCGTCGCCATGCTTGAGTGGCCGCGCCCGATCCTCGTTGCGGTGCAGGGACAGTGCCTCGGCGGCGGCCTCGAGCTCGCCCTCGCGGCGAGCCTGATCTTCGCGTCGAAGGACGCGCAGCTCGGGCAACCGGAGCTGAAGCTCGGGGTGTTCGCGCCGGCCGCCTCCTGTCTGCTGCCGTTGCGCGTCGGCCAGCCGGCGGCCGAGGACCTGCTGTTCTCCGGCCGCTCGGTCGGCGCCGACGAGGCGCTGCGGCTCGGACTGGTCCAGCACGTGTCCGGCAACGGTCACGACGCGGCGCTCGAGTACTTTGACCGGCACCTCGCGGCCAAGAGCGCGAGCTCGCTCGGCTTCGCCGTGCGCGCCGCGCGCGAGGCGCTCGTGCCGGAGGTGAAATGGCGGATCGCCGCGCTGGAGAAGCGCTACCTCGAAGGCCTGATGGCATCGCGCGACGCGAACGAGGGGCTCGCCGCGTTTCTCGCGAAGCGCCAGCCCGTCTGGGAGCACCACTGATGAGCACACTCGCCGAGATCGTCCAGCGCTGCCAGGGCCTCTTCGAGGACCTCCGCTTCGACGCCGTCAGGCAATGGAAGGCCGCCGCGCCCGGCCGCAAGGCGATCGGCTACATGCCGATCTACGTGCCGCGCGAGGTCATCCACGCCGCGGGCATGCTGCCGGTCGGCATCTTCGGCGGCGGCGACCAGCTCGAGGTGATCCAGGGCGACGCGTACTACCAGAGCTACATCTGCCGCATCCCACGCTCGACGCTGGAGCTGGGGCTGACCGGCCGGCTCGACTGCCTGGACGGGATGCTCTTTCCCTCGATCTGCGACGTGATCCGGAACCTGTCCGGGATGTGGCAGATCCTCTTCAAGGACAAGTACGTCCGCTACTTCGACGTCCCGCAGGAGTACCACGACGCGATCGGGGGCGAGTACTACGTCAGCGAGCTGGAGGTCCTCCGCGACGACCTCGCGAAGCTCGCAGGCCGGCCGATCACGGACGACGATCTCCGCAACTCGATCGGCGTCTATAACGACAACCGCCGCGCGGTCCGCGATCTGTACGAGTACCGCTCGCAGCGGCCGTGGCAGGTGCCGACGGCCGAGGTCTATCTGGTGCTCCGCGCCGGCAACGTCCTGCCGCCGGAGGAGCACACGCAGCTCGTCCGCGACTACCTCGCCGCTGCCGAAACCGAGGGGCGGCCGAAGCGCGACAACGCGCGCGTGGTCGTCACCGGCTCGTTCTGCGAGCAGCCGCCGCTCGGGCTGATCAAGTCGATCGAGATGGCGGGCTGCTACATCGTCGACGACGACCTCATGCTCATCCAGCGCTGGCTGCTCGACGACGTGCCGACCGAGGGGAACCTGCTCGAGAACCTCTCGCAGGCGTTCCTCCACCGCTCGGCATCCACCGCCTCGAAGTACGACGAGCGCCGCGAGGACAAGGGCAAGTTCCTCCTCGAGTCGGTGAAGCGCAATGCCGCCGAGGGCGTGATCTTCGCCGCCGCCTCCTTCTGCGACCCGGCGCTCCTCGAGCGACCGATGCTCCAGGAAGTGCTCGCCAGGCACAAGATTCCCTACACCGCGTTCAAGTTCGCGGAGAACACGGGCCAAATGGCCCCGATTCGCGAG
>Ga0209342_10001680_pt1 | contig 24483 bp, 29 predicted proteins | sample RifCSP16_2_FD_184023 | JGI IMG/M metagenome (GOLD analysis project Ga0209342, IMG submission 184023) | Soil microbial communities from Rifle, Colorado - Rifle CSP2_sed 16_2 (SPAdes) (version 2) | ecosystem: Environmental > Terrestrial > Deep subsurface > Rock core/Sediment | place: Rifle... | reverse complement strand
GCAAGTTTTTGCATGTTGCCTCTATTTTTATGTGCTGGGTAAGCCCCAAAAGGGGCTACCCATATAGCTCTACGCTATAAGGGGTATGTACAGGGGGTGTGGAAAGTGGCTTATGCCCATATGCGGCATAGGGTTGCGCGTCCACGAAAGGTGTGGATTTCCCCATTCGTCCACACCCCCTGTGGACGACCCTCATTTTGCCCCCCAAAGTTCACCAATCAGTCGGTACGCGAGGCTCCTCCCGCCCAGTTTTTGCCCCAAAAACCACTCCCGCGCCTCTTCTTTGGTTGCTTGAGGATGTGCCTGCCGCCACGCCCACACCGCCTGCCTCGTGCTGGGTTTGGTGGGCTCAACTAGGAGGCTGTCTTCGTGCATCTTGAGGACCAGCGCCGGTGGCTCCTCCGTCGTCCGGCACTTGCTGAAGGTGAGGCTGCACACATGCCCGTCTGTGTGGTTTCCACGGACGCGCGTCAGGTGGAGCCCAGTGTCGGCGTCGTCCAGCCAGGCGCCGGTCCCGCGTGCCGCTTCTTCCGCGTGCAGGAACGCCTCGGGATCACGCGGCTTTTTCCGGTCGTGGTGAATGAACAAGAGCGTGGCGTGGGGAAAGAGGCGTTTCCAGGCCGCAAAGACGCGGCTCGGGGTCGCCGAAGAGATTTCATCCCCGACATTGGTTTTGCGCAGACTGTCCACAATCACGAGCGCCGGGTTCCGCTGTTGTGCCTGCACCACGGCATCAGGAAGGGGCGCGGTGGCCGCCAGCTTCACGATATCAAACGGCTCCGCGTGCAAAAAGAGGAGCCGCTTGGTGCCTTCCGCGAGCCGGACCCGGCTTTGGAGCGTCTGAACGGTCATGTCGGTTTCCAGAAACACGACCGGCCCCTGGCGACAGGCATATTCCCCGAGGAATGTTGTGCCCTGGGCCACGGCGATCCCAAGGGTCAGCGCGAGTTGCGTCTTTCCCGCCGTTTTGGGGCCATGCAGCACCACAATCCCCCCATGTGGGATAATTGGCTCCACGAGGAACATTGGCTGCGCAAACGTCGCGACATGCAACGTTCCGGTGTCAAAGAAGGTCCAGGGCACGTTGGTGTTAGTCGGCGGCGACGATCAGCCGGTTGGGGCTCCCATTGTTTTTCACCGCAAAGTGAATATGCTTGTCCCGCTCGCTGTACACAAGTTCGAGTTCCAGTGTTATTTCTTCCGCCGTCCGTTCGGCGGCTTCCGCCAAAATCGCGTCTACGAGATTGAACGCCAGCGCGTCGTCGGCGGGCCACCGCAGGTCGAAGGCGCGGCCCTTGACGTGCCAGGAGAGGGGGCTGCCGCCCGCCGCCACGTTTTCCGTGGCGGTGCGGGCATCACTGGTGACGCGAATCGGGTGCCCGTAGCGGGTGCGGACGGCTTGGAGGAACTCGGCGGCGTCGGGCGCAATCAAGTGGGGATTTTTGAACTCACTGCGCTTGAAGTTGGGCAGGTCGGTCGTCAGGGCCATGGTGGAGACTCCTAAGGCAAGGTGGGATTCGGAATCTAGTGTGTTGCGCTCGCAACGCAAGTGTGAGTAGATTTCATCAGCAGCGGAGCAGGCACGGTCTCCTGCGCCACGCTCATAACGTGGAGTCCGCCCGTTCGACTCGGGCCGCTGCCATGCATGCCATTTGAACTTGTGGTCCCCAAGAAGCGCCGCAAACCCCTTTCCCAGCGCCTTCCAGCGCCCATTCCACGTGTCCGGGGGAAACTCCCCCTGTGGACGCTCAAGTTCGCGGGCTGGCTGGCGTCCGCGCCATATGTAGTCACCAAAGACGAGCAAGTCAAGGTCGCGAACGCAATCGCGAACGAGAACCTGCGGCCCAACCAGCGGCCCACCACTGTCACCTGGGCGCATGTCCGCCGCCTCCGGCAGCGTGCCGACTGGCAGGAGGTCGTGCGGAAGTTTGAAGAGGGCGGCATGGAAGCGGCCCGCCAACAGTTTATCTCGGACCTCCCGGTGTACATCGAGATGCACCGCCAGGGCGCCGAGATGGCCGTGCGGCAGGGCGACTACCGGGCGATTCCTCAATATACTGTCCCCGCGATTGAGAGGGCTTACCCAAAGCGTGCTGAGGCAGTTGCACCAACACAAGTCGCGATTGTAATAAGCGCAGAGCAACTAAAGGGGTTCAAAGAGTACGCGGCTCCCGAGGTCGTTGTGGAAGCACTCCTGCCACAAGGAACAGAAGATGTCGTGGACTGAACGAGGCCCGTCTTGCTATGCAACTGAAACAGTTGAAACGTCGTGAATACGCTCTCCCCGCCTGAATCGTTGGAGTTTGTTGCGGGCGACGCGGCCTGGGAAAAGTACAGAGAACTCGCGCTTACCGACCTGTTTTGGTTTGCTTCTTATGTCCTTGGCTATGGTGAGCGTGTTCCCATTCGTGAGCACGCCCACCGCGCTTTCTGCCGCTTTGTCGAGCGCCGGACAGGACATCCCGCACTTGACACGGCACGCTACCGCAAAATTATGATGCCCCGCGAGACGGGGAAAACCACGATCTTGACACAGAGCTATGTCATTCAGCGGCTTTGTGGCAACCCCGACCTAAGTATCCTGATTGCCAATGAGAAAGAGCAAAACGCTAAAGACTTTTTGTATGCGATCAAGCAACAGTTTGAATCGAACAAAGTACTTCGGGCACTCTTTCCAGAGGTACTCCCGCCTGACCTCAATGACACCGTTTGGTCGGCGTCGCGCATTATTCTAAATCGTAAGTCTGCGCGAAAAGAACCTTCTATTTTTGTGATTGGTGTCGGGGGCACGGTTACAGGAACACACCCAGACATCATTATTGTGGACGACATGATCTCACGGGAGGCTGCCGAAAACGCGCGCGCGGGAAGTTGGCAGATCATGCATGGCGTGTCGCGTTGGGTGAATCAGTTAGATATGCTGTTGAACAAAAACTACGAACATGCTGAGATCACATTCGTTGGCACCCGTTGGTACTTTGACGATGTGTACGATCACCTGGACAAGGCTTTTGGCTACGGGGAAGCTCCCACACCGTCTTATCTTCGCACAAAATTGCCGAACGGTGAGATTCAAATTATTCCGGCGCAGCGTCTTGGAGACTTGGCGGTTTTCACGCGCTCAGGAATCGAAAACGGGCGCCCAGCCTTTCCTGAGATTTGGTCTGCGGAGCGCATGGCCCAGTCGCGGATTCGTGATGAAGTTTTGTTCGCTGCAAATATCTTAAATAACCCGTCGGACGAACTGACCGCCACCTTTAAGGTGGAGTGGCTCCAATATTACGATTGGCTCGATGAGCAGCGCATTGTTTACACCGATGGTGCAGGCGCCAAGAAGGTTCTTGGCATCCGCGATCTCGATGTCCTGTTTTTTGTGGACCCCGGCGGCTTCGGCGTACGCCAGCTTGAGGACCGCGCCCGCGCGGCCATCGTGGTTGTTGGGAGCGACGGCACTGGGTCTCACAACGTCCTCGATGTATATGCCGAGAGGGATACGTTTCTTGCTTGTATCCAGCAGATTGTCGCTTGGGTGACGCGCTATCAGCCTCGAAAGCTTGTGATTGAGCGCGTTGGTCAGCAGGCGGCGTTCATCCAACTTGTCCGCGAACACCTTACCCGCGCGGGTCTGAGTGTCACCATAGACGAGGAACCGCCTGGGCGTATGAACAAGGACATCCGAATCTTGGGCCTGGAGCCCTACTTCCAGCGCGGGGAAATCCGCATCGGGAAGGGTCCGAACTTCCACGGCTTCCGTACGCAATACACGCAGTTTCCTCGTACTGCCCAAAAAGACATTCTGGATGCTCTTGCATACCTGCCTCGGCACCTGCGGAGGATGCCCGGCTCCACGTTCCGTTCAGCGACGCAACGCCAGCAGTTCGAACTCGCCGCCTACCGCACCCGGCGTGGTCTTGCCGTTTAGCCCAAGAATTGCTAACTTTCTACTACATGTCCAAGCCTAACTACACCAAGCCCGCAGGAGGCTTAACGATGAGCAATCCTCTCGACACGTACAATGACACCGCGCTGGCTGAAGCGCCGCCGCGCACGAGCTACCACGCGGCTCCAACAATGGGGAGCGACGCTCTGCCTCGCGCTGTGGGTGCTCCTGCTGATGTGCGCGTGGCAGATGGCGTGGAGAATCTTCGTGTTACTGTTACGACACATGACGCGGGGATCACCCGCGCCGGGCCCTCCGGGGGACGCGACAAGCGACCAGCGGGCGTGAGCACGTACAAGGATGGGGTGGGATGAGCCGCGCCCAAAAGCAGCGCCGCACGGGCCGCAAGGGCGTGAACGCCACGGGGAGCGCGAAGGGCCTGCCCGCAGGCGTCACCAAGCAAGACGGCACCGAGAAGTTCGGCCCCGTGGGCGGCCCCAAGGGTCCGAGCGACCCCGGCGCCCGCGTCGTCAAGTGGGGTTGAGTGGCTGACAGCGTTAAGTGGGCGGCGGGCCGCGAAGCCCGCTTTGTTGACTACATAGACGTTGAACTGCTCGACGCGCAGACCGCGCGCCTCGGGTTGGAGCGCGCGTGGCGCTCCTACTTAGAGCAGTACCGGCCTGCCGCCAAGCAGGCGATTAAGAGTTTTCCGTATGAGGGAGCCGCGAACTACGTCCTGCCGATGTCGGCGACCGACGCGGACCAACTCTACGCCAAGCACATCCAGACGATTCACGCCCCCGAAAACCTCTGGAGCGTGTCGCCGCTGAACGAACGCTGGAAAGACGCCGCCAAGCCGCTGCAAGACTTCTTGCAAGTGCTCGACCACCGCCTCCTCAAGATGTACCGCGTGAACAAGCGCGCGATCTTGGAGATGGTCAAGCTCGGGACTGCGATTTACAAAACCGGCTGGAACTACGAGAGCCGCCGCGTTTGGGGCTATGACAACTTCGGCCTCCGGCAGCCGCAGCAGCGCATCGTGAGCGCGCCCTATGTGGACCATGTGCGCCTCCCCGATTTCCTGCTGCCCGGCTACAGCTACGCCATCCAGCCCGACGAGCAGGGCGGCGCCCCGTGGGTCGCCGAGCGCTTGCGCGTGAACGTAAACCGTCTGCGCTCGCTGGCGAGCGCCACGGCGCCGTTCCTCCCAAACATCCCGAAAGACAAGCTCGATCTCGTTATCAAGTTCGAGGAGTCCGAGCGCCCGCCTCACGACGTGAAGATTCAGGAGCTGGACTTTGTGAAGCGTGGTGGGAACACCAGCGCCACCACGCTGGACAGCGACGACTTCGACAAGGACCGCGAGCGCGGCTCGCCCAGCGGTGCCACCTCGCACCTGCCCAAGGAAATTGAGTTGTGGGAAGTCCACGCCCGCTTTGCCACGCAAGGCGACAGCGAAGACGACATCGTGGTCTGGTACCATGCGCCCACGCGCACGATCCTCCGCGCGGTCTACGCCTACTACCACCACGGTCAGCGCCCCTACGACGCCACCCGCTATTTCCCCGGCGATGGCTTCTACGGCATCGGCCTCTGCGAACAAAAAGAGATGTTCCAGGCGCTCTCCAGCGAACTCATGAACTTCACGATTGACAACGTGCTGCTGGCGAACTCGCGCATGATTGTCGCGAAGAGCGGCGCCAACATCTCCCCCGGCGAGCCGGTGTACCCCTACAAGGTCTGGCTCACCGACGGCGATGTGCGACAAGACTTCGGCGTGTTCCCAATGGCCGACATCTACAATTCGCTGCCGATGCTGCAACAAATGGTCAATGCGCTCGGGGAGCGACGCACCGGCATCTCGGACATCCAGCTGGGGAATCTCCAGCAATTGCCGGGCCGCACCCCCGCGACCACCATGTTGTCGCTCTTGCAGGAAGGCAACCGCCGCCCCGACCTGACCATCAAGGACATGCGCTACGAGGGCCTGAGCGTGGTCGGCCTGCGCATGGTGCAGCTCTGCCAGCAGTTCATCTCGCAGCCGGTAGACATCGGTGGCCAACGCTGGCTCCAGATGATGACGGACATGCTCGGGATGCCCGAAGGCGCGATCGTCGCCGAGAAGCTCGCCACGCCGATGGAGCCCGCCGAGTTTGGCGTTGGCGTGACGCTCACCGCGACCAGTGGCAGCGCCAACAAGGAAGTGGAGCGTCAAGGCGCGCTCTCCCTGCTGCAAATTGGCGCCCAAATTGCCCCACAGTTCATTCAGCTTGTACAGGTGGCGATGCAAGCCCAGGGCACCCCACTCGCGCAGGTCGCCATGCGCGCGGCGCTCGGGTTGCAAGAACTCTACAAACGTGTCTTGGAGCAATACGATGAACGCGATGTGGAATCCATTCTCCCGTTGGATGACCAAATGGCTTCGCAAGACCCCACGAACGGCGCTCCCCCTGGGCCTTTCGGAGACGGAGGTGGAGGCGCTCAAGGCCCTGACCAGCTCGCCGCACTGGCCTCACTACTCCAGGGCCTTGGAGGCCCTGGCGGAGTCCCAATTCAATGAGTTGGCCGGGGGCATGCCCCATGATCGCTACTTGTTTACCTGTGGTGCGCTGTATGCCCTGCGCCGCTGCTACCAGTTCCCCGATGACGTGCTGACCGCCGTCACATCACTCAAGGAGATTAACGATGTCCGCTCCCGTGCCACCGCAGAACGCGAGTCCCGCACTCGAAACACCTTCCTCAACACCCCCTGGTGGGACTCCTACGTCCACGACGCCGCCCGCGCCGGAACCGTTCCGGTACGGTGAGAACGCGCCCGCGTGGGCTCGGGGAAAAACCGCCGAAGAAGTGCTTGGGATTGCTCAGAACCTCGTGAACACCTTTGAGCGCGCGCCGGCAAGTCCACAGGCACAAGGTGCCGTGCAGACGCAGTACAATGCGGCGTCGAGTAACATTGTCCGTGATTCTGGCGCTCCCACAGTCGGCGACGACGACTATATCACCGGCAAAGACCTCAAGGCCATGCTCGCCGACATCTCGACGCGCCAAGTGCAGCCCGCGATCAATCAAGGCGTGGAGTTGGGCGCCAGCGCGAATCTCGGCTGGCTCCGCCGCGAGCACGCCGACGTGTTCCAGAAGTACGGCCCGGAGATTTCCCAGAAGCTCGCCTCGGTGCCGAAGCACCTCTGGACTATTGACAATCTCGAAACAGTCGTTAAATTAGTAAAGGTAGACCATCTGGACGAGATTTCGCGTGAACAGGCGCTGAAACTCGCTTCCACTATGGAACCGACGATCCGCTCAAGTGGTGCTGGAGGCTCGGTTCCGGTCCCCGTGAAAGAACATTCGCTGGAGTCCGAGCGGATTCCTGCCGAATGGAAGCAGCGAGCGTCGGCTGTGGGCGTCACCGAACAGGTTGTGCGGGAGTTCTGCGCGGCCAACGAGATGACCCCCGAGGCGTTCTACAAGCAGTTTGAACACCTCGACAAGTTTGAAGGCCAGCGCAACCCGATTGTCGGTGAAATCGGCAAAGCCAGGAGCGCATGATGCAGCGTCCACTTGTAGACACCACGATTCGCACCGAGTTTGGCGATGTCTTTGAGTCGCCGGAGTTCTACGATGTGTCCGGTGCCGACCGTGACCTCACCTATGTGCCGGGGTTCAGCGACATGCGGCGCGCCCGCGACTTGGAGCTTGCCGCGGTCGCGGCAGGGAAGAAAGACCGGCGCGACGCGAAAATCGAGCCGCTGCCGGTGAACTGCCGGTGGGTGCGTGCCACCACAGTGCGTGGCGACCCCGACGCCCGGAAGCAAATCGGCGCGGGCAACCTCGGCTACGAACTCGTGACCAAGCAGGATATCGGCCAACCGTGGCTCAAGGGATTGCCGCCCGGCGCGACGTTCGCCGCCGACGGCTCCGTCCGCAAGGGCGACACGGTGTTGATGGTGGCCCCAGGGGAGCGTGCCGCGCGGAATGCCGCCGCGAAAGCGGCCTACACCCGGCGCATGAACGAAGACGTTGACGCCTCGCTGGTGCGCGGCGACTTACACGACGTGGGTGCGCGCGTGAAAGGCGCGGACCCCTACGTCAAACGGGAGTCTTAAAAACGATGCGAAGCGCCACTCTCGCGATAGCGTCGTGGAGGTGTACCGACAGTGCCTGAATACGGCTTGATTCCAGCGCGGGGCAATTGGGAACTTAGATGGTTCCCCACGACCTCTGCCGCCACGTTCAAGAAAGGGGCGTTGCTGAATCTCGACGACACCTTCTTGCTGCGTGAGTATCTGTCCACCGACTCGCAGTGCCTCGGCATCGCGATGTCCAACTCGACGGCTTCGACCGCCGTGGTCGGGGGATTGAACTCGGTGCTCGTGGCGCTTCCCGCGCCCAACTGCACCGCCTACTCCGACATCACCACTGGCGTGACCGCCAGCTCAGTCTCGGTCGGACAGGCATCGGTCATCTACAAGGTCGGGAACATCGCCTCTTATGCTTCGACTGTGATGGGCCAAGCGTCGCGTTTCAGCGCTCTGGTGACTATCGTGGGGCCGGTGCAAGCCGACACCTCGCAGGTTGAGGTGGCCTTCAACGCGCTGACGCAGGTGATCTACAGCACCTCGTCCGCCACCTTCCTGACTTGAGCGAGAAAGGAGCCGCTAAATGACGATTACCCGATCCCAAGCGATCTCGCTCTTGGAGCCGAAAATCAGCAATATTTGGCACGAGGCGTATCCCCAGCGTCCGGTGGAGTACACGAGTTTCGTGAACATCCGCTCGACCCGGAAGCAAACTGTCACCGATTACAAGCTCTCCGACTTTGGGCCGCTGCGTCTCAAAGGCGAAGGCGAGACCATCATCTATGATGATCCGCTCTTCGGCCCCGAGAAGGCGTACACACCCGTGCGGTTCGGCCTGGGCTACAAAATTACCCAGGAGATGGTTGACCACGAGCTGTACGGGCAGGTGGAGAAGTTCGAGCGCGCGCTGATTACCAGCGCCGTGAACTTGCAGGAGACCAAGGCCGCGTTGTTGCTGGTCAACGGCTTTGGCACCACCAACGCCGAGGGCTTCAACGCCTCCGGCTTTGACAGCCTCGCGCTCTTCAGCACCGCCCACACGCGGTTGGACGGCGGGGCGACACTCCGCAACCGGCCCAGTGCCGACGTGGACCTGGGCGTCACCGGCCTCCAGAACGCGATTGTGGACTACCACACGCAGAACCTGGATGACCGGGGCCGACCGCAGCTCATTCGGCCCAAGATGATTGTTATTAACCCGGCGGACATCTTCACGGCGCGCGAGTTGCTCCAGTCCGAGTTCAAGCCCGGCACGGCGAACAACGAAGTCAATGCGCTCCGCGAAGAGGGCCTGTCCTTCATGGTCAGCCACTTCCTCGGCGCCGACACCGACCAGTGGTTCCTGTTGGGCGACCAGCATGACCTAAACTTCATCTGGGACACGCGACCGCGCGGCGGGATGGAAGAGGACTTTGACTCTGAGGTCATCAAGCGCAAGGTCGTGGAAGGGTTCTTCGTCGGGCATGGGGAATGGCGCGGCGTCTGGGGCACTTCAGGCGGTTGAGTAATGCCCCGACACGCAACAAGAACCAGCTACCGTCTAGGGCGTGAGTTTGGTGAGACAGCGAAGGCAGTCGTAAAGGCTGATGCAAAGAGTTTACACTGGGCCGCTGGGTTTTTAGAGGGTGAGGGATATTTTTCACCAACTAGACCAAACAGTTCCACAGTAAGTGTTACACAGAAACAGCGAGAGCCCCTTGAACGTCTTCTGCGCCTTTTTGGCGGGCGAGTTAAGCCTGGCGGTAAAGACAAAGCATATTGGGTGTGGCAGGTATATGGATCACGGGCACGAGGTGTTACAATGACACTCTATTCGTTGATGAGCCCCAGGCGACAGGAACAGATGTGCGCTGCGCTGGGCTTCCAAAGAAAGGCGGCATAACCTATGCCCGTGGGCTATCTTTCCGGCGACACCACCGTCTTCTCCAATGTCTCTTTGGGAGACGAGGGGAGAATCGCGGTCTCACGGCTGAGTTCCAGCGCCACCATTGTCGGCAACGCCATTTGGGCGTCCAGCATCTCGCGTGGCGGCTTCAACTTCCCGACGATCAGCTCCATTTCCTCGCTGGTCGGTGCCTTTGTGGTGCAGGGCTCGGCGTCCAGTTTCACCGGAATCGCTTGGGCCGGAGCCGCCATTGGTGACGTGATTTTGACTGGCGTGATCAAGAGTGGCGCCGCCTCCTCAATTTCGAGTGGCCTTGTGCCACACTCGCACGTCACGGTCGCGGGCCAAATCGAGTTCCGGCTGTCGAACGTTTCGACGTTGGAGCAAAACCAGTCGGCGCAAAGTTGGGTGTTTGTGAAGATTACGCCAGTGGCGTAAGCGCAGCATGAAACAGCAGCATGTCTACGGGCTGGGCCGCGAAAAGCCCAGCCTGTTTCATTAGGAGGACACCGTGGCGTATCACTACACAAATCGTAAGGTGCTCATGGGGGCGGATTCCGCCTCGACCAATACCTCGGGGCCGTGGTTCGCCGGAGATTTCCGGCTGGTCACCATGTCCTTCGCCTCTATCGGCTCGCTCGGCGCCAGTCGCTTCACCGTTGAGGGGAGCAACGCGGACGGCCTGCAAGCCTCGGATTTGGGCGGCGCGACCTCTACGGCTGGTTGGTCGCTGGTTACGGGGGTCAACATGGTTGGCGTTACACCAGGGCTCATCACCTTTGACCCACCCGGCTATCGCTGGATTCGCGCGCACGTCACGCCCTACGTGGACAGTACGCTGTCCTACACCTCGCTGATTGTGAATGGTGTGAGTTTCTAATGGCCGCGACCGCCTTGGCGGTGAGTGGAGGTAAAACCAAGTCCACCGGCGGCGCCACGACGAACGCACTCGGGCCGCTCTCAGGGTTAACCATGACCATTCCAGTGAGCACATCGAAATGATTGACCCAGGGTACGCGATTGCCATTGGCACGCTCGCCGTGGGCGGCCTCGTCGGCTGGGGCGCGCTCAATGAGCGCGTGAAAGGTGTCCGCAAGGATGTGGATGGTAAAGCCTCCACGGAGATTGTCGAGCACCAATATATAGAGATTATCACGCGGCTTGACCGCATCGAGAAACGCATCAATGGGAATGCTGCGCAGGCTCTTTGAGCGGTATCGCGCCTGGCGATGCGGTGAGCGGCGCATTGCTCCCGCAGGCATGCGCGGGCGCGTGTACGAGCGGAAAGGCGGCGGTGGGCCGTTGGTGGTGTGGAGTGAGCCGGAAGCGACAATCAGCGCTCGCGTGTATCGGGCCGCGACGGGTACCTGGCACAATCTGGGCGTTATCAGCAAGCCGAAGAAGGAGTAACACATGGCTACGATATACACGAGCGCGGGGGAGGCGGTGGTTGCCGACCTGATTGACGGTACGAGCGCCACGCACCTCGACAACACGAACGGGAAGGTTGCGTGGGGCACGGGCGCGGGCACGGCGGCCAAGGGCGACACGACTCTGTTTACCGAGGCGACCGAGGCCCGTGTGGCGGCGAGCACCTCACAGCCCGCCGCCGACACGAACCAGTGGGTCGGCACGATCACGGCGGACGGGGCCAAGACGATCACCAACGCCGGACTGTTTGACGCGGCGGCGGCGGGAAACCTCATTGTGCACGGCGACTTCACCGGGATCGTGCTGGCGCTCAACGACGCCATCGAGTTCACAATTTCGCTCCAACAGACATAACGGCTCGTGGCGATAGCCTTTAAGTCCTCGGGTGCTGGCGCCGGGACCGAGGCTAACGGCGTCTCGCTCGACCTTGTGTGTCCGGCGGTCGTGGCGGCGAATGACATTCTTATCGCCCATGTCATGCACACGGGGATTACCACCAACCCCACCACGCCGAGTGGGTGGTCGCTGCTCTATCCCGATCCCGCCGATATCACCGTCGGCGCGCCGCTCGGCACCGGCACCGCAACCGCCCGCCACTGGTGCTTTGGCAAGCTCGCGATAGGCACTGAGGACGGTGCCACAGTAGGATTCGGCACCGGCGGCGGCACCAATGGCCGGGCCGGACGCATCTATAGCTTTGATGGCTATGTGTCGGGCACCCTCGCCGAGATAGTGCCATTCGCCAGCTTCTCCGATATCGCACATGAGCAGGACCCGCAAGCGCCCACCGTTATCACCACGGTTGCTGGGGCGAAAGCCGTGGCCCTCATGTGCCAAGACGACGACAACACCCACTCGGACATCACCGGAGAGTCCGGCGGCGCCTGGGCGGGCTACCTGGAGTTTGTCAGCTCCACCTTAGGGCCAGTGGGCCTCTGCCTGGCGTTCATGGTGGGGACACCAGATGTGGACCCCGGCACAATTACCGGCGGTGTGCTTGGGGGCGCCAACGACGAATCCGGCACCATTGGCTTTGAGATTCGGCCTTCTGGCTCACAAACCTTCCAGCAATCGCTCGTCGCCACCGCGCTTGCCGTTGCGGCTCTGAGCACGCAAACAACCTTCCTTCGTGCCCTTGCGGCCACGGCTGTTGGCGTCGCGGCGCTCACGGCGGTTAAAGTCTTCAAGCAGGCACTCGCCGCCACGGCGGTGGGGGTTGCCGCTCTCAGCACCAAACTCGTGTTCAAGGTCACGATGAGCGCCACGGCCATCGGCACGGCGCTGCTCACCAAGCTCGTGACCTTTCGCCGCACGCTGTCAGCCACCGCGCTCGGCGTCGCCGGGTTGGCTACCCGGAGCACCTTTCGCCGTGCGCTCGCGGCGGTCGCCACAGCGATTGCCACCGTAAGCACAGAAGCAACGGTTGCTGGAGGAGCGGTTGTTCGCACGGTTCTCCTCACTCGCACTATTCTCTTCCCCGCTGAACGCGCTGAAAAATACGTGAAGCGCCAGGATGAGACGATAATCCTGTGACACCCCTCGCCGATTTAGTCCGCGCGGAACTCTGGCGCGTGCGCTTCGCCGACGCCCTGCTGGCCGGGGCTTCCCAGCGTGGCAGCGTGTTCAGCCCGCTGGACCTCTCCCCCGCCCTCTGGCTCAAAGCCGACGCCATCACGGGCCTGGATGACGGGGACCCGGTCGCGACGTGGGTGGATAGCAGCGGGAATGGGAATGATGCCACACAAGCGACAGAAACCAAGCGTCCGCTGTGGATTCAGACTGGCCAGAACGGTTTGCCGCTTGTGCGCTTTGATGGGACCGACGACGCCTTGGGAATCACCTTGGCGGCGCGCACCGCGCAAACCCTTGTTATTGTCGGCGCCAAGCGGGTTGCTCCTACTGCCATACACCAATCCCTGTTCGGCTTTGGCGGTAACGCGACCATGAAGTGCAACTCGCTGCTGAACGCTACGCTCTGGCTGTGGCAGTACAATCAAACCCTGGCGCGGGTAACTCTCACCGGAGCAACCGCTGCCTCGTGGCGCGTGCTGACGGCCCTCGCGACAGACGCCACCGCCATGACTGTGTATCAGAATGGCACCTCCAGCAGCACCTTTGACCCGCGTGACGAGGTGCTGAGCGTCACTACCCTTGCCGTCGGTGCTGTGTCGGGAGATGGCACCCAGGCGTGCGATGTGGATGTTGGTGAGGTTCTGCTCTACGACAGCGCCTTATCCGACGCTGATCGCGAACAAGTCGAAGCCTATCTGACCACCCGGTGGGGAATTATCTGATGCCCTTGACCAAATACACCACTCGCGCCCTCATCGCCGTCCCCGCCGCGCAACGCGACGCGGCCAACGATGCTTGTGCCACCGTGGTTCCTGGCGGGCGAGGGACATTCACCGTCAGTTGGCCGTTTCCGACGGACCCTGAGGTCATCCCGACCCCAGAGTACTACGTCTGCAACTGGCAGATGTTGCCGGAGCAGCGCACCAAGTTGGCGGAAGCCTTTACCGCCGCTGGGGTAAACGCCACGTTCTACGACTGTGATTCCTGGGACCCGGCACTGAGCACCGTCACCAGCAAGACCGTGGATGACGACCTGAAGGCCAAGACCGCCAGCCTCTCGCTGGCGTCCGGGTTCTCGCTCCGGGCACCCCTGACCAGTCTTCGGGTGCTGAGACAACGTACGTCCCAATGGGCGGCCCGTTGGCGCTCCTGGTGGTCCCGGTGCTGGGTCTGGCTCGTCAAGGCCATCCAGCGTGTCCTGTCCCGATTTCACCGCTGGGTCTAACATAGCGTGACACGCAGAAACTAGGTAACTTTCAGTATGCCAACTTACTCCCGTCGTCCCTCGGGGCTGTGGGTGCTGGAGCGGCTGCGTAACGAACGGGGCTACCTCGCATTGTCTCGTGGCCGAGCGGCAGCCGCTGCCGTTCCGACCGCGTCTGAAATCCTCTCAGTCTCTCCCTCTACTGGAGCTGGGGGCGAGACCCTGCGGATCAACTGTACCCGCCTCCGCGCCACGCCCACCGTCACCATCGGCGGTAATGCCGCCACAGTAACAGCCTCCAGTTATGGCGTTGGGACCCCATATCCCTATGTGGATGTGACGTTGCCAGCCCACGCGGACGGCGCAGTGGATGTCGTGATTGCCGACTACCACGGCAGCGACACTTTGACGAACGGCTTCACCTATGCGGCTGCGGGTGGTGTCCCTGGGGACGTGGTCTTCCGTACAGCGTGGATCACCGGGACCGGCGCGGGTGACGCGGCGGTGCGTGATACCGACCAAACCTTGCCGTGGGACACGCAATCAGGCAACGGAACATTGAACACCGTGCTCGCCGCCACCGGCCTGGATTTTCCAAGCACGAACGTCTACAAGAGTATCGCGGAGTTTTCCGGGACGGCGTTTCCTGGTCAGACGATCTACACCGATCAACTACGCATCACGCACACCAATAGCCATTGGGCGATCCCCGGCGTTGGGGCGAGTCTCTACTACCGCTGGTATCAGCGCTATCAAGTCCCCGACAGTGTGCCAGCCCAAGGCAGCGCGACACCGCATACGGTGCAGGATGGTCCCGCCGCCGGGTCCATGAACTGGATGTGGGAGACGCCCGTCAACGACGACGGAACGTGGAATCCACAGTTCAATTTCGCCAACGCCAACAGCTATCCCAACAACCGCTGGCGAGCTACCGCGCTCAACAAGAACCAAACCTATCGCATCGAGTTTCAGTTCGAGCGAACCGGCACAACGACATTTCTCCCGCATTGTCGGATTTACGATTCCAGTAACGTCCTGCTGCTCACCGACGCGGATTTCAAGAACGCGGCGGGTGGCGGCTCCACCACGTTCGCCACAACCAGCGACCTCAATATCGAGGATACGGCATTCCTCTCCGGGTGGCAGATGGGCAACAACGGCCCGAATTGGAATGTCGGAGCTGGCGACTTCCCGTTTGATCTCTGGTGCCACGGGGCGGCGATCATTCGGACAGCGGACTGGAACGGGCCGTTTATCAGTGCGGAGGAGACCCCATAATGGCCTCGACAGCATCTCGTAAGATTTCCGCCGCCAGCTGGGCGTCGAACGCCGATGCCACCGCATATACAAATGTCTCAACGACACCAGTGGACAGCGGCGTTTACATCGTTGTCTCGCAGGCACGGCGCGCGGCTGGGCAATCCGTGACGCCGACGCTCGCAGGCACTAATGGCTGGAACGTCACTTGGACGGCACGGGGGAACATACTTATTGGCGATCTGCGCCTGACCGTGTTCACGGGCACCATTGGCGCGTCCCCGTCGGCTGGCCAACTGACCGCCACATTTACCGCAGAAACACAGGACTGCCATGTCGGTACCGTCTTTCTGCTCAGCAATGCGAACGAAGCGCCTGTACAGATTAAGATGGGAAGCGTGGCGGCGGATACGACGATCACGGTGACGTTTGATAGCGGACTGACCGATGTGTGGAACGGCGTCTTGATGGTCATTGCCAACGCGGCGGCGACGGGGGCTATGACGGCGGGACTGGATGATGTAGACCACTACCAGTGCGGTGCGCAACACGCCGCCCCTGACGGGGTTCGCGCTAATGCGCGATTTTCCCCCATTAACCAGTCCGCCATGACCGCGAGCGGTTTTACCTCATCCGCGATTGCGGCGGCACTGATTGAGTTAGATCACGATGGCAGCGACGTGTCTGCTGGCGCTGGTATCGCCCAACTCGTCGGTCCCGGTGGACTCGTACAGGTAGGAGCCTAACACACCATGCGACAACCTATTCTCCTCGAGACCGGGACGCACTACTTCGCGTTCAACACCTACGGCACGACGGGCGCGATGATTACCCTCGCGGGTACGCCCGCGCTGCGCGCCTCGATCAACGGCGGCGACTATGTGAACGCGGGGCTCACACTCTCGGTGGACCACGACTACAACGGCGCGTCGGCGGTGACCGGCGCGCACCGGATTGCGCTGGATATTGACAACGTGACACTGGCGCTGGCCGATGGCGATGAACTTGATGTGTTCCTGTCCGCTGGTACAGTGGATAGCATGAGCAAGGCGGGCACGAAGCTCTGGATGGTGGTGGCGCTGGCGGCTGGCCTCACGACCCAGGAGAAGGCCGACGTGAACACAGAAGCCGATACCGCCCTGACGGACTCGGCCATTCTTGCCCTCTTGGACGATGCGCGCACTGAACCAGGTCAAGGCGCCCCGCCGGTCAACCCGGATGTCGTGACCAAGATTGACTACCTCTACAAGGCGTGGCGGAACCGGCACACCCAGAGCGCGACCGAGTATGCACTCTACGCGGATGACGCGACCACCAAGGATCAGGAAGCGGTCGTGAGTGACAACGGCACCATCGTGGACCGTGGGGAAGTCGGGACGGGCGCCTAGTGGCGATTGACACCGCCGCGAAACGTCTTGCCGCGCTCCACTTCGGGAGCGTGCAGCCCGCACTGGGGTTGCCGATTGCCAGTGGGACGTTGGATCAGTACGCCGCGATTGGTCTCTACGATCTTACGGCGGCGTCTTGGAATATCGCAGATGCCGGATTTGCCAACGCCCGGTTGTCGGAACAAGCACAACACGCTTACGAGCGGGCAAAGTTCAGTACCATTGAGCCACGAGATTAGGTAACTTTCAGTATGATTCTAAACCTCGGCCAAATTGCCTCGACCGCCAGCACCCTCGCTGGGGGCCGTGCCGACTGGGCGCTCAGTGAAGCCTCCCTCTATGTGAACGCCGCCGTTGACTACATCTGGAACAACGCGGGACTCGCGCACACCTCGGCACTCAGCACCTACGAGTTTTCTTCCGGCACCAGTGGCGGCTATCGCATTCCCTATCCGAGCGACTATGCTTCCATTGTTGCGGTCTCGCTTGGTTCTCGTGTTGGTGGCGTGACCTACTGGACACCGCTTACCCGACAAGACCCAGGGTGGCAAACGGTGTTCGCGGAGAACGAGGCGGGCGGAAAGCCGGAAGCTTATGTGGAGTACACGGATCGGCTTGAACTTGTGCCCTATCCCAACAGTACGTATACGGTGCGCCAACATTATCTGCGGGACGCGCCAAGTGTTGTGCTTATCGCCGACACGATTTCGTGGGACCATCAATGGAACTGGGCTGTCGTGCTCAAAACCAGCGAACTGCTGGCGGCCAGCCGCGCAGACTTTGAAATGGAAGCGCTTGCCCGCAATCGCTATCTCGATTATGTCTCCACGTTGATGCCGGAACAAGACCGGCGGACACTGGACACTCGCTCGTCGTTTCAACCAAGCCTGGGGACGCGATAATGCCCATTCTCAACCTCAAGCAAATCGCTTCGCGGGCGACCCAGATGACCGGCGTGAATGTGTCGTGGCTCCCTTCCGAGGTGAGCTTCTACGCGAATGTCGCCCTCGGCATTGTTTCGCAGGCGGCGGGCATCCAGCACACAACCAAAGAAGCGCTCGCGGTCAGCAGCACGACCTCTGGCGGAAACCGTATTGCCCTACCAAGTGACTATGACTATTCCCTCGGCCTGACCGTCGGTATCCCTAATTCGTGGAGCACCACGACTTCGCGCACGACAACGTGGGTTCCGATGGAAAAGCACAACGCCAACTGGGCCGACACTTTTGTTGGCAACGCAGACGGCGGCGAACCTTTGGGGTATATCGAGTACAGCACTTGGTTCGAGATTGTTCCCTCACCGGATAGTGCATACAGTACACAGCTCCGCTATGTTACAAAAGCGCCGGAGTTGGTGGCCAGTACTAGTACCCCGGTGTTGGACGAGCAGTGGCACTGGGCTGTTGTGCTGAAGACCGCTGAGTTGCTTGGTGGGGCCAGCGGCAACACCACCGCCGAGTGGCTGAACCGCTCGCGCTACAATACATATCTCGGAAATGTGCGAACGGATCAGAGCAAAAAGCGGCTTGACCCGCGTGGCGCGCGGGTCGCCTACGTGCGAAAGCTCCAGTAAATGCCCTGGTCGAAACTCACCGCCAACCTGTCACGCGCGTCCGATTGGGCGACGTTTGGCTCGAACAATTTGCCATTACACATGCCGAGTCAGGTGACATTCCTTGCTGATGGCAGCCGCACACTACGCTTCCACTGGATTGCGCATGCAGAACCTGTGCCATCGCTGGTCGCGGACAGCCAGCACTCATTTGTGGATGACCCGGAACGCGCGACAGCCGTATGGCCCCGTGTGGGCGCCAATACGCGAGGAGCACTGTAATGGCATGGGTTGAAGGCACGCCACTGACTCCAGCGAACCTGAACAACGTGTCAGGGATCGTGTTTAACGTCAAAGACCCCGCGTATGGTGCCACCGGCGACGGGGTGACGGATGATACGGCGGCGATTCAAGCGGCGATTGATGCGGCGAGTGCCGCCGGTGGCGGAAGAGTGTTTGTGCCCGCCGGTATCTACCTCATCACAACGAGCCTGTTGCTCTACAGCACTGTCACGCTCAACGGCGTTAGACCAGAATGGAATGTAACTGAGGCGGACAGCTCTCGGTCGTCAGTACTGCGCGTTCCGACCAGTGCCGTGGCGGCGATGGCCGGGACACCCATCGTAGACATCACAGACACAAAATGGGCGGCCGTCCGTAACCTGAAGCTGATGGTGGCGAACAGCGATCCGACGCTCAACACTGTGCTGGGTATCTGCAATCTGGGCGGTGTGGCGTCGAGTGACACCGGACAGGCCACATTCCTCACTATTGAGGGGTGTCACCTCCAGTGGCTTGGCGGGGCCGCCATCAAGATCATCGGCTATGGCGTCAACTACGTCATGCGGAATCGAGGCAACAATCTCAATTCGCACTTCCTTTGGCAACTAGGTGGGGCCGATTCGTCGTTTCTGTTTAATGAGTCCGGTGCCCACCAGTCGAATGGGGTGGGGGATATTGGCGACGCGATCCGTATTGAGGATGGCGGTCACAACCATATCGCGTTCAACCGGCTGTACAACTTCTACTCAGGAGTGCGCCTGACTGGTGTCGCTGCGGCCAGCAATCAGGTGATTGGCAACCGTTGTGAAAAGCACACCTCTGCTGGCATCCGTCTCGATGGGTCAAGTCCGCCCCGAGAGAATCAGATCGTCGGCAACATCTGCTTCAACAACGGCATTGGAACCGAGGGCGCCGGGATTCTCGTCAGTACCGGAATCCGCAACCAGCTCGTTGGGAACCTCTGTTACCAGGCGGTGGCGGCTCCTGGAAGTACCAACCAGGCCTACGGTATCCAGCTTGTCGGAGCAACGGAAAACGTGATCGAGGGCAACTACTGCTACCGCAATCAGATTGACAACATTAGGCTCTCGACTTCGTCCCGGAACGTGGTACAGGGAAACTACACCTACTTCGCGCAACAATGGGGTATCCTGCTCGCCACGGCAACCGAGAACGCCATTCGGGGCAACTACATCTACAACAATGGGCAGGCGGCAGCGAACACCTATGACGGCATCCTGCTCAGTCCGGCCTGTGACGACAACACAATAGAGGGTAACACGATTCGCGGGACGCAGCACAAGCAGGCGATCAACGTCAACACAAGCGATTGCAACCGCACCCGCCTACTCAACAACGACCTCAAGGGCGGCTGGACGACAGCGGCGATTCGCGACGTGGGGACCGCGACCGAACGGCGCGGTAATTGGTCTACGATCGGTGCGATGTCGGGTCGGGCGGTGCTGGTGAATGGGACGGTCACGGTGTCCACCACAGAAGTCCTTGCCAGCGACAACATTTCCCTCACTCGGGTGGTTGGCGGGGGTACGACGCGCGGGGTGCTGGAAGTCGGGACAATCGTGGCGAGCACATCGTTCGTCATCAACGCCACGGCCCTCGATGGGACGCTCTCGTCGGATGACGACTCCACTGTCTATTGGGAGATCGTCCACTGACCCTCCGCTCTCTGGTGCAGGCGATGGGCGCCCCGACCCCCAGGCTCCCCGCAGTGAAAACTCTGGCCGTCGTCCCGTCGAGCTTGGTCCTGCCGGGCGCATGAAACTCGTCTCCGCTGTACTCGCGCGCAATGAGGCAGGCAAGGATCGCTATCTAGCGCGTGTCCTCCAGCGCTGCCAAGAGTTTAGTGACGCCGTGCTGCTCCTCGATGACCATTCCACCGATGCCACCGCCGAGGTCGCCGAGAAGCTCGGCTGCCTCGTCAAGAAGCGCGCCGCGAATCAGTATCCCGCCTGGGGCCACGAAACGCCCGCGCGCGTGGAGTTGTGGCAATGGGGGGTGGAGGTGGGGCGCACGCTCGCCGCCACACCACACACCAGCGCCTGGCTCCTCATCTGTGACGCCGACATGCTCCTACACGGCGACTCGGCGACCATTCGGGCGCTTTGCTACTCCTGGGACGCGGCGGCATGTGCGTGGCCGCTAGCCGACTTGTGGGAGAGCGAGACAACCTATCGCATGGACGGGCCGTGGGGCGTCGGCTGCAACACCCCGAGGCCGTGGCTCTTCCGCGTGACTGGCTGGCCGGAGGACTACACCCCGGCCTGGTCTGGACGCGGCATCCACAGCGGCCACGCTCCCGCGAACTTCGCGCAGGTCGGCCCTTGCCTTGTGGCGCCGCCTGACATATTTTGGAAGCACCTCGGATGGCTCAAGCGGAGCCATCGCGAAGCCAAGGCCGAGCAATACGCGAAAGTGAGCAAGCAGATGAGCGAGTTTGAGCGGCAGCACGTTGCCACGATCCTTGACTGAGCGCCTTGATTGATGCCCGTCCAACTTGCTGTTCTCCCCGACGCCGTGACCCGCCGTGTCACGGTCGGCACCTCACTCCGCAAGCCGCTCCCGGTGCTCCAAGCTTGGCTCGCCTCGTTAGCGAGCCAGGAATGGCCCGAGCGCGTCGAACCCGACTACGTCTTTGTGAACGACGGGCTGGCGCCGGACGCCAAAGGGTTCGTGGACGCCTGGCTCAAGGCGCACGGCGGCACGCTGCTCCGGGGACTCCCCGCAGGCGTCGCCGACTTCACCGACGCGAACGTGGACAGCCACCAATGGAGTGGCAGTGCCATGCACCGGGTCGGCGCGAACAAGAACAAGATTATCGCGCACGCCCAGAAGACGCAAGCCGACGCCCTCTGGCTCTGCGACGCCGACCTGATTCTGGACCGCACGACGCTCTGGAGCCTGTGGCACAGTGAGCGCCCGATTGTCACGGCGGTGTACTGGACTTACTGGACCAAGCGCGGCTATGAAACCCGCGAGATTCACTGCGCGCCCCAGGTCTGGCTCCGCCATCCCTACGGCTTGGAAGGCCGTGGCCTGGACGAGGCGGAGTTCCGCGCGAAGCTCATCAACCGCGAACTCGTCAAGGTACCGGGTTACGGCGCCTGCACGCTGATCGGCAAGCACGCGCTGCAAGCAGGCGTGAGCTTCGACTACCTGCCCGACGTGCCGCTGGTCGGCCTAATGGCCGGTGAGGACCGCCACTTCTGTCTCCGCGCCGAGCGCATGCACATTGAGGCGTGGGCCGACCCGTGGCCGGACATTTTCCACCTCTACCACCTCCCCGAAGATGCCCAACAGATTCCGGCGATGGCGCTCCGCTTGGGCGCCGCACATCCTGACCGCGCTGGTCTTGGCGACCTGGTATCGCTTAAGTTGCAGCCGCTAGAGCCGGTGCCGCACCAGACCGGCTGGACCATGATTCAGCCGCAGCATGTGCGTGGACGCCTCGGCACCCTCGCGCTGGTGCCCGAGATGGAGGAGGCGGTGTATGGCCTCGCCCGAGGCAAGGATGTCACGGTGCCGGTGCATTTCCCGGCGCACGCTCCGATTCCCTACTACCGAGGGAAGCGGCGGCTCCTGCGCGTGACGCTCCTCGATGTCAAGCCCTATGGCTTCAGTCCTCATGTTGATAATGAGCTTTTTGTGGGGCCACGAAGTGGCAAGTGGGAGAGCACCACGAACCTGACGGAGCGGCAACTCGCCGGAATGGCGGAAGTGGCGAAATGACTGACAAAGAACTAGAACAAGCAATTATTAATCTGCCACTGATTCTTGCGCTGAGAGGGTGCATGGAAAGTTACGAGAGTTGATAGATGCCTGACCCCACGCAAATCCAAATCCCGCCCGGTCACATCTGCGTCACCACCTACGGTATGTTGACGCACCAGACTACCGCCTGTCTGCTGGAGGCTCGCTCCTTCAGCGAACGCAATGGGCTGAACAACGTGAAGTGGTACACGCTACCAGGCACACTCGTGGAAAAGGCGCGGAACGAGGCGGTGCGTGGGATGCTGCGGGAAGGCGCGGGCTGGCTGCTCTTTGTGGACGGCGACTGCACGTTCCCACCCGACGCGGTGCTCCGCATCCTCCAGACCGCCTATGCCGACATGCCACACGCCGATACGGTTGGTGGCTACTGCCCACTGCGCGGCGACTTGGCGCTCCCCACCATAGACACCGGCACCGGCACCTGGGAATCCTGGTTCCCCGGCAGCGGCACCGTGGAAGTCATGCGTACCGGCGGCGCGTTCCTGCTTATCAAGCGCCATGTTTTTGAGGCACTCAAAGACCCCTGGTTCCGCATGCGCGTGCCCGCGCGCCCGATAGATTTCATCGCCGAGTTCGACAACTTCTGCCGCATCAAGTTCGATGGCCGAAATCCCTTCCGGGATGCCATGCGCGACCTCTGGGACCAAGCCGAGAAGTGCGCCCGCGACGACCCGGCGGTGGTGGCCGAGAGCTTTGTGCCGGTAGAGGTCGGCGAGGACAGTGGCTTCTGTGACCGCGCCAAACTCGCGGGCTTCCGCCTCTTTGTGAACACCGACATCGCGTGCGGCCATGTGGACAGCCGGGTGCTCACCGGCGCCGATCACTGGAAAGCCGTACAGGACATGGCAAAGCAGCAGCGGCAATTGTGTGGCCTGCTGGCATGAGTTCCCTGCAAACCTGTGCACTCGACCACGCCTTCCCCTGGAGATACCGTGATGTTAGTTACGGAGCCAACGGCACCCTCTGCTGCCCAAGCTGTCGAACCGAGTTGGAGCGTGTCTGGAGCTTCCGCACCTGTTACACCCGTGCGTCCTACTGACCGGACCACCTGCCGCCTCTGCGGCAGCACCAGTCTTCTGCCCTATCTCGACCTTGGGTGCCAGCCGCTCGCCAACGCACTCCGCGATCCTGCTGACACCAGAGAAGAGCGCCGTATACCTCTTTGTATACAAGCCTGTCTCTACTGCACCCTCTCCCAGCTCACCGAAGTCGTGGACCCGGCGCTCTTATACTCTCAGTATGCCTATTATAGTGGCGTCAACCCCGCCTGGCACACGCATTGCGCGTCACTCGCCGACACCTTGGAGCCGCTGGAGGGCAAGTTTGTGCTGGAAATCGCCAGCAACGACGGCACGTTCCTGAAGGAGTGTGACCGCCGGGGCGCCGCGATTCTTGGGGTGGAGCCTGCCGGAAACTTCCTAACCTGTGGTTACCCGCTTGTGAGTGCCTTCTGGACGCACGACGTTGCCCTGAGAGCCACGATCTTGGGTAAGGTGGACTACCTTGTGGCCATGAACGTTTTGGGCCATGTGGACGACGTACATAACTTCATGGCCGGTATAGCCTTAGCCCTTGCGCCAGAGGGCCGTGCCATCATCGAGGTCCCCTACCTCCTCGACCTCCTCCGCAACAACGCCTTTGACACCGTGTACCACGAGCACCTCTCCTATTGGACCGTCACGGCGCTCTGCCGTCTGGCCACAGACCACGGCTTGACGGTGAACGGTGTCGCACGCCTGCCCGACATCCACGGCGGCTCCCTCCGGGTGTTCCTGTCGCGCAACGGCCTCCAGGGTCGGAGTGTGCGGCGGCTGCTCGGCGCCGAAAGCGCGTACCTGGTCAGCAGCGTGTACCAGGAGTTTGCGGCCCGTGTGTGGGACCTGATTCGGCGCATAGACGCCGCGATGCCCGTCTTCGGGTATGGGGCCGCCGCGAAAACCACGGTGCTGCTGAACCTACTCAAGCACCCGCCGGTGGTCGTATATGACGACAGTCCGCAGAAACAAGGGAAGCGCATGCCGGGCGTCGGCGTGCTCATTTTCAGCCCGACCGGGGCGGCGTTCACGGCGGTGCGCGAACTCGCGATTCTCCCGTGGAACTGGGCGGACGAACTCATGCGGCGAGCACGGGAGCACGGCTTTACGGGCCGATTTTTTGTGCCACTGCC
>Ga0209342_10001678_pt1 | contig 24510 bp, 21 predicted proteins | sample RifCSP16_2_FD_184023 | JGI IMG/M metagenome (GOLD analysis project Ga0209342, IMG submission 184023) | Soil microbial communities from Rifle, Colorado - Rifle CSP2_sed 16_2 (SPAdes) (version 2) | ecosystem: Environmental > Terrestrial > Deep subsurface > Rock core/Sediment | place: Rifle... | reverse complement strand
AAATCGTCCGTGGGGGGGAAGTTCTCCAGCGCCTCCTGGAAGACGACCCGGGCCCGCTCGTCCTCCCCGGCCCGGAAAAGGGCCTTCGCGTATTTGCCGTAGAAGGACACGGGAAGCCCCATCCCCGTCAGCTTCCCCTCCCCGCGCCACTGCCACAGGCGGTCCATCGAAAGCACCGCGCCGTCCTGCACCGTGTAGGAGAAGAAGTTCTCCAGGTGCGCTTCCGCGGCGTTTTTCCGCCCGGCGTCCCCTTCCTGCGCATTCCCCCCTTCTTCCATCAGGCGTGCCGCGAGGTATCCCTCGGCCGCCTTCCTCCCGTTGCCCGTGACCTTCCCCCGGGAGGCCTCGAAATGCTTCCTTGCGCCCGGAAGGTCATCCCCCTTCACCGCAGCGAAGGCCTGTTCGTGTTCGAGATACGGGACCAGGGGGGATCCGGGGAAGGAGGCGACGAGCCGGTCATGGACCGCGGCCGCATCCGCCAGCTTCCCCTCTCTTGCCAGGGCGAATCCCGTGAAGAAAAGAACGTAATCCCCGAGATCGTATTCCCCGGGGGAAAGGGCGCCAAACGTTTCCCTCGCCTCGGGGAACTTCTCCTCGGACAGGAGGGCCCATCCCTCGCGGAACAAGTGGTCCGCGGGGGAGAGGGAATCGGCCCGGGCGAAAGAGGTAAGGGCAAGAAGGAAGGCGAATGATGCGAGCAGCCGGGCGTGCCTCAATACGGTTCCCCCCGTCGAAGACCTGGAAATCTATCCTAGTATGGTATTATCGCGAAAGTCTTGCCGAGAATGTAGGGAAACGGCCGAATGGATGGAAACCTCCCTGTCGACCCACCTCTTCGTCTTCCGGGACCTGGACGAATCCATCGTGTCGCTCTTCCCGAAGTTCGGGTTTCTCACCGCCGAATTGTGGGCCATGCCGCCCCACTTCCCGTACGCCGACCCGGGTGCGGCGGGGGAGATTTCCTCCCTGCTGGCCCGGCACGGGGTCCGCGTGGCCAGTCTCCACGCCCCTCTCTATCCCGACGTCCGCAGCTACAAGAAGGACCGCTGGTACTCCCTGTCGTCGGAGGACGAATCCCACCGCCGTGAATCGGTGGGCGCCGTCGCCGCGGCGGGGACATGGCTGGCGCGGAACGGCGGAGGGACTCTCGTCCTGCACACCGGTTTCCCCCTGGAGAACTGGTATCCGCGCAGGTGGGGGTCGTTCCTGGGATCCCTGAACGAACTCCTGGACGCGGTCCCCGGCAACGTCCGGTTCGCCGTGGAAAACACTCCGATTCCGTCGGGACGGGTGGAGATCGTCATGGATATCGTCGCCCGGTATCCGGAAGACCGGGTCGGGGTGTGCCTCGACCTGGGCCATGCCCATATCGAGGGCGATGTCGGCAACGCCCTCCGGGAATCGGCGCCCCGGCTCATCCACGTGCACGCCTCGGACAACCACGGCGACCGGGACGACCACCTTGTCCCCGGGCGCGGGGGGATCCCCTGGAAAGAGGTGTTCGCGCAGCTCCGTGAAATCGGCTTCCCGGGGCCCTTCACCGTGGAACTCCGCGACACCACCGGGGGGGACGACCCGCACGACCGCAGTTTCGAGGAGATCCTTGGCGAGTGCCGCAGCGCGCTAGCGTCTTTCCAGGGCGAAGGAGGACCACCCGGCAGGTGGACGAACGGGCAATCGGGATAACCCTTTCCAAGCTCTTCCGCGCGCCGGCCCGGGTGACCGGGGTCCAGGAACTCGCGGGGGATGCCTCCACGCGCCGGTACTACCGGGTCCGGATGGCACCGGGCTCCCCCGTCCCCTCTCTCGTCATGATGCGGTACCCGGACGAGGTTCCCCCGGGAGGGGAACTCCCCTTCGTGAACGTCCACCGGTACCTGAAACAGGCGGGCGTCCCCGTCCCCGGGATCTACCTCGCAGCGCCGGAGGCCAACCTCCTGTTCCTGGAGGACGCGGGCGACACGATGCTGGAAGGGATCGTCCGCTCCGCCCGCTCCGCGGACGAATTCCTGCCGCTCTACGAGCGGTGCATGGAGATCCTGGTCCGGATCCAGGGGGCCGGGACAAGGGCGCTGGACGGCCGGGCGATCCCGTCCCGACTCGCCTTCGACGTGGAAAAGTTTGCCGAGGAGATCGACTTCTTTTTCGAGAACGCCGTCCGGCGATACGGGGGAATCGCCCTGTCGGAAACGGAAGAGCGGGCCATCGAGGACCTGTTCCTGCCTTTCCTGGATGGTCTGGCGGCACTCCCGCGAGTTCTCGCCCACCGCGATTACCACAGCCGGAACATCATGGTGATCCCCGGCGGGAGGGGGAACACGTCCCCGGATTTGCGGATCCTCGATTTCCAGGACGCCCGGATGGGGAACGTCTTTTACGACCTTTGCTCCCTGTTGCGGGACTCCTACGTGACGCTGGCCGACAAGGCGGTCGACGAACTCGTCTACGTCTACCGGCACGCAGCCCCCGCGGATCTCCGGCGGATGGGGGGCGATCCGGCCTCCTTTTCCTACCATCTCGACGTTTCCGCCCTCCAGAGAAACGTCAAGGCGATCGGCACGTTCGGAAACCAGGCCCACAACCTCGGGAAGAGTTTCTACCTGCGGTTCATCCCTCCGACCGTCGCCCATCTCGCCTCGAATTTCGAGCGGAACTCCCGCATGAAGCCGCTGGCCCGCAAACTCCTGCCGATCCTTGGCGAACTCGCGGGGAAGGCGGCTTCCGAGGAAACGTCATGAGAGGAATGATCCTCGCCGCCGGCCTGGGGACCCGCCTGCGCCCGCTTTCCTATGAACTGCCCAAGCCCGTCATCCCCGTCCTCGGCCGTCCCCTGTGCACCTACAACATGGAGTTCCTCCGACGGACGGGGATCAAGTCGTTCGTCATGAATCTTCACACGCACCCGAAACTCATCCAGCAGCGCGTGACGGGGTGGGCGGGCAAGACCGTCCGCATCGATTTCACGGTGGAGCCGGTCATTCTCGGAACGGGGGGAGGGATCTGGAATGCCCGGGAGTCCCTCAAGGGGGGTACCTTCGTCACGGCAAACGGGGATACGATCCTGTCCTTCCCCTTCGCCCCGGCGCTTGCCTTTCACCGGGAGAGGAAAGCGCTGGCCACCCTGATCCTCTTCCCGGACCCGGGGAAACGGTACACGCCCGTCTGGGTGACGGAAGGGGGGCGGATCACCGGGTTCGGAAGCGAGGCCGGTGAGGGGGCAAAGTCCGGCTTCTACACGGGGTGCCAGATCCTCGAACCGGAACTCCTCTCGAACATCCCCCCGGGGAAGGCGTCGTGCATCATCCGGGAAACCTATACCCCTCTCGTGGCCGACGGAGCCCCCGTCTTCGGATTCCTTTCCTCGGGGCGCTTCCAGGAGTTCGGCACTCCGGCCGACTACCTGGAAGGAACCCTCGCCCTCCTCTCCGCCAGGAAGCAGGAAGCGGCTCGCCCGGCTGCAGAGGAGGACCAAGTCACGATCATCCCGCCCGTCCACATCGCACCGAAGGCGAAAGTCGCCCCGGGCGCGCGGGTCGGCCCGGGCGCGGTCATCGAGGACGGCGCCACGGTTGCCGAAGGAGCGTCGGTTTCCCGGTCCATCCTCTGGCCGGGGGCCGTCCTGCCGGCGGGAGAGCAGCTGAACGGTGCGATCCTCACTCCCCGTCGCCGCGTCCAGGTCGGGTGACCCCCCCGAACCCACGTCCGGAACCCCTTTCCCCGGGGATCCCTGCGTAAAGTTTTTCTTTTCGGTTTCCGATACATTGACGAGGAGTTTCGCTTTCCGAATCGCCCGAATGCCGAGGGGACCCCGGTACTTCCGGAATGAAAAAAGGCAGCGTTATCTTCCCTGTCCTGCTGGCCCTGGCCGCAGCCGATACCATCGCGGCGGTCCTGATGGTCGGGGCGACCATCGCCTTTCTGCTGGTCCTTCTTCCCCTCGCCTACTTCCTGTTCCGGAACCGGATCCAGAAGCCCCTGCTGGCCCTGGTCCAATATGCGCATCGATTCCACGAGGGAAGCGACGACACCGTTCCGGCCTCGGGCGGCAGGATGGTACGGATGCTCTCCGAGGCGCTCCAAAGGATGACGGACGCCATCCGGCAAAGGGAGCGGAAACTCGAGGAATTGGCCGCTTTCAACGAGTCGGACCCCAACCTGATGATGAAGGTGGCAAGGGACGGCAGGATCGTGTATGCAAACCGGAGCGTGGGGAGAAAGCTCCACGACCTCGGTCTGCCGCCGCAGCACTACGAACTTCTCCTGCCCGACGACGCGGAGAAAATTGTGGAGGGCGTTCTCTCCAGTAAAAAGAAGAACAGCGGGGTGGTGTGGGAGCTCCGGGGGAGGACCATCGACTACACGACGTTCCCCCTGGCGAGGGAGGAAACGGTCGTGTTTTACGGGGTGGACGTGACCGAGGAAACCGCGGATCCGAGGGTGAAGAAGGCAATATGCAGCACCGGGGACAAAGCGCGGTCCCGCCCCCCTTGAGCAAGGGGCTCCCGCGGCGCAGCGGACGCAGGAGGGGGTTCCGAGCGAAGCTGTCCGGCGAAGGTTGCATCCGCAGCCTTAAGGACTTCGGTTGCGGCGAGGGACGAAGCGAGGGGCCCCCTCCGAGGAAGCGGAGCCGGTCCCGCTCCCCTTGAGCAGGGGGCGTCCACGGCGCAGCAGCCGACGCAGGCGGGTTCGTGCGGAGCTAGCCTTTCCCGTACAGGTAGAAGGAGAGAACGGCGAGCAGGAACGTGTAGGGCGCGAAGCGGAGGAACCTCCCCCGGGTAACCAGGCGTTCGACGAACAGCAGGGAGATGTACCCCACGGCAAACGCAAACAGGAATCCCAGGACGGAAGGAAGCACCCGGGGAAGCACCGACACCCCCTGGTGGAGATGAAGAAGGGCTGCGCCGAGAATGGCCGGCAGGGAGATGAAGAACGAGTACTTCGCGCTCCGGGACGCCCCGATCCCCAGCACCAGGGCAAGCGATATCGTCGACCCGGACCGGGAAAGACCCGGAAAGACGGCAGCCCCCTGCATGATCCCGATGGCCGCCGCCTCCCAGAGTTCGATCCGGTCGGGGTCCATCTTGTGCCGGAACCGGAGATTGCTGATCAGAAGGAATGTCGTGAGGATCAGGTACCGGAACCCCACTCCCAGGAAGGTGACCCCCGTCTCCACCGCGTCGTGAAAGGCGTACCCGATGATCGCGGTCGGTACGCTGGACACGACCAGCAGCAGAAGGTCCCGACGCCCCCACGCGCCCGGGCGGAGATCCGGATACCGCCGGGAAAAGGAGCCAAGGATGTCGGAGATCTCCCGCCGCAGGAAAAGGAGTACGGCCAGCAACGTCCCCAGGTGCAGAAGGATGTCGAACGCCAGTTCGGGTTCCGTGAGCCCGAGCATCTTCTGCGCGAGCAACAGGTGGCCCGAGCTGCTCACCGGCAGGAACTCGGTGGCCCCCTGGAGGATTCCCAGCAGTATCGCCTTGAATACCGTCAACGGGAATCCGTCACGAGATTTCGTCCCGGGCGGTTTCCACGGCTTTTTCCATCACGCCGCGGATCCGGTCTACGGTTTCCCGGTCCTTTCCCTCGAACCGGAGGACGAGCACGGGTTGCGTGTTCGACGCCCGCACGAGCCCCCATCCTCCGTCGAAAAGGGCCCGCACGCCGTCCACGTCGATCACCTCCCGGGCCTGCGGCCGGACGATCTCCGCCACCCTCTCGGCGACCCGGAACTTGATCTCGTCGGGGCACTCCACCCGGATCTCGGGCGTCGCCACGAGGGGCGGGAGGTCGGAGAGCATTTCGCTTAACGGGCGATCGGAATTCGCGAGGATCTCGAAGAGCCTCGCGGAGGCGTAGATGGCGTCGTCGAACCCGAGAAAGCGGTCGGCGAAGAAGATGTGGCCGCTCATCTCGCCGGCCACTTCCGCCGACTCCTCCTTCATCTTCTTCTTGATGAGCGAGTGCCCGGCCTTCCACATGATGGGCTTCCCTCCGTGCCGGACGATGTCGTCGTACAGGTTCTGCGATGCCTTCACCTCAGAGATGACGGTCGCGCCCGGCTTTCTCCGGAGGATATCCCGCGCGAACAGGGTCAGCAGGGAATCCCCGAACAGGACTTCCCCCTTCTCGTTCACGGCGCCGATCCTGTCGGCGTCTCCGTCGTAGGCGACCCCCACATCCGCGTTCGTTTCCCGCACCACCCGGACAAGGGACGCAAGGTTCTCCGGGACGGTCGGGTCGGGGAAATGGTGGGGGAACCGCCCGTCCATCTCGCAGAAGAGCTCCACCACCTCCATCCCCAGCGCGCGGAACAGGGGCGGCGCCACCGGGCCCGCGGTCCCGTTCCCGGCGTCCACCACCACCTTGAGCCTGCGCGGGATGGAGATGTTCGACATCACGTACTCCCGGTAATCCGGCACAACGTCCCGCCGGCTTTCCCTTCCCTTCCCCGTGGCGAAGTCCTCCCTCTCGATGATGCGCCGGATTTCCCGGATCTTCTCGCCGTAGAGGGTGACAGGTCCCACGCACAGTTTGAACCCGTTGAACTCGGGGGGATTATGACTCCCCGTGACCATCACCCCTCCGTCGGCCCCGAACCGCAGGATGGAAAAGTACAGGAGGGGGGTGGGGCAGATCCCCACGTCCACAACGTCCATGCCCGCGGACAGGAGCCCCTCGACCAGCGCGTCCCGGAAGGAGGGAGAGGAAAGCCGGCAATCCCGGCCCACCATGAGGACCTGCCCCCCCCTCCGCGCCGCGTAGGTGCCGAACCCCTTCCCGATGGAGACCACCGTCCCGGACGTGAGATCCTCCCCCACTCTCCCCCGGATGTCGTATTCCCGGAATATCAGAGGGTTGATCACGTAAGCCTCCGCTACTCGAGGTGGATCTCCGAGTAGGCGCGGGAGGCACGGCGGGCGACCTTGGTCCGGTGTGCCGCGCGCGACACCTCGCGTGCGACGGCCGGCGCCACCTTCCGGTTGAAGACGGAAGGGATAATGTAATCCTCCGACAGCTCCTCCTTGCTCACGCAGGAGGCGATCGCGTGCGAGGCCGCGAGCTTCATCTCCTCGTTGATCGTCACGGACCGGGAATCGAGGGCGCCCCGGAAGACCCCCGGGAAGACAAGAACGTTGTTGATCTGGTTCGGGTAGTCGGAGCGTCCCGTCGCCATGATCCGGACGTAGGGAGCGGCATCCTCGGGCTGGATCTCGGGGTCCGGGTTGGCCATCGCGAAGACGATGGGGTCCTTGGCCATCTTCTTGAGATCGTTCACCGTGATGAGACCGGGGCCCGCGAGGCCCAGGAAAAGGTCGGCGCCGGTCATGACATCGGAGAGCTTCCCCTTCTCGTGAAACGGATTGGTGTGGTCGGCATACCATTCCTTCATGAAGTTCATATGCTGCTTTCGGCCTTTGTAGATCGCGCCGATGCGATCCACGCCGATGACGTTGCGGACACCCGCGTTCATCAGGATCTTGCTGCACGCCACTCCCGAGGCTCCGACGCCGGCCACCACCACCTTCATATCCTCGATCCGCTTCTTGACGATCTTCAGCGAATTGAGAAGCGCGGCGAGCACCACGATGGCCGTCCCGTGCTGGTCGTCGTGGAAGACGGGGATGTCCATCTCGGCCTTGAGCCGCTCCTCGATCTCGAAGCAGCGCGGCGCGGAGATATCCTCGAGGTTGATGCCGCCGAAGGAGGGGGCAAGAGCCTTGACGATCTTGATGATCTCCTCGGTATCCTTCGTTGCCAGGCAGATCGGCCAGGCGTCCACGCCGGCGAACTCCTTGAAGAGCAACGCCTTCCCTTCCATGACGGGCATCGCCGCCTCGGGCCCGATGTCGCCTAGCCCCAGCACCGCGGTCCCGTCGGAGACGACGGCCACGGTGTTCCGGCGGATCGTCAATGTGAACGACTTCCTGACGTCTTTCGCGATCGCCATGCAGACGCGCGCCACCCCGGGCGTGTAGGCCATGGAGAGGTCGTTCCGGGTCTTGACGGCGATCTTGCCGCTGATCTCGATCTTCCCGCCGAGATGCTTGAGGAATGTCCGGTCGGAGACGTTGATGATCTTTACCCCCGGGACTTTTTGGACCGCCTTGATGATCTCCTGGGCGTGCTCCACCCCCCGGGCGCGGACCGTGATGTCCCGCATGACGGTACCTTTCCCCACGCCGCTCAAGTCCACGGCGCCGATGTCTCCGCCGGCATCCCCGATCGATGTGGTGACTTTTCCGAGCATTCCGGGCCTGTTCTGGATCTCGACGCGCATCGTGATGCTGTAACTCTCGGTTGGCAACAACTTTGCGGGCATGGTGTCCTCCCTCGGGGATCCCCGAAGCGTAATTGATGAATTCGCAACCTGTGATTCTATTTAGCCCTATTGGGTAATACAAGCGATTTCACCGGGGAAAGAGGGATCCCGGTAACATTAGCAGGAATGAATGATGTCAGCGAAATCCCATCTCCCAGCTGCATTTTATTGGAAAAAGCGTTTACAGCGCAACAGCGCCGGGGGTATCATAAGAACAAGGGGTGTGATCCATGGAAGCCATCGACGTCGGAAAGAGGATCAAGAGCATCCGGAAAAGGAAGAACCTGACCCTCCAGGAGGTTTCGGAAAAGAGCGGCATGTCCGCCACCGCGATCAGCGCGATCGAGCGGAACGTGTCGTCCCCGACCGTGACCACCCTCGTGGCCATCGGCCGGGCTCTCGGCGAATCCCTCTCCTCCCTGTTGGGAGAAGCCGAGATCGAGTACGTGGTGACCCGCGCGGCAAACCGGGAACGTCTGGCCACGGACATCCCGAACGTCGATTTCCAGAGCCTCGCGCACGGAGTGCCCGGACAGCGGTTCCACCCGAAGCTGGGAATCCTCAAGCCCGGGGCGAACAGCGGAGAGGACTTCGTCAACCACCAGGGAGACGGTTTCTTCCTCGTGATCCGGGGAGCCCTCGAAATGGAGATCGACGGAACCTTAGTCAGGCTCGAGGAGGGGGACAGCCTCTCCGTTCGGGGGAACACGCCTTACCGCTGGAAGAACGCGTCCGGCCAGGAGGAGACGCACCTCCTGGTCGTATCCGACTCCTGACCTTTCCGGGAGCCCTGGCCCGATCGTGCGACGCCCTTTTCGCGCCCCGGGCGGGCTGCGGCGCGAAGCGGATCCGGTTACGCGAAACGGGTAACCCCATTGCGGGGGCATGCCGGGGAAAGGCCGCAGCGGCTGCATCGGGGCACGCGGGCGACGCAAACCTGCCGCCCGTGCCAGCCCAGCCGCGTGGCGAACTTCCACCACCTCGTTTTCGGGACGGCCGCGGCGAGGTCCTCCTCGATCCGCCCCGGGTCCTTCGAACGGGTAAGACCCAGCCGGAAGGAAACCCGGCCGACGTGCGTGTCCACGGGGAGAGCATCCGCCCCGAAACAGGCGCCGAGGAGGATCGCGGCCGTCTTCCTCCCTACCCCGGGCAGCGCGGTCAGGTCCTCCATGCTCTTCGGGACAAGGCCTCCATGCCGGGAAACCAGGGCGGCCGAAATCCCCTTGAGCGCCTTGGCCTTGTTCCGATAGAAGCCCGTGGATCGGACCGCCTCCTCGATCTCCTCCTGCGACGCGGCGACGAACGCCTCCGGGGCGGGATACCGGGCAAAGAGCGCCGGCGTGACCTGGTTGACCCGGTCGTCTGTGCATTGGGCGGCCAGCACGGTGGCGACCAGCAAATCGAACGGGCTATGGTACCGGAGAACCACCCGCGCATCCGGGTATGCCCGGTCGAGATAATCCAAAACGAACGAAACGGCAGGCGGCCTCTTCCCCGGGAGCATCAGGCGGGGCTCCGCCGGTAGACGACCACTTCGTACCCGTGCACATCCACCTCGAGCAGGATCCCCTCCACCTCGCAGGTGAACATCTTCCCGGGCCCTATGAACTCGTCCTCCGGGGTGGAATGAAACGCGTTGCGCTTGGAAAGCCAGTCCAGCATCCCCCGGACCTCCCGGAAGGTCATGTCGAACGCAGTGATGATGTTGTATACCTTCCCTTTGTGCTCGATGGGATAGATCTCCATCTCTTCATCTGCCATGGAGCCCTTTCCCGCTTTACGGGAGGGTTCTCCCTATTATACGCTGTAGATTCGGCCATCCATAAGGGCGAGAGGGGGGAGAAAGCCCTTGCTCCTTCGCGACAACCTGGCGCACAACGCGCGGATCCACCCCCGCCGGACGGCCCTCTCTTCGGGAAACATCCACATCCCCTATGCGGATCTTTTGGACCGGGTCCGCCGGTATGCCTCCGCCCTTGACTCCCTCGGCGCGGAAAAAGGAGACCGGGTGGCGATTCTGTCGCAAAGCACGCCCTCGTACGTCGAACTGCTGTTTGCCGTCACCCAGATCGGTGCGGTTCTTGTTCCCCTCAACCCCCTCTCCGTAGCGAGGGAACACGGAACCATCCTCCGGGATGCGGCGGCGCGTTTCCTCCTGTTCGCCGAAGGGTTCGAGGATACGGTGACCGCCCTCCGCCCGGACCTGCCCGACCGTATCGAACTCCTCCGGATCGATCGCGGCGGCGAAGGATGTCCCGGCCTGCTGGAGGGGGGTCGCGGCGACACCGCCCTGCCCCTTGCCCACGTCGCGGTATCGGAATCGGACATCGCGCTGCAGATCTATACGAGCGGCCCCTCGGGGCAACCGCGGGGGGCGATGCTCTCCCACGAGAACCTGATGGCGGCCTCCGCCTCCGCGGCGCTGGAGCTTAGGCTTTCCCGGAACGACGTCTTTCTCTCCTGCATCCCCTTCCCGTTCATGTCGGGGATCGGAAGGCTGCTGCGCTTCCTGTACCTCGGCGGGAGGATCGTCATCCAGAACGACTTCGACCCCGAGGAGGTTCTGCGATCGATCGAGCGGAGCAGGATCACCCACGTCCTCCTCACCCCCACGATGATGGCCCAGATCCTTGCCCTTCCCTCCGCGGACCGCTTCAACCTCGCCACCCTCCGGACGGTGCTCTACGGCGGGCCTTCCATCCCCCTCGACCTGCTGAAGCGCGCCATCCGCTTCTTCGGGTGCGATATGGTCCAGTCGTACGGCCAGGTCGAGTCCTGCGGGGTACTCACCTTCCTTCCCCCCGAGGACCATTCCCTGGACGAGAGCTCGCCCTACATGCGCAGGCTGATCTCGGTGGGGAAAGAGGCGATCGGCGTCGAGGTACGCGTGGTGAACGATGAAGGTCGGGAGGTCCTCCCCGGCCAGGTGGGCGAGGTGATCGCCCGCGGGAAGAACATCTTCGCGGGATATTACCGGGACCCCGCATTCTCCGCGGAGGTGCTCCGGAACGGATGGCTGTACACGGGGGATGTGGCGTCCATCGACGAGGAGGGGTACCTCACCATCCTCGACCGGAAGCGCGACACGCTCATGATCGGGGGAATTTCGGTCTACCCCCGCGAGATCGAAAATGTCCTCGCGGAGCATCCTTCGGTGGCGGAGGTCGCGGTCGTCCCGCGTCCCCACTGCGTCCTGGGGGAGATCCCCGTGGCGATCGTGGTGCCCAAGGAAGGCGGGCAGGCGGATGCCGACTCCCTCCTCGACCACTGCCGGAGGAACATGTCCCCGTTCAAGGTCCCCCAGGCGATCGAGTTCTCCTCCTCCCTCCCGAGAAACAGCGCGGGGAAGGTGCTGAAGGCGAAACTGAAGGAAAGGATCGCAAGGGAAAACCTCACTCTCCGAACACCTCGGCCGTGAAGGAATAGAGTTCCGCGTCCTCCTTCCACGCATCCGGGGGAAGACCCGCCTTCGCGCACACCTGGGAAAGAAACGTCTGGCGGTCCCACCCGTATTCGACGGCCACCTGGGGCAGGAGCAGGCCCCGGTTCGCCCCTTTCCGGATCATCAGCCCGTGCACGCCTACGGTCGCATCCTCCGGGCGGATCGGCAACAGGGGGGTCAGGACGGAGATCTCGATCCGCAGGTCGGCCACCTCCGCCGGCGTCACCCGGGGAAACCGCGGGTCCTCGGTGGCCGCGGCGACCGCGCACTCCCGGACGGTGCGGAACAGCGGGGTGTGGGGCTCCGTGTACCCGATGCAGCCCCGGAGACGCCCCCCGCTCCGAAGCGTCACGAACGCCGTGCCCGGTTCGGAAAGTTCCGGGTGAACGGGAGGCTCCGAGGGGATCCGCCCCCCGGTGATGCAGGCGATCGTCGCAACGCGCGCGATCCGGAGCAGTTCCTCCCGCTCCCCGGCGCTGAGAGAGGCGCCCCCCCGGCTCGCCGCGGTCTCTTCCATGGCCCCCTCACTCTTCCCTGTGGAACATCGGGTCCTGCCCTTCCACGCGGCAGGGCGCCCGGTCCCCCCCAGGAGGAATGCCCGTCGCCGCCGGTGATTGGTCAGTTTTCCCCGGCGGGCCCTGGATCCTCGTCGGAGACTTCCCCCTCCAGCCATTCGGCGGCGGGAGAACCGCGATGGTCCTTGATCGTATCTTGTACGGACAGGAAAATCGAGACGATCTCCGGGTCGAATTGCGTCCCCGAGCAGCGGAGGATCTCCGCCACGGCATCCCGCGCGGGAAGCGCCGCCCGGTAGGCGCGGTCCGACGTCATCGCATCGTAGGCGTCGCAGACCGCCATGATGCGCGAATCGAGCGGTATCTCTTTCCCCCTGATCTTTCCCGGGTATCCGAGGCCGTCGAACCGTTCGTGATGGTGCAGGATCGCGGGGAGCAGTTCCCGGAAGAACGGGATGGGGGAAAGAATCTGGGTCGCCACCTCGGGATGCCGCCCGACCTCGCGGGTCTCCTCGTCGGTAAGTCTGCCCGGCTTGTTCAGTATGGCTTCCCGCACGCCGATCTTTCCCAGGTCGTGAAGAATCGCCGCGCGCCGCAGGTTCCCGAGACGGTCCGGGGGTAATCCCATGTTCTTCCCGATGGCCACCGAATACAGCGTCACCCGCTGGGAGTGGCCCCGTGTATAGAAATCCTTGGCCTCGAGGGCCCTGACGAGCGCGTTGATCGAACGGACGTACACCTTGTTGATGAGCTCGGTCTGCTCCTTCACCCTGCTTTCCAGGTTCACCTGGTAGTCGTGGAGCTCGCGCTCCATCGCCTTCTTCCGGAGTGCGTTGCGTATCGTGACGAAGAGGACGTCGAAGCTGAACGGCTTGAGGATGTAGTCGAACGCGCCGTGTTTCATCGCTGCCACGGCCGTCTCGAGCTCCGCGTAGGCTGTCATGACGATCCAGGCCGTGTCCGGGAACCGGTGGGACGCCTCCCGAAGAAGGGTGATTCCGTCCATCTCCGGCATCCGGATGTCCGTGAGCAGAACGGAATAGTCCCCCGTCCCGAGCTTGGCCAGCGCCTGCCTGCCGTTCTGCGCCTCGTCCACCGAAAAGCCTTCGATTTCCATACGTTCGCGGATGATGGCCCGGATGAACTCCTCGTCGTCGACGACGAGGAGTCGTACATCCCTGCCCCAGGAACGTTCGGATTCTGCGAGGGAGCTTTTCGGAAACCCCATAGACCTTCTTTTCGTCCGGGATCTCCCGAAAATTCAGAACAATGTTTGCCCTATAGGCGGGAAAGCGGCGTCAGACGTTGAAGCGCACGTACAGGATATCCCCGTCCTGGACGACGTACTCCTTCCCCTCCAGCCGCAATTTGGCCTCGGTTTTCGCTTTCGCCATCGAGCCGCAACGGAAAAAATCCTCGCACGGGATCACTTCGGCGCGGATGAACCCCTTCTCCATGTCGGAATGGACCTTCCCCGCCGCGTGGACGGCGATGGTCCCGCGCCGGACGTTCCACGCCCGCACCTCGTCCTCGCTCACCGTCATGAAGCAGATGGTATCCATGGCCTCGAACGCGCCGCGGACGAGTTGGTCCCGCGCCGGACGCGGGATCCCCATCTCCGCGAGAAAAACCGCTTGCTCTTCGGGAGACAGCCGCGAAATCTCCTCCTCGATCCCGGCCGACAGGCGGATCAGGGAGGCGCCTCGCGAGGATGCCGCCTTCGCCAGTTCCGGAAACGACTCCGCGGAGAGGTTCCCCTCGGCCACGTTCAGCACCAGAAGAAGCGGTATCTGGCTCAGGAACCGGAACCCCGCCAGAACCCGGGCCTCCTCGCCGGTGAGGGGGAGCTGCCGGAGAGGAATCTCCCTCTCCAGGGCTTCCACCGCCTTGCGAAGGGCGGTCCACTCGGTGTCCCGCCGGGCCTCCTTCGTCATCCGCTCGATCCTCTTCTGGGCCACCACGTAATCGGAGACGACGAGTTCCGACTCGACCGCCCGGAACTCCTTTACCGGGGTCAGCCCTCCCGCGGGAGCAGGGTGGAAGTCGTCGGAAAACCCCCGGAGGACGAGCGCCAGGACCTCCACTCCCTTGATCTTGGACATCGTCTCGGGAGGAAGAAGCACTGTGTCCCCGGGGTCGATCTCGACGAACGTGATCGATATCGGGGTAACTTTTTTAGGGCGGTAGATGGCGGCCAACCGGTCCAGGCGGTCGTCGGGGACCTTGATCGTGCACACCCCCGCCCCCCGGGCGGAGACGGGCGAATCCCCCGGTCCGCCTCCCAGCGCACGAAACAGGGTGCTTTTCCCGACTCCTGCGTTTCCGAAGATCCCGACCCTCACCGCTCCCGGGGCTCCTCGGGGGGAATTCCCGCGAACAGGTCCGACTCGGGCAGGGAAACCGAGAGGAGGCGCGACTTCGCGAGGACAAACGTATCCCGCCGGCAGAACTCCCGGTAGTCGTCCCGGGTGAGGATCCGGTTGTAATCCTTCGCCTGGGTCCGGTGGGAATAGAACGCCTCGATCTTCCTGTCCACGTATGCGGAGGTATCCACGGTCGTGGTCAGCTTCGCCGCCGGGATCCCCGCCAGCGGGACGCCCCACCCGTCGAAGATCTCCTGGGCGATCTCGAACTGGTACAGCTTCCACGGCGCCCAGGGAACGATGCCGTTTTCGAGCTGATGGGGAAACCGGGCCGGGTCCGCCGCGGCATCGAACGCCTCGAGGGCGACGGAGCACATCACCATGTGGTCGGGATGCCGGGAAACGCCTTCCGGGCCGAATCCGATCAGCACGTGGGGTCGCGTCCAGCGGATCTGCTCGACCGCTTTCTCCACGATCCTCTCGCGGGGGGTGCTCGCGAGCTGCCCGTCGAGAAAACCGAGAAAGGAAACCTTCCGGATCCCGAGGATCCCCGCTGCACACCGGAGCTCCGCGGCCCGGACCTCCCCGAGGTGCGCCCGGTCGGTGACAGGCGGGTCCCCGAGCATCCCCACCTCGCCCCGGGTTGCCGTGGCGAGGTAGACATCCGCCCCTTCGTCCGCGTATCTCGCGATGGTCCCCCCCGGCCCGAAGGTCTCGTCGTCGGGATGGGCAAGGAGGAGCAGGAGCCTCATTTTCATGTCGGAGTAGCCCTCACCGGTAGGCGTTTCCCGTTAAAAATTTATTTTATCACAAAGGATTCCATCCTTGCACCCGCCGGGGGAAACCCCGGGAGGGATCTGCGAGTTCGGCGTCCTCTCGCCCCGACGATTTCATCGATCGTGGCAGGAAGCCCGCAAAGGAGAAGGGCGCCGCGGATGCGGCGCCCTTCTCCCTCCGGCAGGTGCGGTCGGCCCCATCACCTTCCCGGAGGAACCGGAACACCCGTTCCTGTCGTTTGACCACCCTACCAGTTGTACCCCGCCTCGCCGTGCTGCGTGAGGTCCAGGCCCATGACCTCCTCTTCTTCGGGAACGCGAAGGCCCACCGCCTTGTCGAGGATCTTGAACAGGACCCAGGTCACGACGAAGGCGTACACCGCGGATACGCCGGCCGCCCCCGCCTGCACGACGAGAAGCTTGGGATTCCCGAAGAAGAGCCCGTTCCCACCGCCGGCGTTGATCGCCGCCGAGGCGAACAGTCCGGTGGCCAGCGCTCCCCAGGTGCCTCCCACGCCGTGAACCCCGACGACGTCGAGGGAGTCGTCATAGCCGATCCTTCCCTTCATCATCACCGCGCCGTAGCAAAGGGCCCCCGCAACCCCTCCGATGGCGATGGCGGAGAGCGGACCGACGAAGCCCGCCGCCGGGGTGATGGCGACCAGCCCGGCGACCGCGCCGGAAGCCGCCCCCAGGACGGTCGGCTTGCCGCGGTGCACCCATTCCGCGAACATCCAGGAGAGCATCGCCGCCGATGCCGCCATATGGGTCACGACGAACGCGCTGGTGGAGAGGCCCCCCGCCGCCAGGGCGCTGCCCGCGTTGAACCCGAACCAGCCGAACCAGAGGATTCCCGCGCCCAAAACGGTCATCGGGAGATTGTGGGGAGCCATGTTTTCCGCCCCGTGTCCGCGGCGCTTCCCCGCCACGAGGACCGCGGCAAGTGCGCTCGCCCCCGAGGTGATGTGGACGACCGTCCCCCCGGCGAAGTCCAGGGCGCCGAGGCCGCGGATCCACCCGCCGACCCCCCAGACCCAGTGGGCGACCGGGTAATAGACGAGAAGCGACCAGAGGCCGATGAACAACAGAAAGGCCGAGAACTTGATCCGCTCCGCGAACGCCCCTGTGATGAGCGCCGGGGTGATGACGGCAAACATCGCCTGGTAGATCATGAAGGCCTGGTGGGGAACGGTCGCCCCGTAGTCCGGGTACGGTTCGAGCCCCACCCCCCGGAGAGCGAACCAGGACAGGTCCCCGATCAGGCCCTTCACGTCCGGGCCAAAGGTAAGCGAGTACCCGACGAAGAGCCACTCGACGCTCACCAAAGCGATCACGATCATCGATTGCATGATCGTTCCCAGGGTGTTCTTTCTCCGTACCATCCCCCCGTAGAACAATGCAAGTCCCGGAGTCATGAGCATCACCAGGGCGGCGGACAGAAGCAGGAAAGCAGTGTCACCCGTGTTCATGGCGAATCCCTCCTTCTCGTGATGGGTGCCGACAAGGGTTTTGGCGGCAATCGCCGTGCCAACGCGCCAACGCCAGGATTATCCGGGAGTTGCACCGTGAGGGAAGTCGGCGCACAGGCACATTGTTCGGCCAAGAAAGACATTATTGTTGCTTTTACGACAAATGTCGCCTCCCCGGCAGGGACGCCGGGAACGTCTCTTCGCCGTTTGCATCGAACCGGATATGGAAAATGGGCGGAAGGTCACCCCGGACCAGTTGATCGCGGAGATGCACAAGACGGTGGACCGGCTCGCCGAGGACGGGGCGGACCGCGGGGACATCAAGATCCTGTCTCGGGCCCTGCGGGAGCTTCGGCACTCCTTCCGCGTCCTGGCGGACCACAAAGGCACCCGCAAAGTCACGGTGTTCGGCTCCGCCCGTTGCCTTCCCGAATCCCCCTCCTACCGCCAGGCGGTGGCGTTCGGCAGGGAGATGGCCGGGAAGGGATGGATGGTCATTACCGGGGGGGGCGAGGGGATCATGGAAGCCGCCCACGTCGGGGCGGGCCAGGACCTGGCGATGGGGATCAACATCCTCCTTCCCTTCGAGCAGAGCGCCAACCGGATCATCGCGAGCGATCCGAAGCTCATCCATGTGAAATATTTCTTCACCCGCAAACTCCTCTTCATCAAGGAGTCCAGCGGCGTGGCCCTCTTCCCCGGGGGGTTCGGGACGCTGGACGAGGCGTTCGAGGTTCTGACCCTCCTGCAGACCGGGAAGGGCACGCTCTTCCCGATCGTTCTCCTGGACGAGCCCGGGGGGGACTACTGGCGACTCTGGAAGGAGTTCGTGGCGGGGCACCTGCTCCGCCGGCAGCTGATTTCCCCCGAGGACCTTTCCTTCTTCCGGGTCACCGACGACGTGGAGGAAGCCGTGGAGGAGATCCTGGGCTTCTACCGGGTCTTCCACAGCATGCGGTATGTCGGAAAGGAGCTGGTCATCCGGCTTTCCCGCCCCCTTCCCCGGAATGCCCTGGCCCGGATCCGGCGGGACTTCTCCGATATCCTCGCCTCGGGCTCGTTCCGCCTGGGGGCAAGCCTGCCCGACGAGGAAAACGAACCGCGCCTGGCGGGCCTTCCCAGGCTCATCTTCCGTTTCAACCGGAAACATTTCGGGAGGCTTCGCATGCTGGTCGACTTCCTCAACCGGGAAACCGCCTGACGCGGGGAACGAGGGGCCGCCGGAGGGCGGCGGTCACAACGACCTGTCGTCCAGGACGTCCCGGACGATGCGCGCCAGCATATCGGCGCGGTATGGTTTGGGGAGGAACGCGGATGCTTCGGACCGGTGATCCGTTTTACGGGTCTCGTCATCCCGGTACCCGCTGGACAGCACGACCTTCGCCCGGGGGTCGATCTTCCGGATCCGCTCCAGGACCTCCATCCCCGACATGTAGGGCATCGACATGTCCAGGAGGACAAGGTCGATCGACTCCCTTCCGGCGAGGAACATGTCGATCGCCTGCTGCCCATCGCCGGCGGTCAGCACCGTGTATCCCTGCATTGTGAGGATCCGCGTCCCGAGATCCCGGATCATCTCCTCGTCGTCCACGAGCAGAATCGTCTCCTTCCCCTCCGGGGGGCGCTTCTCCCCCGGCGGCACGGCCATCTCCTCCGGCGAATCCGTCGAACGGGGAAAGTAGCACCGGAAGGTGGTCCCGGTACCCGGCTCGCTGTCCAGCGTGATCCACCCCTCGTGCTGCTTGACGATTCCGTACACGGTGGAAAGCCCAAGCCCGGTCCCGCGCCCCAGACGTTTGGTCGTGAAAAAGGGCTCGAAGACCCGGCGCTGCGTCGCCTCTTCCATCCCGATGCCGTTGTCGGCGATCGACAGGACGACGTATTCCCCCGGCCGCGCGAACGGGTACGCCCGGCAATACTCCTCCCCGATCGTGACGTTCTCGGCCCGCACCCAGATCGCCTTCGCCTCCGTCTCCTGCCCCCCTTGTCCTCCGTCCAGTTGCTCCATGATCGCGTCCCGCGCGTTGACGCACAAGTTCATCAGCACCTGGTGCACCTGGCTGGAGTCCGCCCTGGCGATCCAGAGATCGTCGTCTGCGGATACCAGCACCTTGATCCGTTTGTCGATCGTCTGCGAGTAGAGGTGGCCCACCTCCCGCACCACCTTCCGCACGTCCGTCGCCCGCCGTTCGAGCGGCGTGCGCCGGGAAAATTCCAGCAACTGCCGGATCAGGCGTGCCGCCCTCTCCGATGCCTGGATCGACTCCTCGATCGATTTGACCGCCGCCGAGTCCGGAGGGAGGGTCTTCCGGGCAAGGTCGAGATTCCCCAGGATTCCGGTCAGGATGTTGTTGAAATCGTGCGCGATCCCTCCCGCCAATGTCCCCACCGCCTCCATTTTCTGCATGGTGATGACCGCCCGCTCGAACCGTCGACGCTCGGTGACGTCGGTCCCCGCCGCGACGATCGAACGCACCATGCCGCCCGGACCCGGGATCGCCGCGTAGTTCCATACCACCAGGCGCTCCTCGCCCGTTTTCGTCAGAATCGCGTATTCCAGCGCCGGGGGAATCTGCCCGGCCAGGATCTGCCCGAAGGCGCGCAGGTGGAAATCGCGCGCCGCTTCCGACAACAAAAAATCGGTCATCTTGCGGCCGATCGCCTCGGCCGCCGCGTAGCCGGTCACCTCCTCGCACTGGCGGTTGAACAGGAGGATATTCCCGTCGGGCCCGACCTGGAACACCAGCACCCCGGCGACATCTAAGACCTTCGCGGAAAAATCACGTTCGTTCCGGAGTTCCTCCAGGGTTTGCGTCCGTAGGGTCACATCTCGGAAGATGAGCATTCCGAGCGGCCCGGTATATTCCGGGTCCCAACTCTCGCCTTGGAACGGCCGCGGGATCCAGGTCGCCGCGATCTCCCCCTCGAACATGGATCCGTCCTTCCGTCGCATCCGGGTGATCACGACGGATTCCCGATCCTCCTCCACGGGCCGCAAGAGGCGGGAAGGGATCGAGGAGAGCCCCGAATCGGGGAAGAGCACCGTGGGGTTATTCCCCAGGAGTTCCTCCGAGGAGGAATAGCCGAGGATGCGGACCCCTGCCGGGTTGGCCCGCACGATCGTCCCGCCGCGGACCAGAACTACCCCGTCCCGCTGGGACCGGAAAAGGTCGCCGTACGATTTTTTCGCGCAGACGAAAAGCTCGTGACGCCTCGCGCTGAACAAGGCGGTTCCCACCCGGCAGGCCATCGCTGCGATGGCCTCCATCTCCAGGCGGTCGAAGGCGTCCTCCTTACCGCTGCCGAGGGAGAGCACCAGGGGGGACGATTTTTTTACATCGATCCGGACAGAGGCAAAGCTCCGGATCCCGTATTTCCCGGCGGCGCTCTGCCAGGAGGCGGCCTGAGGATCACCGGACAGGCGGTTCACCACGCAGATCTCCCCCGTGCGGACCGCCACCCCGGGAGGGCAACCTCCTGCCGGGGTATCGTCCCAGCGCAGCGGGACCTCCGAGAGGAACCCTTGTCCCTCCCCGGCGCTCTTCCCCCTGGCCACCGAACCATCGGGGTTCGCGGTACCGATCCACACCAGGCGGTACCCCTTCCCGTGCGCGAGGCCTTCGCTGACCAAGGACAGGATCTTCTCCTCGTCGAGCACGCCGATCAGCTCCCGGTCCACATCCAGGATCAGCCGGAACCGGCCCTCCAGCCTCTCTTTGAGGAGGTACCACCGCTCGGTAAGCAAGAAGCCGACTCCGAGGAGGAAGGAAACGGCAAATTCGATCACCTCCATGGCGGTGGAGAAAGATGCCGGGTCGGGTTCTTCGTAATACAGCACGAGGGAGTTGATCCGCAGCCCTCCCACGATCAAAAGCGATGCGGATACGAGGAGCCACGGCGTTCCCAGGCGGCGGTGAAGAACAAAACGGAAGGACAGAAACGCCGCGAGAAACTGGAAAATCACCGAACAGACCAGCATGGCAACCAAACTGCCCCTCCGGAAAGGCCGGCCCCGTCCCTTTTGCCGGCCGTTTCCTTATCTTCTTCGGCATAATTGCGGGAAAACATTAGGTTCTTCTTCTCCCGGGGAGGGAACGTCAAATCCCGCCGGCCGTTTGCTCGCCCTGTGCGAATCCTTTATGCTGTCCGCAGCACCGTAAAAACACGGTAACCAACTATCGCACCGGGAGGGAGCCATGGGACAGATCGTGCACACGTCGCGGATCGTCATCACGAGGGAGAAGGGACCGACCCGCAAGGCGATGATCGAGGGGTTCGCCGAGCCGGTCTACTACGGCGTCCACGGGGGGATCAAGAACTTCTACAAGATCGATCCGGAAAAGGAGCACGCCGCCACCCTCGACCACATCGTCGGCGCGGTCGGCGGCTGAATGATGGGGACACTGGCCACGGTGCTGGCCGGAAAGAAGATCCCCACGTACGGCGACAGGTTCCGGGCGGACGTCGAGGGGGACATCGAGGATGTCGGAGGGGTGCTGAAGATCACCAGGATCCGGGTCAAGTACACATTGAAGGTTCCCCCCGGAAAAACGGAGGAGACCAGACAGGCTCTCGGCGTGTACCTCGTGAAATGCCCCGCCGCGATGAGCGTCCAGGGTGCCATCGAGCTCCTCGACTCGGCCGAGATCACGGAACTGGAAGCGTAACACCAAAGGGGGCGTACATGAAAGCTGCCGTATGCGAGGCATTCGCGAAACCGCTCGTCGTCAAGGAGATGCCGGAGCCGTCCGTCGGCCCCGGCGAGGTCCTGATCCGCATGAAAGGGTGCGGGGTGTGCCACAGCGATCTGCATCTGGTCGACGGGGATTGGGCCGACTGGGGAACTCCCCTGCCGATCATCCCCGGACACGAGGTCACCGGGGTGGTCGAAAAAGCGGGGGAGCAGGTAGCCGGCCTGAAGCCGGGCGACCGCGTTGGGGTCCCGTGGATGCAGTACGCCTGCGGAGTGTGCCCCGCCTGCCGGTCGGGTGCGGAAATGCTGTGCGCCGCCCAGAAAACCACGGGGGTGACCGTTCACGGAGGATACGCGGAGTGGGTCAAGGCACCCGCCGCGTTCACGCACCGGATTCCGGAAGGGCTCGACCTGGTAGACGCGGCCCCGCTCCTTTGCGCGGGCATCACGGTATTTTCTCCCCTCCGCCGGGCGGGGAACCTCGCGGGAAAGACCGTGGCGGTCGCAGGGATCGGGGGACTGGGTCATTTAGGCATCCGGATGGCGGCCGCGATGGGAGCGCATGTCGTAGCGATCACCCGCGGGGGGGACAAGAAGGACTTGGCGCACGAACTCGGCGCCCACGAGGTGATCGATTCGGGGAAGGAGAAGGCCGGGAAGCAGCTCGCCCGCATTGGGGGGGCCGATCTGATCCTGCTCACCGGGATCTCGGCGCAGCTTTTCGAGGAGTGCATCCCGGGCCTGGGACCGAACGGCACCCTCGTGGTGCTGGCGGCCATCGCGGAAGCCGCCAAGGTCATCCCCGCCGCCCTTCTCACGGGGCAGAAGCGGATCGAGGGATCCGTCATCGGGACCCGCAACGACATGGACGCGATGCTTACGTTCGCGGCGGACCACGGGATCGCCCCGATCGTGGAACGGCACCCGCTATCGGCGGTCAACGACGTGCTCGAAAGTATGCGCCGGGGGAAGATCCGCCTGCGGGCCGTGCTCACCCCCTGAACGCCAACGCCGGGACGGACCCCGGCGGCGACCCGTTCCGCACCGGGAAGGCAGGCGTACCCGAGGGTCTGCCCGGTCGTTTTTCGTAAAGTTTCCCCGCCATTTTCCGATAAAGAAACGGTCGCACCACGAGGAGGCGATCGTTTGGGTCACATGCCGGGGACAACCGGGGTGCTATCCCCTGCCGCGGGAACCCGAAGGACTCCGGGGCTCGTTCGGCTGTACCGGGAAAAATTTTCCCGGAGGCCGGATTCCGAGCACGAACAGGCCTTTATCCGCCTTTCGATCGTTGCCCTCCTGGCGGTCTACCTGATGATCTCGATCATGAAGGACCGCCGCATCGAAAACGACGAAATCGCAACCGTCGCAACCGTTCTCTTCAGCCTTCTTTTTTCGGTGGGGGTCTTCACGCACATCGCGATGCATCCGGGGAAATCGCCCCTGCGTAGAGCCATCGGCATGGTGCACGACAACGGGATGACCGCCTACGTGATGTACTCCCTCGGGGAGTACTGCGCGCCTTTCTACATCGTCCTGTTGTGGGTGACCTTCGGGAACGGATTCCGGTACGGGCGGAAATACCTGTTCGCCTCCGCCTTTCTCGGCACGGCGTTCTTTTCCCTGGTCATCGCCACGACCGGGTATTGGAGGTCCCATTCGACGCTCGGCCTCGGTCTGCTTCTCGGACTGGTCGTCCTTCCCGCATATGTTTCGTCCCTCCTGAAAAAACTGACGGACGCGATCTCCCGCGCGGAGGAGGCGAACCGGGCGAAGAACCAGTTCCTGGCGAACATGAGCCACGAGATGCGGACCCCGCTGAACGGCATTCTCGGCATGATCGAACTGCTGCGGGGCACCCCGATGACCGCCGAGCAGGAAGATTTCGCGAACACGATCCACGCCTCCTCCCAGACCCTCCTCTTTTTGATCGAGGATGTCCTGGACTTCTCCAAGATCGAGGCCGGGAAAATCACCGTGGAGAATAACGACTTCGACCTGCATGCGCTCATCAAGATCACGATGGACATGGTGGCCCAGCAGGCCCGGGAAAAAGGGCTGGAGGTGTCGACCCGGATCCCTTCCCGGATTCCTTTTCTGCTGCGGGGAGACCCTCTCCTCATCCGCCAGATCCTCCTCAACCTGCTCAGCAATGCGGTCAAGTTCACCGAAAAGGGCGAGGTCTGCCTGCGCGTGGAGCAGACCCGGGAAACTTCGACGGACGTGGTCCTCCGGATCGAGGTGTCGGACACGGGGATCGGCATCTCCCCCGAAGCCCAGGCGCGCATCTTCCAGCGGTTCACCCAGGCGGACGAGTCGATCACGCGGCGTTACGGCGGCACGGGCCTGGGCACGACCATCGCGAAGCAGCTCGTGGAGCTCATGGGGGGGGAAATCGGCCTGCAAAGCGAACCGGGGAAGGGGACCACCTTCTGGTTCACCCTGAACCTGGAAAAACAGCCTGCCCTGGTCTCCCAGGCGACGGGGATCACCGCCCTGAGCGGCAGCCGCATCCTGGTCGTTTCCTCGAACGGCCAAAGCGCAGGACTCCTCAAGGCCCACCTGGACTCCTGGGGCGTGAGCACGGTGGTCGTCGACAAGGCCTCCCAGGCGTTCTCTCCACTCATCTCGGCCGCGAACGAAGGCTTACCCTACCAGGTCGCCATCATCGTCGAGAGCGATCTCGACATGGATCCGTGCGACCTCGGCAAGGCGCTCAAATCCGTCCGGGTGATCCAGAACGTCCAGCTGATTCTCGTGAGCAAGGAAGAAAACGAGCCGGATCTGGGACTCATCGCGAAACACGGGTTCGCCGCGGCCGTCGGCGCCTCTCTCGACAAGACGCTCCTGTTCAACGCCGTCCACTTCGTCCGTCCGGTCGGGGCAGAGACCGCGGGCGTCCCGAGACTGGCCAGCCGGTACCGCCAGA